>Ga0209723_1001841_pt1 | contig 30820 bp, 29 predicted proteins | sample BiotimSIPDNA_2_FD_185750 | JGI IMG/M metagenome (GOLD analysis project Ga0209723, IMG submission 185750) | Anaerobic biogas reactor microbial communites from Washington, USA - Biogas_R2 time_0 SIP DNA (SPAdes) (version 2) | ecosystem: Engineered > Bioreactor > Anaerobic > Unclassified | place...
TTTTTAATTTTTTTTCCATAAGTCCATAACCAACATACAGGTTCAAAAAGAAGTGAGTACTGCTATTTTTTATGCCCAACTGTAGCCTTAGCTATTGATGAAAACAGCCAAAGACTACAGCAGAGCAAAACAAGTATATTTCAAGCCAGAAATAAAGCTGTGCCCACACTGCCACCAACCACTCAAAAGAAGCCACATCGCATGGAAAAAAAACATCTTCACCCTCAAAGAACTACTCAAAGTAACCAGCTACGCCTACCACTGCAAAAACAAAACATGCCCAAAACCAAAACAAACCTACCGATCAACAGAAGCAGAAATGCTCTGCCTAAAATACTACCAGTTCAGCATAGACGTCATCACCAAAATAGGATACCTCTACTTCAGAGAACACAAAACAATTGACGAAATCAAACAAACCCTACATAAACTGCAGATAAGCCGCTCAGAAATCAACCTACTCTACCAAGCATATCTAGCGCTAACCACAGCAAACAAACAACAAGACACCACATACTTAAACAAGATCAAAGCCAACGGCGGAATAATCTTAGCCTTAGATGGAGTTCAACCAGAAAAAGGCAACGAAACCCTCTGGATCCTAAAAGACCACAACACAAAACAGACCCTTCTAGCCAAAAACCTATCAACAGCTGATAGAGACAGCATCGCATCGTTGCTAAGAGAAATCAAAGCCTTAGATATCCCAGTAAAAGGCATCATCAGTGACGGCCAAAGAAGCATCCGACTTGCAGTCAAACAAGAATTTCCAGGCGTTCCCCATCAACTTTGCCATTTTCACTTCTTACGAAACATTGCCAGACCAATCTCAGAGATGGATCGAGCCCTAAAAGTGGATCTCAAGAAAAAAGTCAGAGGCATAAAGCCAATCGAGCAGAATGTTGCTTTCAAAACTGATAAGCAAAGTCAGCTCATTTTCAAGTACTGTCAAGCTATAAGGTTTGCATTGCAGGATGATGGATGCTATCCATTGGAACCTGGCGGATTGAAGCTTTATCACAGGCTAAGGAGGATTCAGCAGTCGCTAACACTAGACCTCAAAGTTCATCCGAACTTGGAGCTTGAAAAACTACTTAGAAAACTCTCGATTGTTGATGAACTAAAACCTCAGTATCGACGTGTTAAACGGTTGCAATGCTTGATTTTCGAAGCCAACAATATACTTAAACAATCCGTTAATTCAGGTAAGGTTGAGGCAGATATGCTTGCCTATTTTGAGAAGCTGACAAAAATTCAATTCAGGCGTCGTGAGGATAGAGTAGGGGTTAATAATGTTTTGAGGTTTATGGCTAGCTACTGGGAGGGCTTGTTTTGTCACTATGACTACATGGAGATTCCTAGGACCAATAATGATTTGGAGCGCTTCATTGGTAAGCTCAAAGTTACTCATCGGAAGACTACTGGTCGTGCTAGTTGTCAGGGCTTTGTTGTGCGTTATGGTGCTTATGTGGCGTTGCTTGATGATTCTTTGGGTCAAGGTGAGGTGTTGTTTAGGCTGCGGCTTGTTGAGTACGGTGCTTTTCGTCGGTGGTTCTGTCAAATCAGGGCTTTTAGGGGTAGGCTAAGTCTTAAGCGTAGCTTGTCTATGAATTTTGATGTCTGTATTCGGGCTTTGGAGCTTGAGTGGGCTAAAATACCTGTTTGGTGACTTGCTCTGGAGAGGTGTGAGGGTCGATTCTTTAGGGTTAGTGTTCGATGTTGGTTGCTTTTTCGGCGCTTTAATTATGAGCCGTTTAAGGTGTGAATCCTATTTTAGGGTTGGAATTGAAGAATTAAGCCTTTTTTGGTTGAATGCTTAAACAAGGTCTAGCTGGTTATGGACGTATGGTTTTTTTTAAATCTCTTGTTCTGTTTATTTTGTCTGTCTATTTTTGTGTTGGATGCTTAATGTTATATTTGTGGTGTTGGTATGTTTTTTTGGTGAAAGAAGTTGGAGTTTAAAACTGTTAAGGTTGATGTGCCTAAAGATTGTAACGTGATTTTTGGTATGGCACATTTTATTAAGACCGTTGAAGACCTCTACGAGGCCTTGGTGAATTCTGTTCCAGGCATCACCTTCGGGTTGGGTTTTTGTGAAGCCTCCGGTCCTTGTCTTGTACGACATGAAGGTAATGACGATGAACTGAGGCGTTTAGCAGCTGATAAAGCCTTTGAAATCGCGTGTGGCCACAGTTTTATCATATACTTGAAAAATGCTTTTCCGCTTAATGTTTTAGGAAAAATAAAGGCTGCCCCTGAAGTTTGTACGATTTACGCTGCCACTGCTAACCCGCTGGAGATAATTGTTGTCGAAGCTGAACAGGGAAGAGGAGTCATGGGTGTCGTAGACGGATATAAAAGCAAAGGTATTGAGTCGCAAAGTGACATTATTGATCGGCAAAAATTTCTGCGTAAAATAGGTTACAAACTAGGCTAATTCCGTTATCACATAATACATGCTTTTAGTTGTACACTCTGATTTTTGGGATATAACAGCCAAAAACATTTTTAGCACTTATTTTTATCTAAACCCTTATTTCCCGATTTTTAGAAATTGACCATAACCTTTTTACTAAACATTGGACTGACTTTTACGCATAACTACTATCGGTTGATGTTTTATGGCTTTAGAGAACAATACAGCTCAACTTGAAGCATACAGACAAAAACAAGCTGAAGAACAAGAAATTCTTAAAATCCGCATGGGCAAAATCAAACATAAAATTGCCGTAATCAGTGGTAAAGGCGGGGTTGGAAAAAGTACTGTTACTGTAAATCTTGCAACTGCTTTTGCTTTGCAGGGACACAAAGTTGGCATTTTGGATGCAGACATTCACGGTCCAAGTGTGCCCAAGCTGTTAGGCGTTTCCGGTCAGCAGGTAAAGTCTAGTCCTGCAGGGGCTTTCCCAGTTACAGGTCCATTAGACATGAAAGTGATGTCTATTGACTTCTTTTTAGATGAAGCTTCGCCGACTATCTGGCGTGGACCATTAAAGATGCGGGCGATTAAACAGTTTTTAGTTGACATCGTATGGGGCGAACTAGACTATTTGTTTATTGATTTGCCTCCGGGAACAGGAGATGAACCCTTAAGCATTGCTCAATTGTTACCTGAACTTGACGGCGTAATTATTGTAACTATGCCCTCTGAACTTTCAAGTACTATAGTTAAGAAATCAATTACTTTCGCAGAAACCCTGAAAATGTCTCCTCTGGGTGTAGTTGAAAACATGAGTGGCTTTGTTTGTCCTAAATGCGGCGAAAAAACAGAAATTTTCAGGTCCGGCGGCGGCGAAAAAATAGCGCAACAAGCTGGAGTACGCTTCCTCGGTAGCATACCCATAGACCCCAAAGTAGGCGTTGACTCTGATGAGGGAACACCGTTTGTGTTATCACATAAAGACTCAGCTGCAGCAAAAGCTTTCATGGAAATCGTAGCTAAAGTTCAAGAACAATTAAAAACTGTTAAATAAAAATTAAAAAGGGTTGAGAGCTAAACTCTCTATTTATTTTGAGTCCTCTATGGTTTACGCTTTCGTTAGAGTAATCTCTATCGTGGAAACCATTCTGGACCTATTTTCGCCTTCTCTTGGTGGCATCTCTGCGGTTCCGATTGCAATTCTTGTAACCTTGATATCTTTGATGAAACGGCTTCTGGTAATTTCTGCAACGTCAACTGCTGTAGTTATTGCTTGGCCTCTTGCTTTTAGGGTAATTTCTTTTTGTGTTCCTGAAGAGAACGCTGTTATGATTGCGAGCACATAGCTCATTGGTGGTTTGTTTCCAACGAATATTACATCACTTGCTTTTTCAGACATGTATATTCACTCCTTTTTTTATGTGGTTTTTGCGTTGTTTAACGCCCGTGTTGTCTTGCTTGTCGTAGACTACGAACGTTACTGGTTAGTATCGCTGAACTTCCTAATAAACAAATTTCAACCCTCAAAACTATGTATCAGCAAGTTTTCTTGTTTTTTTGATCTTATTCATATAAAATAAGTCATTTCATACTGTTTGATTTAGATATTAACTCTTCAATGTTGAACTAGTAAGAAGCGTTATAGTTTTATACTTCAAGCTTTAAGGAACACTGCAAGTGCGGAGAAAAAACTCATGTCTGTGTCGCCTAGTCTCAGAGAAGTTTTAGCCCGAAGAATTGCCGGCGAAATTATTCTTTCAGGTAAACCAGGTGCCACAATGAGGAAGTGGCGAGAACTCTTTGCTGTTTCGCAAACTAGTTTGTCCGAACATATGGGGCTTTCTTCATCAGTCATAAGTGACTACGAAAGCAGCAGACGTAAAAGTCCGGGTGCCAAATTTATCAAGAAATTTGTTCTTTCTCTACTCTCGTTAGACGAACAAAAAGGCAGCCGTTTCATCCGAGAATTCTCTAAACTTACAAGTTCCCCAAGTATGGCAGTGATGGATCTTCGAGAGTTCCCAATTCCAGTTAGAGTAGAATACTTATGTAAAGCTATAAACGGCAAACTTGTTGCCTGCGAAGAAAAATTCGTAAAAGAAGTAAATGGCTATACAGTCGTCGATAGCAGAAAAACAGTTGAAACCTACTCTGGATATGAATATACGCAACTTTTCGGCGCTACCACCGAGAGGGCGCTAATATTTACTAATGTTGACGGGGGAAGCTTGCCTATGATGATTGTTCGCGTAAGCAGCCTTAAACCCCGTGTAGTAGTCTTCCATAAAACCCCCCCTGATGAAGAAGCCATCCGCATAGCAGAATACGAACAGATACCCCTTATTTTCTCAACTTCGCCTACTGTTGAGCAACTGATAAAATCTTTACGTAAACTTTACCGTACCGCCATCAGAATTAAATTAGGCAGAAAACGTGTACGACCACCACCCAACACAAGCGCATAGACAAACAAATCATCTACATCACTAAACACAACCGCCAAGTTCCTTAATGAAAAACAACTTGACTTTTACGCTTCAAATTTCACGGTAAATTGAGTTGTCACATTTTATTTTTTTAAAAAAATATTGTTTTTTTTAGGCTTTCTACTTCAAGTTTATTACCTTCAACTTTTTCTTATTATTCTGATCGAAATGTGTGAATTTAATGTTATCTTAAACGGCAAAACAGAAATTAGAGATGTAATCTACGCGAAAATTGATGGCGACAAAGTAATAGTTAAAAATATTCTTGGGCAAGCCAAAGAATTTCAAGGGTGCAAAATCACAGAAGTTGATGTTCCCAACGCGCGACTAGTTCTCACTCAAGAATAATCCTAAAAGTTCACTACAAAAATATTGCAGAAAATTCTGTTGCAAGATTTTAAGGATAAATTTGTTGTCGAGAATTTACCCTTGTTCTTCGCGGTTTTATATATCTGAAAAACACAATTAAGGTAATCAAAAAGTTACTAAAAAAGTGCAACTTGCAAGGACATGGGCAGATGAGTAACAAAGAAAAATTTGAACGCGACTTAACAATTCTTCTGCAAAGGTTAACTTATACTTCTGAGCCAACTGTAGAAGCAAAGTTGCAGTTACTTAAAGATCGGCTTGTTACTCTTCACAAAGAAAATGTGGTAAAAATCAATCATTCTGTTATGGAGCTTGTTTGTGCAAAATACCTTATTGAAGAAGGCTACGACGTTGAACTTGAATATGGTCTGAATTCGCTTTTAACTTGTGATTTGTATGGGGTTAAGAGTTTAGAGAATTTTATTGTTGAGATAGAGACTGGATTTATTCCACCTGAAACTGCTTTGTCACCTTTAACTTATACTTCTGCTCGCTTAGCAAGCAAAATAATCAGGTACAGCAGCTTTGCCAGCAACTTCGCGTTGGGTGTGCCACAACATTATATTCTGCCTTTTCCTCTTGCTTTGGCGAAACCGATTCCGAACCGAACTATCCTTGAGATTGAACAAATCAAAGCGTTATGCGATGCTTACTATCAAAATCCGCCTGTTACATATGATGAAATCCGCAATGCCCGTATACATGTAGTCTATATTATTGATGTTGATAGGAGTAAAGTTCAGGCTGTAGACCCGGAAGTTTATCTTAAGATGGCTATGCAGAAAGGAGTTATTTTTGATTGTCTATCGTCGGAGTTTGAGGAGTTATAGTTCTAGTGGTTTTCTACGTTTATATCTTGAAATGTTTAGACGGCAGTTTTTACACTGGATACACCAAAGATGTTGAGGAACGTACTAGACAACATCAAAATGGGACTGGCGCTCGTTACACTAGACTCCATAAACCTGAAAGTGTAGTTTACACAGAGGCTTTTGATTCCCGAAGTAAAGCGATGAAGCGTGAACGAGAAATAAAAAAACTAAGTCACCAACAGAAACTGGATCTTACAACTAAAAGTTTAGAGTAATAACGTCAACAAAGCACCTGTTATGATTGGTACTGTTATATTATCATTTATGGGTGAAGGTAAAACTTCTATAGTCATCGCTACAGCAGCCCCAACTAACGCGATTAATGGGGGAACAAAAAGGCATCCGCCTAAAAAGGCAAAGAAAAATCCTGATAGTGTACCCTCCCATGTTTTTCCCTTGTTAAATGGTAAAGCATCAGAAACTGATCCTCCGAAAAGTGATGCAGTGCTGTCTCCTAAACAGAACATTGCTATGGCTGCTGCCCCAGCTGTCGTAGGGAAAAGTATCAGTGTTGAGGTGATTCCGAATGCAAAATATAGCGGTGCTGCAGCGAAGCCGTATAGTTCAGAAGTGGATGCAGCATTTCGAGTTATATGAGAAATAACTGGTACAGAAATCTTCTCTAACCTTGCCAATTCTGATATCGTGTACGCAGCTGCTATTAAAATAATAGTTAAAACAACAAATTGTAAACCGACGATTCCTGCGATTATTGGCATGAATAATCCTGAGGCATGGATGGTTTCTCTGACTAAGTCATTAGTTTCCAGCCTGTATTGTTTGCGTTTTCCATCTATTATGGGCAAAATATTTGATAGTTTACCGTTGACAACTCTGTCTGCTTTTACTCTGATTATGAAGTCTGGGTTAAATCCGATTTTTAACATGTCCGGCAGGAATATGCAACTGTTATTTCGGTCGTCAGCAACAACTATGCAGTCGTTATCGGATAATCCTTCACGCTGCAGGATTTCGCTTAGAATCTTGAATTTTCCATTTTTGCTTATTGCTTCACCTAAAATTTCTCCAGTTAATTTTCCATTTATGATTTCCACTTCGACTCCGTAAACATAGTCAGCGCCCAAAGCAACTGATAGTTTTTCTAGAGTTACGGTTGGTATTCCAGAACTGATTAGGGCGACTTTACAATTTCTAGCTTTTAGTTGTTGACAAAGATTTTGCAGATATGGTCTTGAAGGAATTCTGCTGAAAATTTCAAGGATTGTATCAATTTTTGTTCCTTTTAAATTCTTAAAAATTCTTCTCAAAGTTGATTCTAAATTTAATATGCCTGCTTCATAGAGAAAGCCGTAGAAAAACACTTTTAAAAGAACAATTAACCCTGCTTTCTTCCCAAGATCAAATAGAAAACGGTTTCTAGGGATAAGTACTCCTTCAACGTCAAAGACCACCAGTTTCTGTTTATCCCTTTGAACCATTTCTAAGCACTCCCACTAAAAGTTCCCGTTCAAAATTTTAAGATAGTTTAACCTGGTGAGGTGCATTTATGTTCTTTATCTTGAAGTTCTAGAGGGCAACCTGCACCGCAAACTTGTAAGTCGCTGCAGTCTTTACATTTTTCTTCTGCATAGCTTCTGCTTCGAAGTTTTTCTGCCAGTGGGTGGCTCCAAATTTTTTCCCATTGCTCAGTAAGTATGTTTCCTAAGCTTTCAAAATAGCTTTGACAGGGATAGACATCTCCGTTAGGTCCTACGCATGCATTGATCAGGGCAGCGGTACAGCTTTTTACTCCTAACCCAAACTGAACTGGGTTAAATTGACAATACTGTGTAGGTGTATACCACAGGAATTTGAGGCTTAAAAGTTGAGCTTTCTCTTTAACTTTAGGCAGAAGCGACTTCAACTCATCTATTGTTAAAGCGAATTCTTCACTTACTGTTGACGCTTTACCTGAATAGATGAGGCTGTTGCAGCCAAACGCGTCTACCCCTAACTCTTGTATGTAGTCTATGGTTTTTAGGAATTCGCCAGCGTTGTGTCTGCTTAGAGTTGTGTTAGTGGACACATAAATCTCTGATTTTACAACGTTTTTTATTCCTTTAACAGTGTCTTTCCAGCTTCCCTCTGAGTTGGTCATGGCATCGTGTACTTTCGGCAAATGTGACTCTAATGTTATTTGTACAAAGTCTAAACCTGCTTTCTCTAGTGTATCAACGTATTTTTCATCTTTTAGTTTACGACCGTTACTAATCAAGCCTGTAACTATCCCCTTATTCTGAGCATACTCCAACAGTTCAGGTAAATCGTCTCGTAATGTAGGTTCTCCGCCTGTAAAAGTTAAAATAAACACTCCAACTTCGCTTAATTTCTCAATCACCTGCTTCCACTGTTCTGTCGTGAGTTCTGTTGTCTGATGTGATCCGCCTGCATAACAGTGTACACAGTCGTTTTGGCATTTGAACGTCAAAGCCATATCCATACGTAAGGGTGCTGTATACTTGTAGGTGAATGGTTCTTCTTTTTCAATTTCAAGAAATGTCACTGGATCAATTTTTTCAGTTTGCGCTAGAGTGCTGATTGTATAGATGAGTTTCTCGTAGTCTACTTTGGCTTTTTCAGCTTTAACCCTATACATCTGCGATATTTTCGATAAAACTTCTTTTTCTGGCATTCCCTGCATAAAGTAATATGCAAAAGCTGTAGCTGACTGGTTAAGGTGGAGTACAGTGTTTGCGTTTATCACCATTACCCCCCGACCCGCCTGTTCAACTCGAAGCTGCAGGGACATGCCTGAAAATTCGCCTTCGCCACGATATGTGTAACGTCCCATCGGTATCTTTTTCTTCTTCAAAAAATCCATTTAATGCGCACCTCCACCCGCACATGCACATGCACATGAAACACACGCACAGGCGCATGCACATGCTGCACACGCACAAACACAACTGCTCCCTTTCCGAGCTGGTTGATGTGATACTTTCGGCGGTGGCGGAACAATAGAATTAGCAAATTTCTCAATATTAGCCACTATACTATTTGCTGTAGTTTCAATAGATGTTGCTATGTTATCAGCGAATTCTGCGCCTGGAATAACAGGCGGCTTACTTGATTGCGTTGGTGCTTTAACATCCGGCTTATACGTGGGATGCGGATGATAAGTTCCGTAACCATACCACCACCAGTACCAAAGCGGATTAGGCTGAAACACTTTATCCTGGAAAACTGTTGTTGTACGCTGTCTCTGATTGGGATCAAGCATCAACCAAAGTAACTGTTCATCATAAGCGTTAGATGCTAATTCAGGGGTACCTGCCAACTCCACTTGTTTCCATGCTTTATCCACTATTTTGCGGTAGTACTCTACTGTTTCTTTTCTGCTGTAACCTTCTATCTTTTTCTCAACTGTATCTCGGAGGGTCATAATAGTGCGGGCCAGTTTTTCCTCGTTTAATGTACCATCAGTTTTTAACGAGTTAAGAAAATCAATTTCATAGTATCTTAAGGGATTTTCTTTTGTGCCAATTTTGTCTTCGTAGGGCGGTAACAATTTGATTTTAACTGCTGGATTCGGTTTTTCTACCCAAACTGCCCTCTTATGTAATAGACTGTAAAGGGTTGCGGTAATGATTTGCTGCGGCTTTAAATCTAAAAGGTATGCTGCTTCTATAGCTGTTAAACCACGTTTAATGCCTAAAGTTTCCATACTAATTTTCGGAGAGGCATACTTGTTTTTCCCAACTCTAGAGAGTACAAAAATGAAACTGAAAGTTGCAAACAGGAAAGCTACAACACCCGCAATTACTACAGCTAAACCTTGAAAGCTGTCTTCGCTTGGTTTATAATCAGGCATGAATTCAGCTGGAAAAGAAACTCCGAAAAAGAACCTTTCATTAGGCTCTAGATACGCTTTTTCCCAGTAAAGAGCCAATCTGCCTTCAACTGTTGAGGTGCCGTTGGGAAGGTTTTCAGTTGCGTAGTCTCCAGAGGATACACCTTCTGGCAAAATAATCTGTACCCGTACATCATTTATTGTCTTATCTGAAATCCACTGTGGCGCGAATCTAAGCCCTAAGTTACCGGGGTTTGTGGTATCATTGAATATCATACCTGCTACGTTAGTGGTAACTGTGAACCATAAAGAATTACCAGCTGTTAATGGCTCATACAAGATTACATCTATTTTGTAGTCGCTGCCACTACTCGCATCAAAAACATCTAACAAATTGTTATTCTGATCTAAAGCTATGCCAGGTGTAAAATCACTGTTCGGTTGGCCCACATAGAACCCATTGATTTTTCCTGAAGTAACTGTTAAAGTAACATTGTATTTCAAGTCGATTGTTCCATCTTGATTAATAAAGATTTGACACCATTGATGATCAACACTATACTCGATACTTTGAGCCGCCGAAAAGTTAACTAAAGAAAAAACAAATAACCCAACTATAATCAAAAATAAAAGTTGTCTTCTTCTTACCATTTCGGTTCCTCAACAACCTCAAACATGTTTCCACAATAAGCACATTTAATGTATGGTACCCCTGAAACTATTTTTATTTGGTTCACATCAGCTACACCTGAACAGTTGGGGCATCGAATTTGAGCAGCTTTCATTTCTCCAGAAAGCTCAAGGCGCTGGATAACAGTTTTGGGTTTACGTGTAACATAGTATATTCCAGCAATTATTGCTAAACCAACTGCAAATAGGATAATGCTTATGGCAAGTCGCGATGTAGTTGCTTGCACAGATGAAGCTAATGCAAATATTACTGCAAAAAAGAACAATACTGCAGCAATTACTCCGCCAATTACCGCTATTAATCTCATAACTAAGGGGTAGTGATTTCAGATTTAAATGTAGCCTTTTTTAATTTCCACTCCCAATGGTTCTTTTATTTTCTGATTTTTTATAAAACCAAAAAATTAGACCTAATTGAACAATGGCTTTACGGTTTCCTTAATAGTTTAAAACGATATAGTGTATAATGCAAAAAACTGAATAAGCTTGGAATATTTATTTAAACTCGAACAACCAAAAATAGCAAATAACTTAATTAATATATGTATGCTGCACATTCAAATACCGAGGATGACATGTATTGGCTTGGTACGATGACCCAATAACCGTTATAATAATCGTGTTAGTGGTTATCATCGCTTGCGGCACAGTAATTTTTATTATGCGAAAATATGGCCAAAAAAAGCCTTCTTCACCCAAAGATAATCCTCGTGAACCAATCGTTGACCTAGAATATGGCAGCAGTTTACCCTTTAAGGTCTCAAAAACAGTTCAGACAACAATGGCTTCAACTGCAAAGGATGAACTTAGAATTCTAGAATTAGAACGAGAAATCCTTGGTGATGCTCTTAGGCGACTATATGAAGCTCACGCAGAAGGTAAAATCTCTGAGAACGAACGGGAACGTCTTGCTGGAACCTACAAAGTTCGTATGAACACAATAAAGGAATCAATTGCTAAAGACGAAAGCATAATTGCATTGCATGAACTAGAAAGTATGCAAGAGGACTTGATGGCTCTTTTCAGTGAACGCTTTGGTGAATTAACTAGTAAAGTTGAAGAACTTAGAACACGGATTGATGTTAAACCTATTAAAGAAATTCCAATCAAACTTCCTCAGGCACCATCTGAAATCGAAGATGAAGAAGAGGAAGAAGAAACAGAAGAGAAAACAACAGAAACAAAATCTACCTCAAAGAAACCAGCTAAAAAGCGTAAGTTACCTCAAGAAAAACCTAGCGCTAAAACAGAAGCTGAACGGCGAATAGAGTCAATTCGAAGTGAAGTTGAAAAAGTACTTGACAGATTAGGACAGATGGAAATTGAAAGTTAACCACGACGTTGTTTTTGAACAAAAACAAAAAGCAGCTTCTGAAGCTGTTAAACATGTTAAAGACGGATTTATTGTTGGTTTAGGGAGCGGAAGCACTGCCGCTTTAGCTATTACTGCTCTTGGTGAACGCATCAAAAATGAAGGTCTTAAAATTATGGGTGTTCCAACTTCTTATCAAGCTTTTCTTTTAGCAGTTGAATGCGGTATACCTGTAACAACTCTAGATGAACACCCCGTAATTGATGTAACCATTGACGGTGCTGACCAGTTGACTCCTGAACTGTTTCTAATTAAAGGTGGCGGGGCAGCTTTAGCTAGAGAAAAAATTGTTGCTTCATCATCTAAACAAAATATTATAATTGGTGATGAAAAGAAAAAAGTTGATTTTCTCGGTCTCAATAACCAGTTTGTCCCAATTGAGGTTTTACCTTTTGCGCTTTCTCCTGTTAACCATCAGTTATTTAGATTGGGTGGAAAAACTGTTGTACGTGAAGGTATCCGTAAGCTGGGTCCAGTTATTACAGATAACGGCAACATAGTTTTGGATGTAGTTTTTGGGGAAATAAAAGATCCTGTCAAACTGCAATTAACTATAAAGATGATTCCAGGCGTAGTTGAAGTAGGTCTTTTTGTAGGTTTAACTGACATTGCCTATGTTGGAACAAGCTGTGGTTTAGAAAAAATAGAAAAATCAAGAAAATAAACCACTTCTCTTTTAACTCTAAATGTATTTTAATGCTGTAGGCTGTAACATTCTTAAGTTACCTTTTTCTCATCTAAATATATGAAGATTGTAAGCGCCTGCCTATTGGGTGTCAAATGCAATTTTGAAGGTAACCACTCTTTAAATTCCGCTTTGATGGCTGACTTTGTGAAAGGCGATTTATTTCCTGTTTGCCCAGAAGTTTTAGGAGGTTTATCTGTTCCACGATCTCCATCTGAAATTGTAGCGGGAGATGGTTTAGATGTTATCGAAGGAAAGGCTAAAGTGGTTAATTCAGCTGGGGTAGATGTTACAAACAATTTTTTGAAGGGTGCATATGAAACATTAAGGATTGCTCAGGCAATTGGTGCCAAAGAAGCATTTTTTGCTGAAAAGAGTCCTTCATGCGGTTCTAACTTAATTTTTGACGGTACTTTTTCAAATAGACTAATTCAAGGGAATGGTGTAACCACAGCATTACTTAAGAAAAACGGCATAAAAGTGATAAGTAAAAAATCTACTCAAAAAAAGAGTTCACCAATTGTGTAGAACTATCATAGTGTTGGTTTTCATTATTCCCTCTACTCTGCGAATTTTCTCTATACACTCATTAACTTCTACAACATTCATACCAGTGATTACTGCAACTATGTCATATTCCCCTGTTACCTCATAGATTGTTTCAACATGGGGGATGTCCCGGATTTTTTTAGATACTTCTAGTGTTGGATATGCGGGGTTTGTGGTGAGTAAAGTAATAGCTTGGGCGCCCTCAGCAACGCCTAATTTAACAGTAAATTTCTTTATTGTGCCTTCATCAATCAATGTTTTAATTCTTTTGCGTACGGCTCCTTCAGATAAACCTATTTCTGAGCCGATGTTGTTGTATCCTGCCCTGGAGTCTTCTTTTAGTATTTTGATGATTTGTTTGTCTTTATCATCCATTCTTCTCGCCTAATCAGTTAACGATTTGGAAAAATTTAACGTTTTCCGTATATAAGTTGGTTAAAAACTTCGTTTTCCGTTGTCTTTAGTTTCTCCGTGATTGTATGTGGTGATTTTTTGTTTGCATCAAATAGAACATTAAAAGTTTAAGTTGTAACAAATAAGTCACAATGTTTAAAAGATACCCGAAATACTCACAATGACATTTCCTAAGAAAAAATAATGTGACGAAAAAATGATTAAACAAGCAAATCAACCCGAAGAGATGAATGCTATCATCAAAGCAAAATGCCCAGACTGTGATGCAGAACTCGACATTCCAAAAGATATAGAAAAAGGAGAAATCCTAAGTTGTCCTAGTTGCGGACTTGAACTCGAAGTCAAACAAATCCAAAGCGGATGCGTAGACCTTCAAGAATTAACTATTGAAGGCGAAGACTGGGGCGAATAAACAGTATCAACTAACTTCCTACTTTATATTAATCCACTCTTTTAGAAAATTTTTCACGGGCGCTGAAGGCGATGAGTATTGCACTTTTATATGAACGCTCTGAAAGCGACGAAAACGGCATCAAACTTACTGCCCAACAACTCGGAATAAACCTGATATATCTTCCTTTCCGAAAAATCGCCTTATCCATATCTAAAGATGGTTTCAGCGCTACAACAAAAGGTAAAGACTATACAAAAACCTTTCAGGATGTTGAAGTTGTTCTTAACCGTGCACAGAGCAAAAACCGACGTCTACAAGCTTCCTACCTAATGGAATCTTTGGGCAAAAAAACATTAAACACCTCAAAAGTCGAGTTTATCTGCTACAGTAAACTCCGAACATTACTTAACTTCAACAAACAAAACATACCTATCCCGAAAACCGTTTTCGTGCCTTGCGACGCAACAGACATAATGAAAAATGGCAAAGAAATCAACAATGAAAAAGACATCGCTGACCTTCTTGAAAAAGAACTTTCACTCAAGGATGGAGTCGTCCTAAAAGCTGATTCTGGAACACACGGCAAAATGATAATGCTATCAAAAAACCGCGAAGAACTCGAAACCAACATAAAAGAAATAAAACCAACTATAATTAATCCTATTGGTGTGGTTGGGCAGGAACTAATCCATAAATGGTTCTATGATTTACGCATAATCGTATCAAAAGAGAAGGGTAAACTCCCTGTTTGCCACGATACTGCGATGGTCCGCGCAGGTTTCAAAGACTTCCGAACAAACACTTTTCTCGGCAACCTAGTTTTTCACGCAAAATTACCATTAAGTGTTCAGAATCTATCTGTAAAATGTGGTAACATACTCGGAGAAGGGAGTGACGCTTGGATTTTTGCTCTTGATGCAATGGTTAACGTTAAAGATAATACAAATGTTGACGAAGCCCACCTTAAATCTCAACTGGATTTAGCCGCTCAAGGGTTTCTACCCGTTCAAAAAATCAAGCAGGATGAAAAACGACTAACAGATTTCCAAATGTGGAACAGTAAACTCGAAGAAGCTTTTGCAACGTATAAAAATTCTGTTGCATACCAAAACATCACAAATATAATAGAAGAAAACTTGGATGATAATAAGAATGTCCTAGTATTTCACGAGTCAAATTCATGCCCAGAATTCTGGGAGAACACTCGGCTCGCAACCGGATTTAACCTTGCAGTACCCTTGTTGAAAGGCGCTCAAAGCCTGATTGGAAATTAACTAAACAATAAGAGGAAAAAAGATATGATGAGAATCGGAATAATAGGAGGTTCAGGATATGTGGGAAGTGAACTTTTACGTTTGCTTCTTATGCACCCTCAAGTTGAAGTAACTATGGTTACTTCCCGTCAAAGTGCAGGAGAATTCATTTTCAATATACATCCAAATCTGCGGGGTCTAACACAACTGAAGTTTGTTCCACAGGACATGGATGAATTGCAGAAGAACTGTGATTTAGTTTTCACTGCAACTCCGCATGGCGGCTCAGTAAATTTAGTGCCTAAACTCTTAGAAGCAGGTCTAAAAGTAATTGATATGAGTGCAGATTTTAGACTTAAAAATCCAAGTGATTATGACCTATACTATGGTTGGTCTCATGCTCATCCCGAGATGCTTAAAGAAGCAGTGTATGGTTTACCTGAGCTTCACCGTGAAGAAATCAAGCAGGCTAACTTAGTTGCTTGTCCAGGCTGTATGGCGACAAGCGCAATTTTAGGCTTAGCACCAATAATAAAAGATGGTTTAGTGGAAAATAACAAAATAATTGTAGACCTCAAAGTTGGAAGTTCAGGAGGCGGAAGCAAAGCTACTCTTGCTTCTCATCATCCTGAACGTTCCGGTGGAGTTCGTCCATACCAAGTTGTGGGTCACCGGCACACAGCAGAGGTTGAACAAGAATTAACTGCGTTAAGTGATGAACCTGTTAAAATTGGCTTCACACCACATGCAGTAAATATGGTACGCGGAATTCTCTCTACAATTCATGTTTTCCCCAAGCAACCTTTGACCAACAAAGACCTCTGGAAAGCTCTTCGCGGAATGTATGGAACTGAACCCTTTATTCGCTTAGTGAAATACCAGAAAGGACCATATCAACTTCCAGACCCCAAAATAACTTTAGGCACAAACTTCTGCGACATCGGCTTCGAAATAGACGAGCGAGTAAATCGTCTCTTAATTTTCTCCGCAATTGACAACATGGTAAAAGGTGCCGCAGGGCAAGGTGTGCAATGTCTTAACTTACTTATGGACATAGACGAAACCACCGGTATTAAGAGCACTGGATTCCATCCGATGTGATAACGATGTTGTTAGTAATTAAAATGGGCGGTAGTATTCTAAAAGAAGGCGCATCAGCTGACCTAGTTAGTGACCTTAAAGAAATCTTAAATCAACACAAAATTGTCCTGGTCCACGGCGGTGGAGTAGAAGTAACTGAAATCGCATCTAAACTAGGCAAAGAACAAAAATTCATTATGTCACCTGACGGCTTTCGAAGTCGTTACACAGACAAAGAAACCATAGAAATCTACACAATGGTTATGGCAGGTAAAATTAACAAACAAATCGTATTAGCTTTACAGCGCCAAGGGATTCCAACAGTAGGTTTAAGCGGTCTAGACGCAATGACTCTTAAAGCTGAACGTAAAACCCGATTAATAGCTGTCGATGAAAGAGGCCGAAAAAAAGTTATTGACGGTGGTTATACAGGCAAAATCACCCAAGTAAACACTGAACTACTGACGATGTTGATAACTAATGGTTATGTGCCAATTGTGACGCCTATCGCGATAAGCCAAGACTATGAACCGCTTAACGTTGACGGTGACCGTACTGCAGCAATAATTGCAGGTGCATTAAAAGCAGACAAACTGATTTTACTTACTGACGTAGAAGGTTTAATGCTTAAAGGACAATGTGTACCAAAAATCGCTGCTACTGAAGTTAAAGAGGTTCTAAATAAAATTGGCGGCGGAATGAGCACTAAAGTTCATGCAGGTCTTGAGGCTCTAAATCAAGGTGTTAAAGAAGTCCTTGTAACTTCAGGCACTGCAAAAAAACCTATATCTTCTGTTCTTAATCATCAAACAGGTACTGTGATTACTAGTGAATGACCAAGAAATTATGGCTATCGAAAATCGCAACTTAGCTAACGTTTTCTCTAAAAAACCACTTGTTCTTACTCACGGTAAAGGTGCTTTACTGTGGGATATTAACGGTAAAGAATACATTGACTGCGCCAGCAGCTACGGTGTAGCAGCCCTTGGTCATTGTCACCCAAAAATTGTTGAAGCCTTGAAAGCTCAAGTTGAAAATCTAATAACCTGTCACAGTTGCTATTACAATGATAAACGAGCAGAATTTATAGAAAAACTTGTCAGAATAACCCCTAAAGGTTTAGACAAAGCTTTTCTCTCTAACAGCGGAGCGGAAACAGTTGAATGCGCAATAAAACTAGCCCGTAAAGCCACAGGTAAAACTGAAATAATCGGTTTAATGGGGGCATTCCACGGTAAAACTATGGGTGCCTTATCTTTAACTTGGGATAAAAAATACCGTGAACCATTTCAGCCACTTATACCCGACATCAAACATGTTGCTCCAGATAACCCCGACAAAATACGTGAAGCTATAACCGATAAGACAGCAGCCGTAATAATGGAGCCTATTCGTGGTGAAGGAGGAGTACGTGTGCCACCAAACGGTTATCTTCCGGAAGTCCGCGAAATCTGCAATGAAAAAGGTATTCTTTTGATTTTTGATGAAGTGCAATCAAGCTTTGGACGAACAGGAAAACTGTTTGCATGTCAAAACTGGAATGTGACTCCTGATGTCATGTGTTTAGCTAAACCATTCGCCGGCGGGTTACCTATCGGAATCACAATCGCCAGAGAGGATATAATGTCAGCTTTTAAGACTGGTGAACACTCAACAACTTTCAGTGGTAGTCCTCTTGTTTGTGCAGCTGGTTGCGCTGCGATTGATGTTCTGATACAAGAAAAACTAGCAGATAATGCAGTTGCAAACGGTGCCTACTTCAAGACACGTCTTGAAGAATTATGTTCTAAACATAAAATTGTAAAGGAAATCCGCGGTTTAGGCTTAATGCTGGGGATGGAGCTCCGCTACGATGTTTATGGCGTGCTCATGAAGACGATAGCTAAAGGTGTATTAGTATTGGATGCTGGAAGAACAGTTATTCGGTTACTACCGCCTCTAGTTATAACTAAACAACAAATAGATGTAGCAATAACCGCTTTAGATGCGGCTTTGGAGGAAGAAAGTAATGGACGAGCAAGCAGCAGTACGATTTCTAACTAACCTATTGGGCATTTATAGTCCATCCGGCAAAGAACAAGACATAGCCAATTTTTTAGCCCTTGAAATGAAACGGATGGGTTTTGAAGTCGGAATAGACATGATAGGAAACGTCATTGGGGTTGTCGGAGAAGGAGAACCTGTAATTTTACTGTGTGGTCATATGGACACTGTAGCCGGCCACATGCCGCTTAGAATAGAGGAAGGTAAAATTTATGCTCGCGGCGCAGTAGACGCGAAAGGGCCCTTAGCTTCCATGGTTATGGCTGCACTTGAAGCATCAAAGGAACCTAACTTTAAAGGTAAAATTTTGGTTGCCAGCGTCGTAGAGGAAGAGGCAACTAGTAAGGGTGTTCGCCATTTGATTACACAAGGAATCAAAGCAGATTACGCAATATTCGGCGAACCGAGCGGTGTCGAAAACATAACCATCGGTTACAAAGGACAAATTCAACTTAAAATTGTAGTTAAAACTGAAACTGGTCACTCTTCGACTCCTTGGCTTTATGATAACGCTTTAGAGAAAGCATATCAACTCTGGGAAACAATCAAAGCAGCTTGTACTTATCCTTCTATTGAACCCCAAGAAACTCCTTTTACCGCAATTACTGCATGTCTAGTACGAATGATTGGGGGCAGAGGAAACTCTGTTATTCCTTTTGAGGCTGAAATGAACCTTGACGTCCGTGTTCCAATACAATTTACGACAACACAAGTTTATGACAAAATGATGAAAATAATAGCAAACTACCAGAAAGTCCACCCTAATGTTAATGTTAAAGCCTCAGTTTTAGATACTGTTGAACCTTTTGAAGCCAACAAATCTTTACCTTTAGTTCATGTTATGTCGTCAGCAGTTAGAAAAGTGCTCAATCAACCAGCTACTTTGTTACGTAAAACAGGCACAGGTGACATGAACATCTTAGGTAATTCTATGAATTTGCCAATTGTAACCTATGGTCCTGGTGATTCACACCTTGATCACACACTCGACGAACACATTAAAATAAGCGATTACCTTAATGCCATCCAAATCTATAAAGAAACAATTATCAAAATATCTGAATTACACAACAGTAAAGCTGGGATTAAGTAATTTTTTTGGTAGTTTGTTAACCAAGACTGCAATTGGACTCATTTTTTGATTTTTATTTAATTTCGTTTTGAACAACTATTAAATCAAAAATGAGCATTCCAAAAATTATTTTTTTAAAAAATCTTGTTAAATATGATTTTTAGGTTAATTGACGGTAAATACAATAATCTCAATGTTAGTTTAAGAGGAATGCTGGACTCGAGTGTGAGGTGGAATATTTGACTGAAGAATATTTCGTTATCGACGATTTAGATGAAGAACAAGTTGAAGAAGGGTCTTTAACTGCGTCAGGACTAGCAGAGTACATTCACTTCAACTGTTGCCCACGATTCTTCAAGTTAAAATTTCAAGGTAAAGAAGTACGGAAAACCACTCGGTTTGGCGCTTTTAAACCCATTAGTCCTCTACTCTACGGCACAGGTAAAGCACTCGAAGAAAAAAAAGTTTTACAACTTAAAGAAAAAGCCTCCACTTATCTCGATTTCACCCGTTATGATCCAAAACAACATAGTAAAGACGGATGGGAGAAAGCAAAAGACTCGGTAAACCACCTCTACTATGTTATTCAATCTCAAATCGCTGCAGGTGAACAAGTAGATAATCGTCCGATTTTAGTGTATCAGGTTCCTATGAAGGGTAAAATCGGTGTTTGGGCTGTTAAAGGAATAGCAGACCTGATAGCTGTTTGGCCGTTAAAAGACGGTAAAGTTAAAGTTAGAATTTTCGAGTTAAAGTCTTCGTGGAAAGAACAAACAGCCCATCGTATTCAGGTGGCAATTTATGTGCTGTTACTATCTAAAGAGTTAGGTCAGTTGGCTGCACAAGTTGATTTAGAAGGGGGTGTAATAAATCGAGAAACCCCTCTAGAAAGTCTTGAAGCCGAGGCCCTTCCGAAATTTAAACTTACACCTTTACTTCAAGATGTAGAGCGTTTATTAGCTGAAAAAGGCGAATTAAACCGCATACGTCATACTCCGCTAGACGAAATTGTTTATCAACTCTGCTGGAGCTGTGACAACTGCGGCTATAATGAATGTTGCATAATTGAAGCGATAGAAAAGGAAAATATAGCTTTGCTTAATCTAAGCAGGGGCGAACAGAATGCACTGCTTAACCACGGTTTAAAGTCGCTTGAAGATTTAGCCAAAATCAAATATGTGGTTGACACAGTTGACTTACGTCCTTACCTCTACAAAACTTTGCCTGCAAGAGATATAGCTAAAGCAAATGAACTGGCAACTGACCCTATAATAGGGTCAAAAATAGATTGGCTGGTTCAACGTGCTCAATATATGCTTGGCGGTATTAGACCTGGAAGTCCCTACGCAAGTAGAAGCCGCTGGATGCCTTGGTTAATAGGATCAGGTTACGGCACTCTACCCGAAGATAGCCCAGTAGCTGGATTAGATTCAGCGTTACTTTATAGTCCAGACGGCATGATTCGCGTTTACCTCTTCATTGAATGGGACTACATGTTGGATGTAATCTCGATTGTAAGCGCCAAAGTAAGTTGCACTAAATACAAAGGAACTTCCCAATGTATATCACATGTTATTACAAGTCTACCTGAAAACCGTGATGCTTGTCTAGATGAAGAACGTAAACTTTTAGAGTCTTTTTTCAAAGACTTAACTTGTGTGATAGGTGAGGTTGCCTACGAAATAGGCAGCCCAGATGAAGCTCCGATTCACCTCTATTTTTTCACCAGATGGGAGCGTGACGCACTTATGAAGGCAGTTTGTCGTCACCGCTCAATGATTACTGCACAGGCTGTTCGAGATTTATTAGGCTTAAGGCAAGCTATTGACCAACCCATGTTTTCGATAATCCAAGATGAAGTTGCATATCGTAAAGCTCTGCGGTACCATAGTTATGGTTTGCTGCCTTTGCTTGAACAAGCATGTTACTTTGACCACAAACAATGGGCAGTTAAACGTGAAGACGGATCAACCGTCGATTTAAGTACAATTTTCCGGGATGGATTTTTCAATTATTCTCTTCCCTACCACAAAAATCCCCGAGGATCAATATCTTTCATCAAAGATGGCGTAGCCGATGGATACTACCCCGCAAGAGCCCGATTCGGAGACCAACTGCCTATAGAATACATATGGGGCGCTAAAGGTAGACTAGACAATTTCAGTCAAGTTACAGGTCCAGCAAAAATCCAGTTAGAGAAACGTAAATGGTGTGACTATAACCGAAAAACTCGCAGAATAACTGATGAAGAACTCAACTTGATGGGAAAAAAAATATGTATTGCCTTAGAATGCATCGAGCGATCATTAACTATTCGTAACAGACGTTTAGGAAAAAAGCCAATAGCTATCCCCAAGATATCCGAGTTCTCTTTAGGTCCTGCTACATTGGAGCGTAGTTGCCGAGAGTTCTTAGACTTAGAATATTTCTCAAAAAGACAAGAATTATACCAGCATTATGCCATGTTGCCCTACCAAAGGGTAGCTTCTGGTCGCTCACTGATTTTTCAATGCACTTCAGTTGTGGCCAATGAAGAAGAATTTTTAGTTTATGGTCGACTAATCTATGAAGGCATAGGGTTACCTAAAACTGAATGCGTAGCTAACGCCTGCAGAGTTAAGGGCTCAGATAACTCTAGTTCCGGAGACTGGATGGTTGTTACAGAATTAAGACGTAATGATCAAGACCAATTTGAAGAACTTGAGCGACGTTCACCCTCAGAAGTAGAGAAATCTGCTCGTGCAATAGTTGAAAATGTGAACGTCCCAAAACTTGAAATAACCCTTAAAGTAGTCTGTTGGCCCCGTGGTCGCGGTAGCAAATACAGTTCCTGGCATAATCTTCCAACAACTGATCCTGAAAAAGCAAAGAATAAGTATATGCAGCTATTTGAGGTAGACCGATACTATATACTCGATGAGATAGCTGACGATATCATATCTGACCGTGCAGCAAAAAGTCTTGACTACGCTGGCTCTAATGTTCTTTACCTTCTATTAGCCGATTACTTAGCAGGTAAAACCGGCGGTTCTATGCATACTGCTTTAACAAAAACTAATGCAGCTTCATTTTTAGAATGGATAGAACACAGAGCTCATAAACCTAAAGCTGAGCAGAAAAGATTAATCGAACGTGTTTTCGCTGCGGACCCTATTGTTATGTTACAGGGTCCACCTGGAACAGGAAAAACAGAAACATTACAGTTGGCAGTTTTAGCTCATGTAGCTGCCCATAGTGTCAATTCTCACTGTAGAGTATTAATGGTTGCTCCTACCCATAAAGCCATCCAAGAGTTTGTAGTTAAACTCGCCCGGTGCTGGAGAGAATATACCAGTCAAGGAGGCAAAGACTTAAAAGACCTCCAAATTTACCGGGTTTTAAGTAGCCGAGTTTCTTCAGCTCAATGCATAGAAGGCGTCAAATACATAAACTATAACGAAAACCAAGAGACCGTTGAGGAACTTGCCAATTGTCTAGTAAATCAAACCACTCTAACAGGTGAAGTTTTATCATCTTATCCTATGATATTATGCTTGACGCCGCCTGGACTTTATGGTTTAATGAAAAAGATAGGTGAAAAAGATCCTCCTTGGGGATCAGGATTCTTTGATTTACTTGTGGTTGACGAAGCAAGCATGATGCGTGTACCGGAACTAATCCTTTCAGGTAGTTTTCTCTCAAAAGATAGTCAGATTTTAGTCGCTGGAGACCATCGACAGCTTCCTCCAATCGTAGCGCATAACTGGGAAAAAGAAGATCGTCGTACGCTTGAAGAAACTGCATCTTTTCTTTCAGCAATGGACTTTCTGAGATTACTGCGCCAGGAAGACTTAGGAATTGAACGCATTAAACGTGATTTCGGTGTGGATATTCCAGCGGTACGTTTATGTGAAAGTCATAGATGTCACCAAGTTGTTGCCGAGTTTCTCAGAGAATGGGTTTATGAGAAAGATAAAATTGACTTTCATTCTGATCAATTAGAAACCTTAGCTCCTATAAAAACAGAAACCGAAGGTTTGAACATAGCTTTAGCACCTGAAAATGTTTTTGTTCTGATAGTGCATGACGAAGCCAAAAGTTTCCAATCTAACCCTACTGAGGTACAAATTGTAGAGGCTCTGGTGAGGAACTCTTTGTCTGAAAGTATTGGTATAATAACTCCGCATAATGCACAGAAAGGTCTGCTGAAGAATAAATTGATTGACTACAAAGGTTTGAGAGTTGATACGGTCGAACGTTATCAGGGTGGAGAAGCTGACCTAATAATAATCTCCTCTACTGTAAGCGACCCTGATTATGTGAGAACTGAAAGCGAATTTTTACTAAACCTTAATCGTATTAATGTTGCTATCTCTCGCATGAAGAAAAAGTTAATCATTGTCGCTAGTCGATCAATTTTTGAGTTTATGCCACAAGATGCGCGTGACTACGATAAAGCTTTATTGTGGCGTGGTATTTCTGCAACAGTTGGTTTTACTGCTGATTCAAAACCGAAATGGGCTGGTGACATATCAGATTTTCTTGGTCAGCAAACAGCCTCTGTAGGAATTGAGATATACGTTAAATCAGAGAAGTAACAAAAGGCTCATTTATTTTATCCTCATCAAATTAAGTGCGGCAATATTGGCTCCAACACAGTTTTGTGCTTGACTGATGCAGGTGTCCATTTTCTAGACATTTTGTTCTAAAGTATAGTGATAAATCAGACTTTTTACTTGCTCAATTAATGGATGGAATAAAAAATGAAAAAATCAATCTACATCTTTGCAGTAGCAGTTATAGCTGTTGCAGTTTTAGCAGGTCTAATACTATTTCAGCCTGCACAACAACCTCAAAACAAAACATATTCTTTTGACTTTGAAGATGGGCTTTCAGATTGGACAACCGACTCAGATGTACCCGAAGACCCCAATAGACCTGGACAATTAATTAATTGGACTATTGATTCTGCAAATAACATTTCATATTCTGGAAACAAATCTCTATTGTTCTACATTGATGGCTTACAAGACGATGGAACTATATGGATTAAAAATAAATTCTCGACCGATCCCAACACAATACGAAATGTCACTGTATCCTTCCAGTTTTGGAGCGAAACAGAGAGCTTCAACGAACTTGCTGTAGTTGTTGGCTACATCGGCAATGAAACCGCTGAGGTAGAAGAAGACTTTCAAGTAATCGGGGCAGCTAACCAAGCTGAAGGCTGGAAAACCTACAGCCTCTCTTCTGAAGTACATACAGGTTCTTCAGGAGATGTCCATGTTGCATTAGGCATATCTGTTCGATGGGAAACACAAATGACCTACTTCATTGATAACGTAGATATAGCAATTAACTAAACTGCAACTTGGAATATTGTTTAGCCAAACTCAACTTAAAGTTGACCCTAATCTTTTCTTTTTTCTATTGCTGATTTAATTCATAATTTTTTAGTCTAAATCAATGAAATTTTTGTCTTCAAAAAATTTTTACTATTACCATTTTTGTATTATACAAATATCGGTTTGGCAAGTCAAAATTTTTAATTAGCCATTTACTGTTGATCTTTAACTTAATGTTTTTGTTCTTTTATTATCTTTCTCAGTGAATCTATCCATAACCCAAGTTTATCTCTTGTGTCAACTGATACTATTTTGTTTTCCTTGTCAATAATTAGTTCAACCACTCCCTCAAAGATAGCCAAAGGTACAGGACCTTTGTTGGTTTCTCCGTCGAGTGTTTGTCGCTCCACATTCACTACCCGTACCTCATCAGCTTTGATTAGTGTGTAACTGTTTATCCAGAATCCTTCTCGGCATTTGAGGGGTTTGTCCCATCCTAATTCTGCTTTTAAGAGTTGCTGCATTTTTTGTTCACTGAAGTGTTGTACCATTCTATTGTTACACCTTGTTTATTGTCTGAAGTTGTTCACTATTAGGTTAATTATTTTCGATAAATATCCATTGTTCGCTGCCGATTTATTGTTAAAAATGATTTTGAGTTTTCTGTAAATTATTGGTTTCCTTTTGTTTTTACGAAGATATCTTAATTTCCGTATTTTTAAAAGTTTTACTATTAAAAACAGGCAGTAATGTCTTACGATACAATTAGGTATTTAGGATTACCATTTCCATTTTTATTACTTTTTTAGTATTACCTTAACTTTGGTGTTTAATCGCGGGATTGTTTCAAATTAAATCCAAATCACAAAACAAATGGTAACGCAGTAACTAACACTACGAGAGTCACGCAAGCGATGGTTACTCCAACAGTTGTCAAATATACCTTGCGTTCACTCATTTTTTTACCTGCTACCTTCTTCAATGATATTTGAAATATTCTCCCACCATCTAATGGGTAAATCGGTAATGCATTAAATATTGCTAGGTTAAAGTTAACAAACCAGATCCAAAAAAGGCAATTAGCAAGTATACTCCAGTAGGGTATTGAATGTGTATAGAACGGTGTTAGTGCATCAGAAAAAGGTGTTAACCCAGACGCTAAAGTTGGAGGTACAATATATATCGCTAATCTGTCAAGAGAAAAAGTCCTATACTCTTGTAGCCTCTCTTCAAGCATTAAATCAGCTACACTTATGCCCATGACTGTTCGATTCTCTGATGAAGTCAGGTTAACTGTCATTGAAATTTGGTTCTGCCATCTTTCTCCCCTAGCTACAGTTACCTGAATTTGGTCTCCGGCTGTCTTATTATCTAAAATGGCTTTTAACTCGTTTATGTCGTTCACTTTAACTTGGTCAAGTGAAATAATAACATCTTCAGGTAGTAATCCTGCAACTTGAGCTGGCATTCCATCTGTAACATCATTAATGTAAACTCCCTCGACAACAGGGCTTAGACCTCCGACGATAAGCAGAACACCTAGAAGGCATACTGCTCCCACAAGTATGTTTCCACCTACACCTGCAGCCATTACTTTTAGAGAACTTCTCGGTTTAGCCTTCTTTATTTGTTCTTCATCAACATCAACGAATGCACCTATGGGTATAAACAGAAAAAACAGTAACCCACTAGATTTCACGTCTAAATTGACGTTTCTTGCGATTATTCCATGTGCTCCCTCATGTATTACTATAGCACAAATAATTCCGACCCAACCATAAACTATCGGAAGAATAGGGTTAAGACCTGGTAACATCAAGATTACTCCTGGTCCTAACTCACGGATTAACTCGCCAGCCATAGGCATTGATATTATACCAATTAAGCTGTTTATAAATAGATAAAGTGCAATTCCTGCTACAAAGGGAACTAATAACAGAAATATCCACGAAATAAACTTTGAAAATTTCAGCTTTCCTAACTTTTCGAATACACCTGAGAACTTTTCTGTTCTCACAATTAACATTGGAAAATTGAATTCTAATCTACGTTGTTTTGTCTGCTGATTTTCGTGTTCAGTATTTTCTGTCAAATTATCTGTCGCTCAGCTCAAAAAGTCATATTTTCTAAAAAATAAACCTTTAGCGTAAATATTTAAACCTGAAATGTTATGTCTCTCTAATTTCTATTAAAAATGCGCCCCTATACTTTTCTGTATATTTCGTGCTATTGTTTAATCCAAAAAAATAATTGACCATTAACTAAAAAAGTCGAGATGCATTTATTATATATTCAATTAGATAATTTGTGGGGTTGTTTAAAAATTGGCTTTAGACTGTTTTCTTCCTGGTAAAATGATAATTATCGACGCGTCAGGATGGAGTGACCTTTTACTAGGTGTAGTTGTTGGTGCACTTAAACCACCCTCTCGCATGCTTATGGAACGCAGAATTTCCGTATCTTCTTTTCAACCTCCAAATTTTAAAAATAAAAAATATCTCGAAGACTCAATAAAAATTGTAGATGAGATTGTTGACGTTATGCAGCCTGATGATGAAACATGTTTTAGGGTAAGCTCAGAATATGTATTATCTACAGTAATAAGTCACCTTGAAAAAAAAGGTTTTAACGTCCAAAAAGTTGAAGACACTGGAAATCTTAAGCATTTAGTCGAAGACGCCTATGTTAGATGGTGTGTTGAAAAGGGTGTTCCAAAGGATTTACTGGAAAACAAGAGACGATTCTGGGTTTTTTTAAAATGGGTAGGTCAATCTCCCAACTTACGAGAAGGTTTAGTGAAGACTGGCTGGGCTAGTTGGCAACAAAAGTGGCGCGATGAAATATTTCAGAACAGACTTTAAGAAATATCTAAATTTTTGTATCCACTCAAATTCAAGAACCACATTTCAACCTTTAGTTAATATTTTATCACCTAATTTTTATTTGGCAAAAATATTCTCGCAGACTTTTACCTTACTCCTTTTACTAAAACAGTTTCTAAATGTTCTTTCACGGAAGATAAAAATAAGTTGAGGTGAAAACCTCAAAGCGTGGTTATCAACTCACTTGTCTGAGTTAGATTTGATTTTGCCTATTTTTTATCTAAATTGAATTCTTCGTGAATTGCTTGAACAACATTTACTCCATCTTTTTCTTTGACGACAAATGATATGTTTAATTCTGAGCTGCCTTGTGCTATCATTCTAATATTTATACCTCTTTTGGCTACAGTGCTAAAAATGTTTGATGCTACACCAAGCATGCCTTTCATGTGAGCTCCCATAACTGCTATAACTGCAACGTCGTCTTCGGCTGTAACTTCATTTACTATTCCTCCACGTTCAAGTAATGCAATTTCTATGCTGCTAATTGCTCTACCTAGTAATCCCCGTTTTACTACCATTGATATGTTGGCTTCGGAAACAGCTGCAGATACCATCATCACATTAATGTTGTTCTTGCCAAGTACTTCGAAGACTTTAGCATAGCTTCCTGGTGCTCCAACCATTCCTGCACCGTTAACGTTTACCATTGCTACATCTTTTATCAATGCCACAGCTTTGACCGCTCCAAAAGTATTCGAGTTCGGCTCTTTAGTTATCAATGTGCCTGGATTATCTACATTGAATACATTTCTGATCCTTACAGGTATGTTTTCTTTAATTACAGGTCCTAAAGCCCTCGGATGCATTGCTTTAGCTCCGAAAATAGCCATCTCTGCTGCTTCCTGATAACTAAGTTGAGGAAGCATACGTGCTGTAGAGACAATTTTGGGGTCAGTAGTCATTATTCCATCCACATCTGTCCAAATCCAAACCTCATCTGTCTGCAATGCAACACCCAAAATTGTGGCAGTATAATCTGATCCACCTCGACCTACAGTAGTCACTACTCCATCTTGGTTCGCTGCAATGAATCCTGTTACAACTGGTATTACACCATTATCAAATAGTGGCATCAGTCTTTCACGAACTAGGTGAGTTGTATAGTTCATAAGCGGGTCTGCTTCCCCGAAGTTAGAGTCAGTTACTATACCCGCTTCTTTTCCTGTAAAAAATTGTGTTTCTACTTTATGATCTTTTAAGGCACCCCACACTATAGGTGCAGATAATCTTTCGCCAAAAGAAACTACATAATCTTTTGATTTCGGAGTAAGTTCCCCTACATAACATATGCCTGTTAAAACTTTTTCTAGTTCAGTAACTATTCTTTCAACTATTCTGGTAACTTCTTCTTGTATTGTTTTGCTTGTAATAGCTTTAGTAATAGCTTCTTTATGCTTCTTTAGAAGTTCTGTTGTGAATGTTTGAACTTTTTTATCATCGCTTTTCTTAGCTTGGCAGGAGACTTCTAAGAGTGAGTTTGTGACACCTGCTAAAGCTGAAACCACGACTGCTATTTTGTCACTTTTCTCACGATACTTTGCAACTATGTCTGCTACGTGGCGAATATTCTCGCCAGTACCCACACTTGTTCCACCAAATTTCATCACTAATTTCATTGCTCTCGCCTTTTCCTTTAGGTTAGTATCTATTTGCTAACTTATGTCTTATGTCTAACAGGTCTCTTAAAACTGCACTTGCAGTTTCTACTCCACCCGCTCCTCTGCCTACTAGGGTTTGTTCTCCGGCAAATTCAGTAGAGAAAGTTACTGCATTTAGAACCCCGCTTACACATAGTGGATTGTTTTTAGGTATTTCCATCTGCTTCACTGTTGGTGTATTTCCATCTATCGACCCAATAAGCTTCACAGTATTGCCTCGCTTTGAAGCTTCATCAAGTTCTTGCAGAGAAATGTCTCTGATTCCTTTTATGTTTAAATCTTTTAAAGTTATTTTTCTGTTCATTATCCAGTTGGCTAATATAACTACTTTACATGCAGTGTCAAATCCGTCAATATCCATTGATGGTTCTCTTTCTGCATAACCAAGTTTTTGTGCAGTAGCAAGAGCCTCTTGGAAACTAATTCTGTTTTGAGACATCTCAGATAATATGTAGTTAGTTGTACCATTTAATATTCCACGTATACCCAGTATTCTGTCTCCTGCCAAGCACCTCTTAGCGAATTCTAACATAGGTGTTCCACCCCCAACTGTTCCGCTAAATCTTAGATAGACATTATTGTATTCAGCTAACTCTGTTAGTGCCGGCATAGCAAGTGCTAGAGGTCCTTTGTTTGTTGTTACGACATGTTTTCCAGTTTTAAACGCTTTTGTAACATGAGACATTGCAGGTTCACCGGTTTTTATGTTTACTGGAGTAACTTCAACAACGACTTCTGCTTCAACTTCCTCAATAACATCTAAAGCCGACATGTTTGGATAACCTATTTCAGGATCAGATGATACCGGTCGAACTTTTTTTAACGCCTCCAATTTTTCAGGCTTTATTCCTCTATGATTTATCACTGCACCGTCTATGTCTGCTATAGCAACTATTTTCGGATTAAACCCAAAATCTCTACATTTTTCGGTATATCGGCTGGCAAGAATCGTACTAACTCCCTTACCGACTACACCATAACCAACTAAAATTATCCTCATATTTGCTCACTGCGCCAATATACTTACTTTATTTCTCAAACCTAATGCCTCTTCTATAGCTGTCATCTCTGCATCAACTTCAATAGGCTTCTCACTCATCTTCACTGCTGTATCAGGATCTTTCAATCCATGTCCCGTTGTTACACAAACAACCCGTTCATCTTCGAGTATTATTCCCCTTTTAATGAGCTTATTCAACCCTGCTATAGACGCTGCACTTGCAGGCTCTACGAATATCCCCTCTATTTGTGCTAGTAGCTTTTGCGAATTCAAGATTTCTTCATCTGTTACAGTTTCAGCTGTACCATGTGACTCTCGAATTGCATTTACAGCTTTTTTCCAGCTAACCGGAGCACCTATGCGGATTGCAGTGGCGACTGTTTCGGGATTTTCAACTGGGATAATTTTGTCACAATCGGTTTTAATTGCTTGAACAATGGGTGCAGAACCGACAGCTTGTATACC
>Ga0209723_1001852_pt1 | contig 30737 bp, 24 predicted proteins | sample BiotimSIPDNA_2_FD_185750 | JGI IMG/M metagenome (GOLD analysis project Ga0209723, IMG submission 185750) | Anaerobic biogas reactor microbial communites from Washington, USA - Biogas_R2 time_0 SIP DNA (SPAdes) (version 2) | ecosystem: Engineered > Bioreactor > Anaerobic > Unclassified | place...
TATTGTGTATTGCACACAATATTGCTAAAGCAGCGGTTCAATGACCACTGCTTTTTTTGTGTTTATTCCTATTTTTCTAATTATTTGCCTATTTTAACCAAATGAAGCCGACTTTTGAGTCGGCTCCTTGCCTTGAATTCAAAATAGCAATTATCTATTTACTTTTATGTTTATCCGGGAGAATATGGCCCTGCAAGGCTTTGATAAGGTCTTTTCGCTTTAGCGCACGGGTTCTGTCAATCTCAACCATCTTGGCTTTATCATCAGATAATTTTCTTATGGCCTCTACCCATGCAGCACTTGATACGGGTTTGTGATTGACCCGCCAGCGTTCCACCTTTATGGCCAAATCATTTTCGTTGACCAGTTTTTCATAACTTCGGGTAAGGTGTAACCCTTGGGATTCAAACTCATACTCAACAGTCTCAAATTCAGGCTTAATTGGGCACACATGCATACAAGAGCCACATTTTATACAGTAATAGTCTGCTAGTACTAATTTACCATTTTCATCAACGTGCAGAGCACGTGTAGGGCAGATGTCTGCGCATGCGAGGCAACCTTCTACACAACGTTCCGAATGTAATACGACAGATCCTTGCCATGGTTGGTGTACTGTGAAGGCACCTTTGCTAGCAATTTCACATTGCCTGCAGTGAATGCAGTTGGCAAAATCAATGCGCATAGTATTTCGTATGTCGTCATAGCTTATAACGTTTGCGCTGCAGTTATCGATGACATAATCTTTGAGAGAGAAATCAAAATCCTCTTTCTTGAAAATTGTCTTAGCTATTAATTCAGGAAATGCTTGATACTTTTGTACAGGAATTTCTTCATTGCCATTTATTGTCATTGTAATTGCGTGTGTTGGGCAGACGACAACACACATGCCACAATTGACACACTTCTTTGGATCAACATCAACAGAAGGGCGAGTAACCAGGTGGCCATTAACTATCTCTCCATCTATGTGGGTGAGGGCTTCTTTGGGGCATACGTTTGGCCCCATTTGGCAGCCAACACATTTCTCTAAATCCCATACCATCTTGTAATCACGGGTTACCATCGCTCTGCGAAGAGTCATTTCCTTATCATTGCGTGTTTTTTGTGCTATTCCACGTTGGCTCATTCTTTTGCTCCAATTAAATATCGGCAGGTAAAGCCTGTAATTCTGCTAGGCTGAATACAGGGCCATCTTTACAAATATATTTTGACCCAATATTGCATCGTCCGCATTTACCGATGCCGCATTTCATGCGTTTTTCAAGTGATGTAAAAATATTTTCGGGGGGAAATCCTAAATCGACTAACGCGGGCAGTGTATATTTAGTCATGATGGGTGGGCCACAAACAACCGCTACCGCATTATCGGGTAAAGGCGCAACTTCTTTTACGACATCAGGAACATAACCGACGTGGTGAAGCCAATCGTCCTCAGGCACATCAATTGCTTGATGAATTTCCATATCTTCTCGCTGGTACCAGCTTTGTATGTCGTGTTTGTACATGCATAAGCCAGATGTTCGGGCACCGTAAATAACAATGAGTTGATCAAAATTAGGGCGGTTGCTGGGATGGTGTACATGTTTTGTGAGAGCGTATAATGTCGAAAAGGCACAACCACCACCAATAATCACCAAATTTTTGCCTTTCCATTCGTCTAAAGGAAAACCGTTGCCTAATGGCCCTCGCATGCCAATCGGATCTCCAGCTTTTAATGTATGAATATATTGCGTGAAAGAGCCTAACTTTTGTACAGTAAAGCGAACAAATTCTCCTTCCCAAGCAGCGGATGCTACGCCAAAAGGCGCTTCACCTTTACCAAAAATTGACAATTGGCAGAATTGTCCCGGGTTGTAATTATCAAAGAAATCAACACAGTCTTTATGATCATCAAAAACTAGTTCAAATGTTTTTAAGGAACGATCATTTGACTCATAGTAAGCGCGCACAATGTGCATAGGGATTGGATTGTAGGGATTGTGTCCATTATCAGACATTTACAACCTCTCTTTCAAATTCGTAAGAAGTCCTCAGCATAGCGCGAATATCCAAACCTACTGGGCAGTATCGAACACATCTTCCGCAACCCGTACATCCAATTTCACCAACATGATCAAGCCAATAGCTAAATTTATGCATTAAACGTTGACGAGTCCTTTCTTTTCGCGTTGGCCGAGGATTGTGACCAGAAGCTTCTTGAGAGTAAATCCTGAACATACAGGTATCCCAGTTGCGAACGCGCTGATTTCTGTAGATCTCGTCCACAATATCAAAGCAAAAACAAGTAGGGCATAAGAATGTGCATACGCCACACCCCAAACAGGATTCAGAAATCTGTGTCCAATATTCGCTTTCGAAAATCTGGTCTAAATTTTGTTTTAGACCTTTAGTCTCAAAAGCTTTATTCATACCACTCTCAGTACTTTTCTGGATCAAATGCACATGCTTTTCTTGTTCTTTGGTCGCTTTAGAAAAAGAGTTAAAAAGCTCGTTTGTTTTTTCATTGAAAGTTTCTACAAAAAGCGCACCATCAACTTCTGTAATAAGTGCATCTAGACCATCATGATTAAACGGGCTTCCTCCGACAGTCGTGCAGAAACATGTTTGACAAGGGTCATTACAACCCATACCAATGATTATTGTGGCATCTCTTTTGTTTTTCCAGTAAGGATCATGATATTCTTCTGTGCAAAAAACAGTATCCAAAAGTTTTATTGCTTTTGCATCACACGGCCTAACGCCAAATAAAAGACGTTGTTTAGGTATAGAAACATATTCTTCTAGTTTATTAATATTCGCATTGTATTTCAGCATTACCTCAGATTGAGGCAAGAAGAATGCCTTCGGTGGAAAGCGTGTGTTATGAATATTAGATAAAATCAATTCTTTATCTGGACTGACCTGCAGATATTGTGAATAATTTTCTACCTGTTGAGGGGCGAACACATCAAATTTTGCAGACCAATCTAACAAGGTTTGTATAATTTTGTTATTTTCAATGATATACATTTTTTAGATCATCCCTTACAGTACAAATCGTTTTTTATCATCCATATTGAATGATGCAAATGGAGGTTGTATCTTTTCATCCATGCCAGAAACAAATTCATACATATCATACATGTCATAATTCAACTTGTTAGTCAGGTAGGTCATTTTGATGTCCATTGGGCAAGCACGCTCACACGCACCGCAGCTCGTACAACGGCCAGTTTGATGAAATGCGCGGATAATATGCCAAGCATGCGTGCCAGCAGGGGTAACTGTACTCTCAGACCATCTAGGCGTGCCGTGGTCTACAAAACATTCTGAGCAGTAACACATCGGGCAAGCTTCCCGGCAGGCGTAACAACGGATGCAACGTTCAGCTTCCTGGCGAAACCATGCATATCTTTCATTCCTATTCATATTTTGGAAGGATTCCACTTCCTTGCGGATTAATGCGGGGTCACCTTCTGGTAGGGGGTCTGCTAGCATGATGTCTGCATTTACAGGACTGGGGTAGATACAGCATAAACAGGAATCGTGAAGGAGTTCTCTTCGATTGAACTTTATTTCTTGACCCTTATGAATAACGGAGACAATTTCCTCAACTTCTGAGAATGAAGTGACTTCTTCCCCTACTTTATTGATTATTTTTTTTAAATCAATAATGCCGCTGCAAGGAATCCCGACAAGATAAAGGTTTTGACGAGGATGCTGTTTTTCTACTATTAGTGCATTAACTGAGCGGCTTTCGCAACCTCTCACAACCATGCCTATCCTGGTTTCTTTTGGGTATTTCGGCAGGTAATTTGCAAGATTATTTTGGCATAGCCCATTGTATTCAAGTTCTGCTAATTCTTTTGTGTTCCGAAAGAATGCTGGCTGTGGACGTAAGGGGGAATTTTCTTTTTTGAAGGCGATGAAAACATCAACCAAATTCTCGTCTAGTAACCTTGAAATCTCATTCTGTAGTTTTGTTTTTATATCAAGCATTTAGGCCTCCAGCTGCAATTTCAATTCTAGTATTGAGAGTATTTGCTTTGCCTAGTATTGAAATTTGGGTTAGGAAGTCTGAAACATCGCGTTGTATTCGACCACGGTCTTGAAGGTCTATCCAAACAAACCGAACACGAGACTTTTCATACCCTATGTAGTCCAAAAAATTTACAAATTCATCCATTTGTCTAAATGCGCTTAGATTTCCTTCTTTGAAGTGGCATTTTTCAGGCAAACACCCACTTATCATGATCCCATCCGCACCACCCTGAATTGCATTCAATATGTAAAGTGGGTTAATTCGCCCTGTACAAGGCGTTTTGACCAGGTGAATAGAAGGGGGTAACTCATGGTCGACCCATTGTTGATCTGGCTCAGAATACAGACACCATTGACATTGGAACAAGATTATTTTTGGATTTGTTTCCATAATTAATTTACTCCCTGTCGAATAAGCCAGTTCCATAAATTATCCATAAGTGCTTCATCGGAATATTGATCCGGAATTCTGATTGAAGTGGACCTACAAATCGCTGAACACACGCCACAGGACATACATGACCCAGGATCTACTTTTGCGATTTGGATTGAACCCCTATAAGGGATTTTGGTTTCTACTATTGTAATTGCTTCATAAGGGCAGGCTTCAGCACATAGACCACACCCTACGCATGTTTGTTGATCAACGACTGCAGTACTTACGGTAGTCTTCTTACCTTCACTAACAGCGATTGATTTAACAGCTGTTATTACACCGGATATGTGTATTTTTTGTGGACAAGCTGGATAACAAAGATCGCACTCAGAGCATAACCAAGTCGTTGTATCTGTAAAAGCCTCTTCCTTCATTTCCATCATGACTAAGCGAAGTAGACGGCGGGGGTTGTATTCTGGGTCTAATTTTTGCTGGATCATACACTTACTCGTGCATGTACCACAAGAATAGCACATTTCAAGAAACTCTCCACCTGGCAAAGATTTAACTTGATTTGTAAATGTTAATGAATAGTTTTCATGGCTCATGCGACTTTCTCCCTGTGCAGGATAGTTTTGACCATCACATCAGCATGATCTAATGCTTTTTGAACACCAGGTACATTAGGGAGCCTTGTTAAACGTTTCGCAACTTCTGGTTTGATTCTTTCAATCTCTGCTAAAAGTTCTTCTTCAGGTATAGAATCTAGATTTGCTTGCATTTCATTTAAGACTCGTGCATACTTATCGCCTTCTGCAGCACTGATCCATTCCACTCTAAAGCGCCCTGGGCTCATACCCATTCGTTCAAAAATGGTTTCAAGCCTTTTTGCGCGCTTGGCGCCTACAATTTGACCTGTTATGTAGTGGCAATCTTGGGGATGACATCCAGAGTAAAGTATGGCACCAGCACCTAAGCGATAAGCCTCATAGATGAAGTCTGAATCCATCCGCGCTGAGCACATAACTTTGATGCCACGTTCATTAGATGTGTATTCGAAGTGGCTAGTACCAGCCAAATCGGCACCACCATATGAACACCAGTGACAACGGAGAGCTAAGATTTTTTTCTCAGGCTCGTCAGCTAATAAGGTCCGAATCTGGGCTAAAATTTGGGCATCTGTGTAATGCAATTGTGTAATTGAATCATGTGGGCATTCACCAACACAAGCACCACAGCCGTGGCATTTTGCAGTGATAACTTCTGCAGCCCTACCTTGTTCATAATCAATGGCACCATATGGGCAAGCTCTTTCACAGATACCGCAGGGTTTACCCTGTGCACTGACACACCTATCTGGCCAGACAACTGCAACTGTTGGTTCGATTTCCCACCGGTCTGAATGTAAGATCCTACTGGCGCGCGAGGCTGCAGCGGAACCTTGTGCAACACTTGCTGGGATATCTTTTGGCCCCTGACAGGCACCTGCAAAGAATATACCATCAGTTGGGCTATCCATAGGTCTTAATTTAGGATGGTATTCCATAAACCATCCCCCAGGTGATTGTGCCACATTAAGCACTGAACTCATGTGATTTTGGTCAGGTTGAGGGATGGCTGCTTGATTCAACATTACCATGTCGTATTCATGTTCAACAACTCTGCCCAAGGTTATGTCTTCTGAGTGGATGAAAAGGTTGTGCGTATTAGAATCTTCTGTTATTAGAGCTGGGCGTCCTTGAATAAAATGGATACCCATTTGTCTTGCCCGGTCATAGAACTCTTCGTAACCTTTTGAAGGTGTACGAATATCCATGTAATAAATAGTAATATCAAAGGCAGGATTCATTTGTTTCAACAGAACTGCATTTTTGATGGAATACATACAACAAAAGTTCGAGCAGCTTTCTATATAACGTTTATCTCTTGATCCAACACAATTTATGAAAGCTATTTTTTGAGGATTAAGCCCGTCACTAGGCCGAATAAGATTACCAGCAGTTGGTCCTGCAGAATTATTGAGCCGCTCCATTTCCATCGATGTGATCACATTTGGATACCTGTTATAACCATACTCCTCCATTGGTGTGGGATCAAAATGATTAAAACCGGTAGCTACAATAATTGCTCCAATTTCCTCATCAACAAATTTATCTTCCATGCTGAAGTCAATTGCTTCCAATGGTCCGCATGCTTCAACGCATTTGTAACAGTGGATGCATGCATCCATATCAATGTTGTATATCAGAGGAACCGATTGGCTCATTGGAATATAAGCTGCTTTTCTTGGTGCCAAATTCATTTCAAAATAATTTGGAATCTCAATGGGGCAGACTTTTGCACAATCGCCACAACCATTACAGCGATCAGCTCTTACATATTTAGCTTTTTCACGCAGGGTTACTTTGAAATTTCCAACAAAACCTTCAACTTTTTCAACTTCAGTAAATGCTCTTACATCAACGAGGGGCTGACGCGCCGCGTCAACCATTTTAGGTGCAAGAATTCATATACTACAGTCCATAGTGGGGAAGGTCTTATTTAATTGGGCCATCACCCCACCAATAGTTGGTTCTTTTTCTACAAGGATCGTTTGAATTTTTTGTTCAGCCAGGTCTAATGCTGCGCTGATTCCAGCCACACCGCCGCCTATGACAAGCGCTTTCTTAGAAACTGGGACAGTGATCATGTCCAGCGGAGTTAAGAAAGTTGCTTTAGCTACTGCAGAAGCAGTAAGATCTTTAGCTTTTCTTAATGCCCCTTCACGATCGTGTCCATGTGCCCAAGTACACTGCTCCCTGATATTTGCCATCTCCATAAGGAATGGATTTAGACCAGCTTCTGCAACTGCTGCTCGGAAGGTAGGTTCATGCATCCGCACAGAACAAGCTGAAACTACAACGCGGTTTAAGTTGTATTTTTTAATATCTTCTTTAATTAGTCGCTGACCGCTGTCTGCACAAGCATACATTGTGTCTGTTGCTCGAACTACACCAGGTAATTCACTGGCAAATTCAACGACGTCTTTTGGGGGAATTACACCAGCAATATTAGACCCACAGTGGCAAATATAAACTCCAATGCGGAGATCTTTGTCGTTAACTGCTGAATTATCGTTCATTTAGGATCCTTGGCTTTGGTTGGAAATTCTATACTATCCTTAATTAATTCACGCCGTGTTTTTTGAGCACGCTGATCAGGTGTTGTATATTCAAGAGCATCTTTAGGACACCACTTAACACATTGTGGACCTTCCTCTAAAGTTTCACACTGATCACAAATTTCTGCCAACTTATTTGCTGGATTGATAGAAATCGCACCAAAATCACATGCTTCAATACACCATGCACACCCATCGCATCTGGAGCTATCAATGTGAATAATCCCTGTCACAGAATCCTGAGTTAAAGCATCCCTCGGGCAGGCAATTACACAAGGCGCATTTTCACAAGTCCTGCAGGCTATTGCTGTAATCAGGACCTCATCGGCTCGAACCGTTCTTATTCGGCTTCTATAGGAGTTATATTCGCCAGTTTTGGTATAGGAACAAACATATTCACAGATCTGGCAACCAATACACAAATTTGGATCACAAACAACATACTTATATTTTGATGTAGATGCTACCATTCATATCTCCTTAAACACCAATTTGCTCGGCAACATCAGGCATACCTAATTCTACAAGTAACTCTTTAGGAAGCATGCCATCCGCTGTCCATCTTTTTGCTTTGTAATAAATATCTTTTAGATAAGCTAATTCCTCATCCGTCACAACATAACCAGCAGAAGCGCCTTTTGTCATGGGATCATGCTTCCAGCGCCATGGCAGATCATCATCTTCTGTTGTCCAGCCCTCTCGAATATTAAATGCTTTTTTGATAGTATGTGCACGAATGCCAATCAGGTCAACATCATCATAATCATAATTCCAACCTGTTGTTGCATTGATTAACTTTGCGATTGAAGGCCATGCACCCGCTCGGTCAGCCTTGCCAGTAAAACAGCGGCGGATAAATTTGCATAGTGGTAAAGTATCATATACCGCTGCATATTCTTCAGATTCAGATGCAACTCTTCCACGTGTTTCATCAACAGTGAATCTGTTGACCTCGCCTTGGATATCAGGGTCGTATGCTGCGGAACGATTATGACAACCTCCCCGAGTGCCGACCGCTAAACCAACAGAAAATGTTTTTAGGCCTCTCGCATCATAGCCAGGGCATTCTAATCCTTTAATATTCATTGCCCATTTATAAGACTCAGTTCCTCGTTCCTCATCAATCGCCTTGCTGGCTATTCGTGTCCCTTCGGCAAGTAAATCGCCAATCCCTTCACGATCACGGATCATTTTTGCCACAGCAACTGCGCCTTCGCCATTTCCAAAGTTAAGCTCGATACCCTCTGGGAACTGAGCGCACTTGAAATCTTCCTTCTTTAGAACGCCTCTTTCATACGATTCCATTGCATAAGAGATAGTAACGCCCATGCTCATGCTGTCCATTCCAGCATGGTCAGCTAGCTCCAGAAGTTGAATGCAAGCGCGCATGTCTGATATACCAAGATTTGAGCTGTTTGCCTGTAGGCTTTCATATTCAACGCCGGTCATTGCGCCGGCAAATGGGCCGGTCTGAACCATAGACATCTGCTCACAAGCAATTGGGCACTGTGCACAAGCAATAACCTTAACCTTATGGTGCTCGTCTAAGTATTCTCCGCTCACCATTTCCGCAAATTCAAAAGTTCCTTCTTGGTAATTTCTTGTTGGAAGAAGGCCGTGCTTGTTCATGTTTAACATGTTGGTGGAAGTACCATATAATCGGTATTTCTTAGTGGAGTCACCCTGAGCTGCTGCTGTAATGTCAAAAGACATCTGCATTAGTGTATCCGGATCTGCTACCTTAACACCGTTGGTTCCCCTGATGGAGACCGCTTTTAGCTTTTTTGAAGCCCACACTGCACCATGACCAGTACGGCCTGCCTGTCGGCCGTCATTCGTTACATTAGCAAAACGAACCATGTTTTCACCGCATGGGCCAATAGTGCAAGAGCGAACTTGGTCATCACCAAATTTTGCTCGAATTGCTTCTTCAGTCTCAAATGTACCTTTACCCAATAGATAAGTGGCATCTAAGAATTCAACCCGATCGTCATCAATAAAAAGGTAAATCCACTTGTCGCTGCTACCATGGATGACAACGCCATCCCAGAGCGCGCGTTTCAGAGCTATTGAAAACCAGCTTCCTGAAAGACTATCCCCAATGAAACCTGTTAAAGGGGACTTCGATGCCAAACCGAATTTTCCTCCCACCGGAACAGGGGTTCCGGTAAATATGCCATTGGCAAAACAAATAGGATTTTCTGGAGAGTAAGGATCACACTTCGGGGTAATATTTTCCCAGCATAAACGCGTCGCCATGGAAACTCCCCCAATCCAAAGTTTGTACCACTCTTCAGGTTTCTCTTCAGTCCAATGTTTTCGATTTGTTAAATCGATGTGAAGAATTTTTCCACAATATCCAAACATTAGCATCTCCTTATAAATCTGATATTTCAATTATTTGAAATTTCAATTTAATAAAATAATCATTACAGTACCCAATACATATAAAAACACTACTGATAAGTATGTCTCTCATTTTTAAAAAGAAATAATATAAAGAAATTTTGAGATTTACCCGAGCGAGTTATTATCGGCTGCATCATTAAAATTTTACCATAAGGATATTAATTTTTGGGTCCAATTAGAATCAGGCGCATATTAAATTGTTATCGGAACCTACTTTGAAAAAAACAATTCCAAAAAGCTTAATGAGAATTAAGCTTTTTGGAATTTTGCTTTTTAATATTTCTACTTGTTGATTTTCTTAATGCGAAACACTCAATTTAATCATTTGCCCTTTATTATCAAATGTCATCCTAGCAAATTGGTGATGTGAAAAATCCCCTTTATCAAAAGATTTCTTTAGCGTGACAACAAAGCGTTGACTATCTTTAACGGATGACCTTTTACCTGATTTGTTTTTTCCAGTTGCTGCAGGTAGAGTGAAATTTGTCAATTGGGGATTCATAGAAAGCTGTGCATCAGTAAGTCCTGGCAAGTAAGCACTGACTAATTTTTTGACCTCAGATAGGATTTCTTTTGGCATTGCTTCTTGTTCCTCGATAATTTCCTCTGAAGAATCACTAATTGTATTTAATTTAGGTTGTGATTTTGGCCGCAACATTGGCTTTGTAATATGAGTAAAGTCCTGAAGGGTAGCGAGGGGATCTCCAAGCAGTACAAAAGAAAGAATAGTCTTTTGATCTTCGCCATCTAAATAACCCTGGCGATCTGTCATTTCTCTGGCAAGATTTAATTTTGATCTCAACAAGGCATAGCCGACTGCAACTCCGTTTTGAACCTGTTTCCAAAAATCTTCTGCCAACAAATCAGCTGCTATAAGTGGCTTCTGAACAGAACCATATGCAACACTAGTTGAACCGACAACAACGCGGCTCCCAGTTGCCAAGAAGTTTAATGCCATGGAATCTTTTGAATCCTTTTCAAATATATAATTTCCATAACATGCTTCACTAAAGACAATTTCTGGCGCTGGGTTTGTGTGATTAAATTGGGATGGTATCAAAGCCACAGGAAACTCAGGTTCAAATGATTCTTTTGAAAGGTCTTTTTGCCCAAACCACTCGGGGGCATCTTTTAACCCATGTAAATTAAAATACGCACACTTATATTTTGTTCTGGAATTTAGCGGCAAGTTACTAAAATCGGTTGGCGGCGCAAGTGTAATTTTTCTTTTGTTATCAATCACTTTAAAGACAATGTCAGATGGTTGTTTCCAAACCTCAGCTGCGTAACCAAAATTATCTAGAGGGTGAAAGTGATCAGAAATTCTTCTCATTATGCGTGAGATAAAATCTATTATTGGAACAAAAATTGGTAATTTCGATTGCTTGTTAGAATTAATTTTTATTGCGTACTCATTATTTAAGAAGCGTATCTGCTCAAGCAGAAAAGCTGCATCAGTTCCTTTTTCATCTGGCATTCTACCAACTGGCCACTGAGGAATAAAATAATTTTCATCAATTGTTGCATATGGATTGTCTGATGGCACAGTCGTATCCATATCATCAGTTGGGTTTGGTAATTGATGCAATGGAATGATATCGTTACCACCAATAATTAATAATGCACCTATCATTTCACCTTTTGATGAAAGTTTTGCATCTAAATCATGTAAGGCAAGTTTTACTTTCCAAGCATCACTTGCGAATGAGGGTTGTAATCCAATCTGGCTCATGCAATTTGGATCATCAGGGATAAACAATAAGCTGTTCCAATTCGGTAATTCTGTAATTTTTAGAACTAAATCCTCTAAGTTTTTTTTGATCACTTCTGCAGTGTTTGGCCCATATTTTTCGCTTAAACTTTTTATTGATGTCATAATGATATAAGATGGAAATCTTGCATCAGCATTTGATAATGTACTTTTCTTGAGATCTTTAGCTAATTTATCAAATTCAGATTGAATTTCATCTAGAGAACTTACAATTGAATTATCTATTAACTCAATTTCATCCGAATGCTCACTAATGTTATTTTCTGTATCAACTTCATTTTCAAAAACCATGCCAAACTTTTCGCGATTATCTTCGATACTATCTTTCACTGGCTGATTTTTAGCTGAAGGCGATTTTTCAATAGGAATCATCTTGTCAATTCCTATACGATCAACGGATGAGCTTAAACCGCCTAATTGATTAAGGCCTAATTGGGAAGTAATTGAGGCGGGGATAGGCAAATCAAAAAATACTTGTAATTTTTCTGGCCACAGCGGCTTAAATTTGTGATTGGGTCCAAGGATTCTTTCAATAACTTGGCCGTTTACATCATGTGCCGCAGACCAATGTAAGTTCTCTACAGCAGAAACATCGTTATCATTTTCTAAAAGGGATAAGGCTGCAAATATTCTGATTTGAATGCAATCTTGCCAGCGTTTCAAATAAATCGAGGTTAAAGTCTTAAATAAAGATGGATTATTCATTTGCCATACGATGTTTAAGTGCAGAATTGCCGGAAGTGGAGACATGGAATTACTTGCTAAGGCAGCCAGAACATATTTTTCTGCATTTTTAATTTGACCATCTTCTAATAATTTGCGTGCATTAACTAGACTTGGTATCCAACTTACCGTTTCTGACTTCTGTTCATAATTTTGTTTTTGTAAATAGGCAAGGGTAGATTTGTATTCACTAGCTTCAAGTGTTTCGCTTGTGATTTTGGATAATAATTGATATGCATCAATAAATTCTGGGTCGAATTTAATCAATTCTTTGAAAATAGTACTTGATTGATCAAAATCATTCATAAGATACAGAACTTTAGCGTACAAAAACTTAATAAACAGATCTCCAGGAAAATTGGATAACCAAATCAAAGCTGATTGCCGTGCGAACTGGTATTCTTTTTCATCGATTCCAGTCTGCAAAATTGATAAAAATTTGCTTCGTGAAAATATTAAATTATGATCTTTTTCTTTATTGTTCATAATGATTTGGAGCCTCCTGAAGTGTACTTACAAGATTTAATGTGATAACTGAAGCTAATTGTCTACGAATGCTTGTCTCCATGGGAGCAAGGGTTGCAGCTGTGCGGAGCATAGTTTCCGCTTTTCGATAATCTTTGCATTCCTTATAAGCGATTCCTGCTTGTAAATATGGACGATAATCACTGTCGATTATTGAAATAGCCTTTTTATAGATTTCAATAGCTTGTGCATGTTGTCTGCGGTTTTGGTAAGTCTTCCCGAGTTCAATATATGCATCAATGTTTGTCATATCTAACTCAATAGCCTGACTTAATAAATCAACGGCATGGTCTAAATTACCATTGATTCGATTGATACGACCTATTTTAACCAATGCATCTGGGTGAGATGGAACTAGTTCTAGTATTCTATGAAATGTCAATTCTGCGTTGTTTAATTGACCGGATTCTAACTGGCTATTTGCTAGAGCCATTAAGACCAAGTGATCTTCCGGAAATTTTTGAGCCAGGCTATTGGCCTTTCGTAATGCAGCATCATTGCCATTATTCATTTTTGTTACATCTAAGTCTAGTAATCTAAATGGAAGATGATCCGGGAATTCGATTAATGCGGCTTCTAATAATCTCTTTACCTCTACGAAATTCTTTTTCCCTAATTGAGCTTTGACTTCAATTTCTCTTGCCACTAAGTTAGCCTTGTCACTCAATCTTACACTTCTAGATATATCCAAAGCTTTGTCAAAATTCTCTTCCACAAGGTAGGTATCGGCTAAATTCATATAATAGGTTGTATTTGAAGGGTCTAGGTTTATTAATTGTTCAAAACATTGTATAGCGCTATCGTTTTTTCCAAGCTTTCGATTAATAAATGCTAGGGCTTGAAGAACATCCTCATTTTCAGGAAACAGATTGTATGCCTGAGTAAATAGATGTTTAGATTCTGATAAATTATTTTCTTTTTTCTTTATTTCACCTAAAAGTTGGAAATAGCTGAATTCATTTGGATTAAGTGTGATAGCTTTTTCTAAATGCTGATCAGCCTTGTCGTTCAAGCCTAATTGCCAATATTTATTGGCAACAATTGCATGCCATTCAGGTTCATCAGGCCAAAGGGTGAGCGCTTTTTCAAAATTATCGATTTGCTGTTCAAGGTCAATTGTTTGATCATGACCAGACAAGGCGAGTAGTTTTGGATTTTTTGGAGATGTTGTTGATAAATTATCTATAATAGTATGCACTTGATTTGGATCTTCTGCAATCATGATAAGTGCGTGTTGGAATTGAACCTCAAAAGACTTTGGAAATGCGGATGCTATTTCTTTAATAACGTCCTGATTATCCAATATACTAAGTAACCGAGCAGCATTTCGTTCATTGCTTATCAAGCTAAGAAGATCATCTTTCCCTGAAATTTGTCCTTTAAAGATGTGATCAGCCACCTTCAGAGATGTTGTTATTAGTGATTCAGGCAAATAATGATTCGCATAGCTTATTTGTTCTTTGAAAAGTTGGGGTGCAGATTCAACTATCTCAATAGAAGGAGCGTGGGTTATTATCCTTAACGCTGTAGATATGTTGAATTTATGAACTAAATCTATCAGGAAGTCAGCGTAAACATAATTTAAGTAAGGATTAATTTTTATTCTGGAAGTTGCTTGTTCAAATAGGCGCTCAGCTGTTTCCCATTTTTCCATTTTCCAAGATGCAATTGCTAAGGAAAATACAGACCACACATCAATAAATGTGTTTTGCAGGTTGAATGTCTTGAAATCGCTTTGGTCATTAGAGGGAGATAGACTCTCAATTGCTAAATCTAAATGTTTTTGTGCTAATTCAATTTCATTAAAGTGATACTCAACACAAGCTTGGATTCCCAATACCATAGGAGTTGATTTTATGTTGCTTAAGTGTTTCTCAAATTCACTTGCTGCAGTCGCATAATCACTGTCAACAATTGCCTGTATGCAATATAGACATATTGGTAGTTTATTTCCCGATTCAAAATCTTGCATGATTGCTGCAAATTTCTCTCTTTCTTGAAGTGTAAAAGCGACCTCTGAATAAATTACATTAAGTTGGGTGTTATTTGGATCAATTTTCTCGGCAGCCTCAATCAGATCGGTAACTTTTTCATAGTTTCCAAAAAATCTTTCAAGTTGAATTAACCTGATGTAAATACTTGATGGACTGTACTCATTCAGGTTCTCTTTACTTGTGTCACCGATTATTGCATTGTCATCTAAAATATTTGGTGAATAACTCAGTTTATTTATCAAAGTAAATAAACATGAAGAGGCATCGGTTAACAAATTACTCGCAATTAATACATCCGACTTCAAAATAATAAATTCGGGAAGAGACTCATAAATAGCTTCATTTTCAATAATTAATTCTTTGGCGGTTTCAATTTCACCTATCAATAACAAAGCTCGGACAATCTCATCTAAGTCCCAGAATGATTTTTGGCTGTTTTTGTTAATAGCTTGTTTCAACACTGAAGAAGCCTGTTCTACATCATTCAGGTGGTAGAAAATATTGGCGGCATTTGTCATTTCATGAATAGAAACATCCTGTAAATTAATCATGTCATTCAAAGTTGATTTTGCTGAAGCATAGTCCCCTAAAGATATGTAAAGTCTGGAGAGTGAAATGTATAACTCTCGATTATTAGGAGAATCGAAAATTGCATCCTTGAGGGATGAGATAGCTTTCTGAGGTTCACCATTGTTTACCATAAAATTTGAATACCAAAGAATGTTATCCAAATCATGTGGAGATATTTGCAGCGCAGCCTTAGCTGATGATTTAGCATCTTCAGTGAGTTCAAAGCGTATGTAAGCTTCAGCTAAAGCTCTACGAAAATGATGATTATTCGGTTCAGTCACTACAGCTTCCTGTAAAGCTGCTAGACCTTCTTCATGTAGTTTCAACTTAATGGAAGCATTACCAATTTTATATTGGAGCGATGAGTAAACTCGTGAAGATTTAGATGATGGATCACTAAGAAGACACAAGTATTCATCATAAGCCTTCTGATGTTGTCCCAAAGCATTTTTAATATCCGCAAATAGAAGCCTTTTCTCAAATGGCATCTGATCATTAGATTCATTCTGTAGGTTGTGTAGAATTTCTTCTAATTCTTGATCAATTTTTGATAATTCTGCTTCTGAATTATTGTCCTGTTCTTTTAGATCTAGAAGTAATTTGCTATATGAAGTTGTAATATCTTCATCTGGAGAAGATAGCCAAGCAAATCGTAAGAATTGGTGTGCTTCATTGAGGTAGCCCATATCATGTTTTATCTGACCTAAAATGAAAGCTAATTTAGGGTCCACAGTATATTCGTTATGTAAATCTTCAAGCACATGCCAAGCTTCATCACAATAACCAAGTTTATGGAGCGCATCCGCCAAGTTAATTTTTGTCTCAAGGCTATTCGGATTGAGCTGATATGCTTCTTTAAGCAGGGGGAGGGCATCTGCAGCTAATTCATTTTCTAAGTATGATTTACCTAAAGTAGTCAAGATAATTGGATCTGCTGGAAGAGCAATTCTTGCTTTTTGCAGTGAATCTATGACACGTTCCCTAGCCCCTAATCGAGACCATATCTTTGCTAGAGCTATCCAGCTTTCTGGTTTCTCTGGTGCAATAGCAGCAGCTTTTTCCATTATTTCAATGGCTAGGGTTTCTTGTCCTGTGTTGATGTAGGCATTTCCAAGTGTGATTAAGGCTTCACCGTCTAATGGATCTGCGCTTAATATTTTTTTACAGATTGGAATTGCGAAATCAGTTTTCCCGGACTTTTCAGCTAAATCTGCATATTTCAAGAGTTGGGCTCGAGTCGGGTTAGTGTACGTCACAAATAATTCATCATAAACCGTAAATGCCTTTTGATATTGACGTTGTTTAATTAATACCTCAATCAAATTGATATGATTTTGTTCTAAATCTGGCTCTAACAATCGAACAAGAGAATATTTTTCTACGGATTCATTCAATTCTGCATTATGCTTATGAATCTCTGCAGCTAACTTAAGACCCTCAATGTCATTAGGCCTTAGTTCTAGTGCTTGATTTACATATTTCTGTGCAATTCCATATGATTTTTTTGCTTGGAATAATTTTGCTGCTGCGATGAATGTGTCAAATTGAGATACAGCCCAATTATCCTGAGTGATATGGTCTACCTGCTGATTAATTATTGGTTGTATTAAAACCTGACTTACCAAATTCAAACTTTCTTCACTTTTCAGGTCAAAAACTTGTTTCAAAAGCATCTTTGTTTTGACAGCTTTGGAATTTGTCGAGAGTAAATCATTTAGTTGATCTTGACGCCCAGTATCTATTAAAAAATCTGTGTAGTTCAACAGAATGGTGTCATCGCTGGGTGATAATATTAAGGCCGATTCCCAATTCGAAATTGCTTGATCAGTAGAAAATTTGGCCAATTCTTGTGCTGATAAATTTAGCAAATTTGCTTGATTTTGAATTAGTAATTTGTTTGCAAGAGCAAGAATTTGACTACTAAATTTAGGTTTTTCAGCAAAATGGTATAAGGTAGCCAACTTTTGAAGAATATCTATTTCCAATAACGACGCCTGTAAGTTATTTGTGTTTTGATTGCCATCAGCATTATCTCTTAGTTGATATTTTGTCAAAACAATGGAGAAGAAAGATAAATTCTCTCTTAATTTGAGATAATCTTCAGCTAGCAATTTAGCTAACTCAGCTCTACCCATCTTTGTTAAGACATGTAAACTACTAATCTGTGCTTCTAAATTCACATGCGAAAAGATGTTGTGGAGAATGTTAAGGAGATTTGAATCTTCATTGGGATAACATAGTAGAGCATGTATTACAGATGCAGTTTTCTGGGTAATTGACTGATTTGCTGAGTCTGATAAAAATTCTATGTAATAGCTTTCGATATCAGGAATGAATGCTGGTAACGCAGCAAATACTGTAGACCAAACTTTAAATAAATCCTTGAACGAACTAAACAACTCATTTATGCCTTGCCAATTACCGTTATTAATTCGATATTCACGCAGGTAAAGAGCTAACAAACCAACTTCATACAGGTCAACCGGTGGCAGAAGGGTCTTTTTAGTTGTCTGAAAATTTTGAATCACTACACTTTTGTCTGATTCTGAAAGGTAATTGCTTAGATTGGTATACTCAGAATCCTCAATATTATTAGTGATAAGAATATGCCTAACCAGATGACCTATTGTCCATCTTTCTATATATTCGGCGGCATAAGCAACAAAACTGCTTTGCAGCTCTGGGTTTTCTAAAGATTTCCATGCCAACTGATCTTGATGTAATGCAGAAACAATACGTTTTGAGCTTTCAAGACCAAAGATGGAGCTAGTCTGTTTAATGAGTTGCTCTATACCCATGAAATACACCAATTTCCTTAATTTGAAAATATTAGGGCAGAGAAATAACAAAAGGTCTCACGAGAAAATATGCCCCAGCCAAAAGAACAAGACTCAAAAAGACAAAAAATATACCAATGCCAGTATTGGAACGAGCAAGATCATTTAAAGAATTGATTAGAAGTGAAGCGTTTCCAACCAAGCCCGAAATTCCTTCAGAGATACCTTTTTCAGCTAGTTTAGTTGTTTGATTGGCAATAGTTTGAATATTTTTACCGAATGCCTGCCTGGCCAAAATGAAAATGCTGATGATAAGACAAGCAACGCCCAAGATAAATACAATTGTGGCTAAAGTCATTAAAAATTCATTTGCAGTTTGAAACATGAATGCCTCCTAAGATAAAAGTTCTTAAGAGGATATGTTGCAATTACTATGCCAAAGTATAGTTGATTAAAACTCAGAAATTAGAATGAGCATCAAGGAGTCGCTAACTCAGAGGGTAAGTGGTTAACATCAATTGCTATATCGTCACAGAATAATACGGCACGTTCAATTACGTTACTTAGCTCGCGAATATTTCCTGGCCAATCATAATTAATTAATATTTGCATTGCCCTAGGTGTTACATCAGTGATGTTAGCACCCATCGATTGATTAAATTTCCTTAAGAAGTGACCAACTAAATCAGGTATATCTTCTCGTCGATTAGCCAGGCTTGGTAAGTCGAGATCGACAACTTTGAGTCGATAATATAAATCTTCTCGAAATTCGTTTTTTGAAATCATATCTTTGATGTCTCTATTGGAAGCGGCAATGATTTGAACATCCACCTTAATTAGCGATGTACCACCGACTCTTCTAAATGAACGTTCTTCAATAGCTCTGAGAAGCTTAGCTTGCATGTCCATAGGCATGGAAGCGATCTCGTCTAGGAATAATATTCCGCCATCAGCAATTTCCATTAAACCATTTTTTCTGTGGATGGCTCCTGTAAAGGATCCTGCTTCATGACCAAATAGCTCCGATTCGAACATTGTTGGTTGAATTGCTGGGCAGTTAATATCAATGAAAGGTTTGCTTGATCTAGCACCTGTTTTATGGATGAAATTAGCTAATATTTCTTTACCTGTCCCAGTTCTTCCGGTTATTAACACAGAAACAGAAGCATCAGCTGCCCGTTGGGCTAAATTAATTACATTCAGCATTTTTGCAGTTTTACCGATAACAAAATTATCCTGATTATTTTTATTGCTGCGCAAGTGGTTTAATTCACGCCGCATGGACACGACTTCTTCTGCTTTTCTTACTGATTTTTCCAACGCTAAAAGGTCAAGAGGTTTTTGGATGAAATCTTGTGCGCCATTTTTCATAGCTTCAACTGCCATATCAATTTCACCATGGGCAGTTATGATGATTATTTGTGGTCTCATTGTCAGGTTAGCAGCGTCAATTAATAAATTTGGTCCATAGCCATCTGGTAATCGAACATCTAATATGATGATATCTGCAGCGCCCTTAAATAAATGTTCTCTAGCTTCTGCAAGTGTTCCGACGCCAATAACTTCATAACCTTTTAGGCGTAAAAAGTCTGAAACTACTAACCTCGCGGTTTCTTCATCATCAACGACAAGAACGGTTGCACTCATAATTTATCTCCATCTACTTTAGGAAGCAAAACATGAAATAAAGTCCCTCCAGGATAACTGTCGACAAAAATATTACCTTTATGGGCTGATACTATCCTTTTTGATATAGCAAGGCCAAGGCCTGTTCCATTTACATTTGTAGTAACAAAGGGTTCGAAAATGTGGTCTCGGATATCGCTTGGTATTCCTGGACCTGAATCTGCGATAATTACTTCGTATAGATTAGATTCTTTTTCTTTTTCATAATCTTGAATCTTGACACTCAGTGAACCCCCATTTGTATCCATTGCTTGCACTGCATTACTTATTAAATTTACAAATACCTGTTCAAGCGCTCTCGCATCACCTAAAACAAGTGGGGTGGTTAAGGCACATTCGTATTGATAAGTAATATTGAGTCGTCGCATTCGCGGTCTCCAACGATCGATAATTAAACTAACAATACTACTCAAATCCACAGCTATAAAATGATATTCAATTGGCTTTGAAAAAGTTAGTGTTGAATCCATTAAGTGGGTTAACCTTTGGCAATCTCCCTGCAAACGATTGATTAAATCATAATGAATATCTGTTGGCTGCATATTCATGCTGATAAACTGTAAACCAGTCATTATGCTGTTAATTGGGTTTTTTACCTCATGAGCAAAAACTGCAGAAACCTCTCCTAAAAGAGCTCTTTGTTCAAGTTGTTGGGTTCTGGCCTGAATTTGCTCAGTTTGGCTTAAATCTCGTATTAACATCAAAATGCTGAATATAGCGCCATCATTAATAATGGGTATGGATAAAACCTGGGCAGGGAATGATTTCCCTGTTCTGTTGTGTAATTTGAAATTGCTACTTGTTAATGTTGAGATCCCCTTCTTAGCAGATAATAAAGAGGCACTGATAGGTTCTGTGCCAATAATTACAGACTCAACATTTAATTTAAATACTTCTTTGCTGGTATAACCCAAAAGAATTTCAGCCGCTGGATTCATTTCTGCGATTTTAAGATCTGGCGTAAGTACAATAACCCCTTCTTCGAGATTATCTGAAACAGCATGTTGAATATTTATGACCTGTTTAAGCCTTTGAATGGTTTTACGTGCGTTTTCAATTTGAATTATTTTTTCAATGGCATTTGAACATTGCACACTTAAAAATTCAATAATTCTTATTTTAAAATTATCAGGAATTGGTTCAGAACCAACGGCAACGAAAAAGCCAGTCCATTTATTTTGTGCACGCAAAGGAACACTCAAAAAATAATCTTGGCCAGAGTTTTTTGCTAGTTCGTGGAGTTCAATTGAAGTTCGTTTATTTCCTTTCCAAAAGTTCACTTCACTTAAAGCTGAAATTTCCTCAGTCGGAATTGTTTCAGGTAGAAAAATACAAGCATTGTTGTCAAGCGTTTTTAAAATTTTCGCTTCATTATCATCCAATTTGTAATAATTAACGGTTGCAGCTTGAGTTAATTCTTCGATTAGAGTAACTGCATATGAAATTGCTGAATTTATGTCGACTTGATTAGTAATACTGGTTGATTTTGTTAAGCATTCAAAATACAATTCTTGCTCTATTAAATCTTCTTTGATGTCAAACAATGCTTGCTTTGGTAAGAACAGAAGTAAAACTTGTTGATTGGTTGGATTTAGAGATTGTATCCTTAATTCAAATTCAAGCGATTTTCCTGATGCCGTTATTAATTCGACTACCCTTGGTTGATTACTCAACGGATTAGTATCAATAGCTGAGGGAAAAATCGATGAAAGAGACGAACCTAATAGTGAATTTGATTCCCAACCCGTAAACGTACAAAAGGATTTATTAACATGGATTACTTGATCTGTACTTCTATCGTACAAAATCAAGATATTTGGATTTAAATCCAAAATTGTTGACCTTTCTTTTTGCAGAATGTCATTTAGTGAATTATCAGAAGGGGCTGAGATATTATTGTCGAATTCCACTTACTAGTTGGCAACCTCCAAGTTTGATTGTCGCAAGTAGGCAGGCAAAATTCCTTCCATTGAACGATATTTAGCGATTGTGCGTCTTGCTATGTCAATACCTTTTTCTTTTAAAATTTCCTGTAAATCCGAGTCACTTAAAGGTTTAGTTTCATTTTCAATAATTTCTTTAATTAAACAGCGGAACGATAAACTTCGATCAAAAAAGATTGACATTGGAACAATTCGCTTATTTGGTAGTTGAATTGTTTTACTCGAAACAGCCCTGGAGATTGTGGATTCGTGGACTCCCAATTCCTTGGCAAGCTCAGCTCTTGTAAGAGAATTCATGTGTTTTTCGCCCAACAAAATGAAGTCTCTTTGATAAGTCACAAGTTTTTCCAATAACATTTTCAATGCATTTGACCGTTGTTGCACACATTTTATCAAAAGAGAAGCCCTATCAAGATCACCTTTCCACTCTTGAATTTTGTCCTCATCAGCTTGTTTTATTGCCTGTTTAAATAGAGGATTTATTTGAAGTGTGCCTCTAATAGGGTGAATAATTTCCACGACCAATGGGTTTATTGGATTTTCATTGAGATGATAGATCAATACATCCGGCTTGTGATAAACTTTGCTGGAATTTTCATTTGGGTTTCGAACATCGCCCCAAGAAGCGCGGCCTGGAAATGGGTTTAAATTATCTGCTACAAAGTTTGTTATATTTGAGACCATAATGGTACTGATGCCAAGCTTTCGCCCTAACTCTGCGTAATGATGATGACTGAGCTCATCAAGGCCATTCTCGATTACTTCCCTAGTAAATTTTGGCACCGTTACGGATTCTGACAGGACTTCTACTTGAATTAATAAAGCTTCTTTTGGACCTTTTGAACAAACGCCAACAGGTTCACATCTTTTTAATTTATCAATAATTGCATCAATCTCAGATAATTGTCTATGATGGTATCGAGCAATCTCGTAGGAATTAATCGTAAGAAAACCATCTTCATCCAGATGGGTTAGGATATAAGCAGCCACTAAACGATCACCAGGGTTAAGTTCAGGTGCAATTTGGCGCAACACAAAGGTCGGCAGGTCAACAGATTCAGACGAAAACGGGTCATCTGAAATATCTTCAAAATTTTGATTGTTTGAGTAATAAAAGTCTTCTCGGGGCGAAATAAAAACAATTGGTTCGGTACCTGTCAAATCTGATGGCTGGCTACAAATGGGGCAATTCCCGTTTTGCGGAAGCAATCTTTTACACATCGGGCAACGCCGCTCGTTGATTAGTTCTAATGCTGGGTTATTTGCTAATTCAGACTCAATTTTTTGTTGAAGTTCTGTTGAGGTAAGGCTTAACAATGTCATTGTCTGGGCTAAATGGGCAGAGGTGGTTATGGTTGTGTGTAGATAAGGTGTTTGAAGCATGAAAATTTTACCTCAATTGAATATAGTATAAAGTACTTCTAGAATTGTAGCAAGATTTGTGCCAGACAACTTAGAATAAAAATTTATAAATGATCTAAAAAAAAACCTTATTTTGCTCCTTAAGACACAGACAAATTATGTAGATTATAATGATAAGAAAAGGTAGAGGAGTTGTAACTAATGAAAATTGTGCCTGCCCATAGCATTGCTAATATTCGTCCATATTTCTTTTCAACATTAAATAAAACAATTGATGAATTGAAATCCCAGGGACTGGATATCATACGGTTAGACATGGGTTCGCCTGATTTACCACCTGTGGATTTTATTATTGATAAGTTGATAGAATCAGTAAAAAGACCTGACAAACATGGCTATACCCCTATGGGTGGAGCTCCTGCATTTAGAAAAGCGGTTTCAATTTACTATAATGCTCGGTTTAATATCCAAATAAATCCAGATACTGAAGTTGTTGCTTTGATTGGATCTAAAGAAGGGATTTTTAATATTAATCATACCTTGCTCGATCCTGGTGATTTAGTCCTTTTACCGGATCCTTATTATCCAGTCTACCTTGCTGGTGCCCAAATTGCAGATTGCAGAATCTATTTTATGCCTTTGATAAAGGAAAATAATTTTTTACCGGATTTTGATGCAATTCCTGAGAAAATTAAAAAAGAAGCCAAGTTAATGTGGTTAAACTATCCAAACAATCCTACAGGTGCTATTGCGCCCATGGAATTTTTAGAAAAAGCCGTAAGTGTTGCAGAAAAATATGAAATAGTTATTGCACATGATGCCCCTTATGTTGATGTCACGTTTGATGGGTATCGCGCGCCAAGTATTTTGCAGGTAAAAGGTGCAATGGATGTAGCTGTTGAGTTCAACTCACTTTCTAAAGCTTATAACATGGCTGGCTGGAGAGTTGGCATGGCGGTAGGGAATTCAGAAATTATTAACTTACTTAAAATTTACAAGAGTCAAATCGATTCATCAATTTTTGCACCTATTTTAGATGCTGCAGAGGTTGCCCTTACAGGTGATCAGTCATGGTTGGAAGATCGTAATGCAATTTATGAGGAAAGAAGAGATATTGTTTATAAAGGGCTAACAGATTCCAAATTTGATGTCGAAAATCCAAAGGGTGCTTTGTATTTGTGGGCAAAATTACCCGAGGGTTTTACGAATTCAATGGAATTCTGCAGCAAATTACTTAAAGAAACTGGAGTAAGCATTACACCAGGCATTGTTTATGGCGCACAAGGCGAAGATTATATCCGGATCTCAATTATTACGCCAACTAAAAAACTGAGCGTGGCAATGGATAGAGTTTCAACCTGGATGCAGAAGCAACTAAGAAGCTAACATCTTGAACAGTTCATCAAATACACAAAACAAACTTGAAACTGCAATTCTTGTTGGTGTAGAAATCCACCGACAAGAGTCTCTTTTATCTTTGGATGACTCGTTATTGGAGTTAGGCTTACTTGCAGAAACAGCTGGTGTTTCTATAGTGGGCGAAATCACTCAGAAACTTGAATCACCAAACCCAAGAACTTATTTGGGCTCAGGAAAAGTCGAAGAGTTAAAGATATTAGCTGAAGAGCTAAACGCGGACTTAATCATTTTTGATGATGAGTTGTCTCCTCGTCATCAAAGAGAATTAGAAGAAATAGTTAGCAAAAATGTTAAGATAATTGACCGCACAGCTTTAATATTAGACATATTTGCACAACATGCAAATACACGTGAAGGTATATTGCAGGTCCAATTAGCTCAATATGAGTATCGCTTGCCTCGTTTAACACGCGCGTGGACACACTTGGCACGTCAGGCTGGTGGGGGAGGCGGAAGAACCGGTGCTGGGGGAGGGGTTGGCTTACGCGGCCCTGGAGAAACTCAATTAGAGGTTGATAGAAGGGAAATTCGTTCTAAAGTAGCTAAATTGAATGAAGAACTTGAGAAAGTAAGATCTCATCGTGCCAGATATCGATCTCAACGTAAGAAAAGTGAAACGCCCATTGTCGCTTTGGTTGGGTACACAAATGCTGGAAAATCCACTTTACTTAACTTATTAACCAATGCAGAAGTGTATGTAGCTGATCAACTCTTTGCTACTCTGGATCCGACAACAAGAAAAATAAAATTACCTAACGGTCAATATGCTTTATTATCTGATACTGTTGGATTCATTCAAAAGCTTCCTACAACTCTAGTGGCTGCTTTTCGAGCAACCTTAGAAGAAATAGCTGAGGCAGATCTTCTATTACATATTATTGACGCGACACACTCAAACGCGGGTGAGCAAGCAAATTCTGTATTAGAAACACTAAATGAAATTGGGGCAGGCGATATTCCAATCATAACGGTGTTAAACAAACTTGACCTATTAGAAAATCCTGATCAGACTTTAGAAATTAAAACGAGATTCCCAAACACTTATTTAATCAGCGCTTTGCAGAATCTAGGTTTGGATGATTTACTTAAAGCTATTTCAGATGAGCTTTTCAACGCGACTATTCCAATTGAAGTGTTCATACCATACAGTGAAGGATATCTAATTTCAATGTTTAATGAAGTAGGCATTATTGAACATTTAACGAACCAAGAATTTGGTGCAAAAATAAGGGGTTTGATTCCAAAGAGGATGGTAAGGCGATACCAAAAATATTTTATTGACATTTAAAATAAAAAAGCCACACAAATTTCCGTGTGGCTAAATTAAGCTTCTGGTTATTATTCTTTTTCAATAGAGATTACTTCACGTCCTTGGTAATGACCACAATTTGGACACACGCGATGAGGTAATCTCATCTCGCCACAATTTGGACAAGCAACACTATTTCTTGATTTTAATGAATCATGCGCTCGGCGTCGATCTCGCCGTCCTGATGATGATTTTCTTTTTGGTAAAGGTGTCATTTATAAAACTCCAACATATTAATATTCTTTAATAACCGCACTATGATATATCAAAAATAGAAAATCGTCAAGGACAAATTTGATACCGAAGGCAAATAAATGGGTAATAATAATCAATTGTCCTTTTCAGTTTCATCCTCAGAAATTAACTGCTGATAATCTGGTTGGATAAATTTGCCTTCATTCATGTCATTAAGTAATGCGGTTGCTTTTTGGACATCGGCAGGATCAACAAGCAAATCTACCGCGCCTAAATCCCCAAGTGAGAGCCCATAAATTGATCCTGCTGCTTCTTGCGAAAGGATTGTTTGAATGCCATTTGCCTCTAGAAAAGCTTTAACCATCTCACCATCTAATCGACCATGTGCTTTATAAATAGAAATAAAATCGCTTAGGCTCTTTGACATTTTATTCGTACATCCATTTTTCAATATCTCTCTGCCAATTTACTATCTCATCCGCTGCGAACCATAAATCTATTTCTTTACCTGCGGTATCAATGGAATCGGAGGCATGAATTAAGTTAAATTGAGCTTGCAGAGCATAATCATGCCGAATAGAGCCCGGGTCCGCTTCGGTCCCTCGTGTTTTACCCGTTGTTTGTCTTATTGCTGCAATTGCATCAGGCCCCTGCCAAACCATTGCCATAACTGGAGATGAAGTTATGAACTTAATTAATGGCTCATAAAAGTGTTTTCCTTTGTGAATTTCATAATGTTTTTCTGCTAAATCCAAAGGAACCTTCATAAACTTTGCTGCTACTAACCTGAGCCCTCTTCTTTCTAAGCGGCCGATAATTTCACCAATCAATCCTCTTTGCACACCATCAGGTTTTACCAAAACAAGTGATCTTTCCACGTTAATCTCCAATTAAAAACTTGATAAATTATTATTTGCATCAATATAAAGTCGTTTGAATCATGTGTAATATAATTTTTCATTTAAAAATTAGTTATTTAATCCATCTTCATTGTTTACAGAATCCTTATCACTTTCAGTGGATAAAGGCAATTCTGATGAATCTTTTCTTTCGTTTGTTTTAGCAAGCTGTAACAACCAATCCGGTATAGCATCAATATTTTGGTCTTCACTGTGAGTTAAGTCAATATCAAAAGATCCATTTAGGCTATTAGGCATATCTAATTCTGGCACACTATTGGTTTGATTGATTTGAAAGGCACTATCAACTTGAGACTCATCATAAACTTCTATTGACTTGTTGGTTATTTCAGGTAAGTTTATTTCTTTGCCTGCAATAATCTCAAATTCCTTATCAAGATCACCTTCAGAAAAAATTCGAGTTTGAATCGGTTGTGTTGGGAATTCGCTCTCATTGGAATTTTCTTGTTTCCATTGGGAGGTTTCTTTATCATTCTTATTAATATTTAGTTTTGCAGTTTTTTCATCAGAAGTTTTATCGATTGTCGAGGCGCTTAAGCTTTTATGATCGTTAATTATTATCCACGCAGGCAAATCGGATTTTAAACGATCACCAGTATCATCCTGATTACCCTCATCGGGAAAATCGCTTGCTTTATCATTTGTGATCATAATTCAATTTTAGATTTGAGGTGATATTTAAAAACAAGTCAGCGTTTCTACTCACCTAAATAATCTCGCAATCTCCTACGAATTGATGGATGGCGTAACCTGCTAAGGGCTTGTGCCTCAATTTGCCGAACGCGCTCTCTTGTTACACCCATTTTTCTGCCGACTTCTTCAAGTGTGTAGGCTTGACCATCTAACAACCCATATCTTAATTGCAATATTCTAACTTCTCTAGGTGGTAAGCTCTCTAATACATCCTCTAAATGTTCCTTAAGCAAGTTATAAGTAGCAGTATCGTCAGGTGGGGGAGCTTCATCATCTTCGATAAAATCTCCTAAGACTGAATCTTCTTCATCATCAGTGGGGGTTTCAAGCGATAACGGTCTTCTAGCAACTTGAATCATGTTTTCAACTTTTTTAGGTGGCACTTCTAAACTTTCAGCCAATTCTTCTACGCTTGGGTCTCTACCTAATTTTTGCGTGAGCTGGTGTTGTGCCCTTAGGAGTTTGTTTATTTGGTCTCCCATATGTACTGGCACACGAATTGTTCGACCTTGATCAGCAATTGCACGTGTAACTGCTTGCCTGATCCACCAAGTTGCATATGTACTAAACTTATGACCTCTGCGGTATTCAAATTTCTTCGTCGCTCGGATTAAACCAATGTTACCTTCCTGGATTAAGTCAAGAAATGGAACACCTCTTCCCATGTATTTCTTTGCTACACTAATGACAAGGCGAGAATTAGCCGTAATTAAATGTTCTCTTGCTGCCCATCCGTCCTCTATGTCTTTGCGCAATTCTATTCGTCGTTTGGGGCTGATGGTGCCTTGGGCTAATTCTTCACGAGCAATTCGACCTTTTTCTATCCGTTGGGCTAAATCTACTTCTTCACTCGCAATGAGTAAAGGAACTCTGCTGACCTCTTTTAAGTAAAGTCCAATGGTGTCATCTGTATCAATATTTGCTAGATCATCTGAAATTTTTTCTTCGTCTAAATCTGATAGTTCTTCTTCGACTGGTTCATCTAACACGCTGGTGTCTTCTATGTAAGGGATCCCTGCGCTTTGCAGTGCAGCAAATGCTTCTTCTAACTGATCAATATCTTGTTCTGCATCAGGGAAAAATTGGAGAATATCATCAATTGTTACATAACCTTTTTTTCGACCTAACTCTAGTAGTTTGGTTAATGCTGGAAATTCTTTTTCATCTTCTACTGGTTGGGAATTTATTCGTGCCATTTTTAATTTCTGTTTTCCTGTTTTCAAATTATTAATATTTTAATTAAATTACTACTAAATGTTTATTTCTTATATCAATCAGCTAATTTCTGTTGATGATACTTTCTTGTCATATAATGTTTAACTAAGAATTTTGTTGAGGATGAAGTCATCTCAAATATATATACAGTATTTTCACATGTAAAGTCAAGTAATTAGGTGTTTTCTAACCTTTTGTTAATAAACAATATGAAATTAGTTATTGCATAGAAATAGATAAAGAGAAACGATAATTTGTGTAAATTCGACTGTTTTTTATTATGGCATTATAATTTTTGACTATTCTTGATAGAAAGTGTTTACAAAGGAATCATAAGTGTCCTTAACAAAAATAAGACCCTATATCTTCAGCGCCACAGTTATAGTTTTCCTTGTTGTATTAACAATAGGAAATCATTACTTAAATAAAAATTTACAAGTTCCTGATGCATTTTTACCACGATGGTTGAGTGCAAAACTATGGTTAGAGGACGGCATTTCACCTTATGATGATAGTGTTGAACTAAAGGTATCAGAGTATGCAGATGAAAAAGCAATCCCAAGCTCAGAAACAGTACTTAAACGTTATTTTGAACCTGTTTATAATCTTGTAATTTACATTCCGTTTACCTTTTTTGACTATGATATTGCTCGTGCTCTGTTTATGACCGTAATTGAGTTATCAATTATTGGCATAGTATTATTCTCAAAAAAAATAGTCAAGTGGCAACTAAGGGTTGGTGAATTGGTTGCTGTTTTATTTTTTTTGGTATTTTGGTATCCTTCTGTTAGGAGCATTCTCTTTGCCGATTCCTTACCATTTTTTCTGTTTTTATTTATTTTAGCAATTTACCTTGCATTGAATAACAATCCAACAGCCTCTGGTTTCCTACTTGCTGGAGTTTTTTGGACGGTCGAGTTTAGCCTGATTACTGCAATATTCTTAATAATATGGCAAATTTCTATGAAAGATATGTCAATAGTATGGTCTTATTTATCAGGTTTGGCTTTTTTGTTATTATCATCTTTCCTCTTCTTCCCTAATTGGCTTGTAGATTGGTTTAGAGTTTTTCTAACCTTTTACCCTGATCTGGCATTAATAAAAACGCCATTAACCCAAATGGCTAATCTCTTCCCAGAGAATGTGAGACTAATCTCAATAATTCTGCACATTATTATTTTATTTTTTATTTTAATTGAATGGTTTGGATCATTGGGCAAAAAAGGTCGGGTAATCACCTGGAAAGCCATAATTACGTTAACACTTACATATTTATTAAACTTACAATCTACAAGTATTCACTTGCTTATATTGATTCCTTCTTTACTCTTTATTTTGAAATATATGAATGAAAGATGGCGAATATTTGGTAAAATAATGAGTTGGATGTTATTACTTGGTATTGTATTTGGATACTGGATAATATTCAGAGATTTTGGAAATTGGTATACGATTGAACCTAGGTTAATCATATTAGGATTACCATTGATTTCCATTTTGGGGATGGAATGGATTCGATGGTGGGCAGTTAAAATTCCCCAACCAATTTTTGAATCTTAGCTTTCTAAAATTAATTTTATTTTCTATAGGAGTATTTTTATGAGTAAAAGACGAATTGGTGTATTAACTGGCGGGGGTGATGTCCCAGGTTTAAATCCAGCAATTAA
>Ga0209723_1001860_pt1 | contig 30617 bp, 21 predicted proteins | sample BiotimSIPDNA_2_FD_185750 | JGI IMG/M metagenome (GOLD analysis project Ga0209723, IMG submission 185750) | Anaerobic biogas reactor microbial communites from Washington, USA - Biogas_R2 time_0 SIP DNA (SPAdes) (version 2) | ecosystem: Engineered > Bioreactor > Anaerobic > Unclassified | place...
AAATGATAAAGCCTTTGAATTTTAAATCGAGTGCATTTTTACTTGAACCTCTAAACCCTGAACGCTGAACCTCTGAACGCTGAACCTCTAAACGTTTCCTTTTTTAATACAGAAAGAGAGGCAAATTGACAACCCGGGTCATTCCAGACTTAACCCTGATAAAATAGAGACCTCTTTTGATTTGTACATTTCTCAGAACAAGCTCTTCGCCGGCAGATAAATTAATCTTTTCTGTAAATACCGTCCGTCCAAGGATATCATCAATTTCAGCAGTAACCGGTCCTGTTGCGGAAAAGCCTGTAATATAGGTATTAATGAACTTGCCTGATCTTACAACCTTCAGATTCGCAGGTACACTACCGGCTCTTATGTTTTTTACATGCTGAGTACCGGTCGAGGTCCCCAGGCCATGAATCCTGAAAAAGTCAAGTACCATTTCCGTGGTAGAAAAATTATATGAAGGAGGCAGCGGCCATGTATGACAGGATGGCTGATAGGTGGACTTTTTGCATTCGTATACACAGTAGATTACCTCTGAATTAGCGCTGTTCCCTGAATATCTTTTACAGATCCCGTCCACTGCCGGGGACTGGTCACAATCGTTATGAGATACCCAGAATTCATTTGCGGCAATCACAAAATTAGTATCCACAAGCTCGTCTTCCATAGTGACAAGCCTGAAAACAGGAAGAATATCTGAAACACACCCCGTCAGAATCGGATATCCCCCGATAACAGGAGCAATGGCAGCCAGACGGTCACCCAGCTTACATCCCAGAATATCAGAGAAAAAGCCTCCGTTTGAGATACCGGTAACAAAAACTTTTGATGGATCTATCTGATAGTTTTCAAGCAGAGTATCAATCAGCATATCAGCAAACTCTATATCGCGGCTGTTTGTCAATTCAAAAAGCCATCCCGTGGCGGTTGTACCCGGAGAGAGAGGGTTGTCAATCTGAAGCCCCTGGGGATAAACTGTGATGAAATTGTCCTGTGCCCCGAATTGATAGAAAGAGGCGTAAGTACGGACATTTCCTGCTGTTCCAGTCAGTCCGTGAAAGCAGATGATAAGCCCGAACTGTCCGGATCCGTTATAATTGGCCGGAATATCTATGATATATTCTCTGGTTATACCGTTGACCTCTATTGTACGGTCGTCAGCAAAAATGCAAGCAGGCAGGAGCAAAAAGATAATGAACACTAAAAGAGAGATTCTGTGCATAAAGGCCTCAGGATTAAAATGAAAATAGCTGAATGGCTGGTATAAAACAATTACCCGGGGGATCAGAATAGATAAAAATACTGGAGGTGAATTAAAGCGGGAGACGAGGATCGAACTCGCAACCTTAACCTTGGGAAGGTTACACTCTACCATTGAGTTACTCCCGCAACAGACAAGAAGATAAATCCAAAAAGGAGTTGCTGTCAATAGCCTCTCTTGTAATCTGGTACGAGGGAGAACTATTTTACTTGTTTAGCCCGACTCATACCGGCAAAACTGGAGAGAGAGCGGGCACAAAGATATTTTTAGATTGAACCTTCTATTCCGCTCGCTGTTTAGCGCTGGAGCAGATTTCTCTGGCATGATCAGGGTAAACACCAGACGATCCGGGTGAGGGCAAGCAAGATCTGACCTTGCGAGAGCAGATCAGATCAGAGTAATTATTCGATTGGTTCATGATTAGCAGATAATTTCTGCCCGGGTTGGTTTTTAACTCCGGGTTTTTTAGCGGCTCAGGTAAAAGCCGTTTAAATTTCAAGCAGGTTAACAGTGATTTCTGGAGAGATGATGGCAGACAAAGTTTCGATGGTTAATGGTAAGCTCAACGTTCCGGACAACGTAATTATTCCTTTCATCGAGGGTGACGGTACAGGACCGGATATCTGGCGCGCATCAAAGTTTGTGCTCGAAGAGGCTGTAAAAAGAGCCTATAATGGAAAAAGACGTATTGAATGGAAAGAAGTTTTAGCCGGTGAAAAAGCTTTTAAAAACACAGGCAGCTGGCTTCCCCAGGAAACTGTCGATGCCTTTAAAGAGTATCTTCTGGGAATAAAGGGGCCTCTTACAACACCTGTGGGCGGTGGAATCCGTTCCCTCAATGTAGCGCTGCGTCAGCTTCTTGATCTCTATGTTTGTCTCAGACCTGTAAGGTATTTTCAGGGCGTTCCCTCACCGGTAAAGAACCCGGAAAAAGTGGACATGGTGATCTTCAGGGAAAATACAGAGGATGTCTATTCCGGTAAAGAGCTTGAAGCTGGATCCGAGAAAGTGGCCAGGCTGATGGCCTTCCTGAAAAATGAGTATAACTGGGATATCCGTGAGGATTCAGGTATTGGTATCAAGCCAATTTCCAAAGCCGGATCAAAGCGTCTGATAAGGGCAGCTATCGAATATGCGATTGCCAATAACCGCAAAAGTATCACACTGGTTCACAAAGGTAATATCCAGAAGTTCACAGAAGGGGCATTCAGGGCCTGGGGGTATGAACTGGCAAAAGAGGAGTTCAGCGGTAAAGTGGTTTCCTGGGATGATTGTCAGGGGAAACCATCCGAGGGACAGATTTTAATCAAAGATGCTATTGCTGACATCTTCTTCCAGCAGTCCCTTACCCGCGCCGATGAGTTTGATGTGGTGGCTACAATGAACCTCAACGGTGACTACATCTCTGATGCTCTGGCAGCACAGGTGGGTGGTATCGGCATAGCTCCCGGTGCAAACATCAATTACATCACCGGGCATGCAATTTTTGAGGCTACCCACGGAACCGCGCCAAAATATGCAAATCAAGACAAAGTAAACCCGTCATCTGTTATCCTTTCAGGTGAAATGATGTTGAGGTATATGAAATGGACAGAAGCCGCGGATCTGGTGATAAAAGGGGTTGAAAAAGCAATCGAATCAAAAAAAGTCACCTACGATTTTGCACGTCTGATGGAAAACGCCGAGACGGTTTCCTGCTCCGGATTCGGTCAGAGAATTGTTGAGTGCATGTAGAAACGCCTCTGTTGATTTATTAACAATGGCAGAAGGATAGATATGGTATTGGCGATTATCGGATTGTTGCTTTTACTGATACTGTTTATTTTAGCAGCTAAAGTCGGTCTCAGTAAAAATGATACCCGGGAGGAACAGATTCCGATTCCGGTCATACATGCAAGCGGGATATATTCTATAGTGCGGCGAAGCCCCAAGGAACAATTACTGAAGGTAAGGCCGGGAAAAGAAGAAATTCAAAAATATCTGGAGTCCTTAAACGAAGATATAGGTAAGTACCTGCTTTCAGAAAAAGATAAAGCACTCATTCTTGAGCATTGGGAGCAGTCAATTGCCAGGAATCTTGAGCTGATAGAACAGGGTGACAGAGAGGGTGTAGAGTTTTATTATTATGAATTTTCTCCCGATGATTGCCCTGAATGCACGAAATTCTTCAACAAGGGACAATTTGTGACCCGTGAAGAGATTTTCAAGTATCCAGCTACAATTCCCCCGTTCCATCTGGGCTGTACCTGCCGTCTTTATCCGCACCATGGGAAAGAAAAACTCCGCGATACCACAGAACTGGGTCTGCTTCCTTTTTTCAAAGGGGAAGAGCTCCCGCCATTGCCGGAGTGGAAAGTAACTTTTAAAATTAACGTTTCTCGGAGTACGTCTGTATGAATGTAAGATCTATAGGGAATCAATTTAAACGTTTTGCATTGATTTCTGCTCTCCTGCTGTTTGGCGGAAAAGAGCTTTTTGCTGGAGTCGGGGAATCCGCTGTTATAACTCTGATCTTCCCCCCCGGAGCACGTGCCACGGGTATGGGTGAGGCATTTACCGGTTTAGCCGAAGATGTAAGTGCAACCTATTATAACCCCGCGGGTCTTGGTCAGGCTCCACAAGCGAACTCCTGGAAAGCTCATTTGCTTGACAAAGGATACGTTTTTACCGCCGTATCATCGAAAAAAAAGAAGGAGTTCGGACCAAAAGACAAAATCTGGGTCGGAACAGATAAAGGCGTTCTGCGTTTTAACGGCAAGAGTTGGGAATCAGCTGAGATATACCTTATTGAGGAGGATGACGATCTCAACAGTATAGTAAGCAAATATCTGAAAATCGACAATGAAAAGCTTATAAAAGATGCGGCCTGGATCCTGAGAACCGAGAACGGTATCGGAATGAAGCGTTATGCGGCAGTTAAGGAACTTCTTATGAAGGAGTATCTCAGGAGTGCACCGCAACAAGCCGATTCTCTGTCAAAGGCATTTGCCCGGCTGGTAACTGAGATTCCCTCATTTGAACGCTCGACATCTTCAATACGCAAGGTACTGGCTGAAAGTGTTGACAGTTCAAGAGCAGATACCCTTTCAGACCTGCTTGACAATGTCTTCACAACGGAAGATAAAGAACTCAAAGATCTTCAGGAACTCAAAGTTCCATTCAGAATTGCAGTTGATGACAGTGTGACAGCACTTATAGTCGACGAATCAGAAAGGATTGGGACCACAGAAGGATTGTGGCGCTGCAACGGTACAGAATGGAATCTCTTTACCATTCTTGACGGCCTCCCATCAAACAGTATCACGTGTCTTGCTCCGGGTCCTTACGGGGATATAGCCGTGGGAACCGACAAGGGGCTCGCAGTTTACAGCTCCGGCAAATGGAATACCTATGACACTCTTTCCGGCATTCCAGCATCAGGCATCACTGCAGTTGCCTTTGGAAAGGCAAAAACCTGTTATGCCGGAACGGATATGGGGCTACTTAGAGTCAACGGTAAAGAAGTAACAATGTTTGACACTTCAAACGGCCTGCTCTCTTTAAAAGTCACAGCTCTTCTGATGGATTCGGATAAAAGGCTTTGGATAGGCGGTGAGAATGGAGTGACCATCTATGATGAGGTTACATGGAAACAGCACAAGTTTCCACAGAGCCATGTATCTTCATTTACAGAACAGAGCTCCGGGATGGTTTGGGTCGGCACGGACAAGGGTGCTATCAGTTACAAAAGGGGAAAAGAATATACTGATGAAAAGGGCAACACCGTGGAAAAGGAGCCTGAATGGAAATCCTTTCACTCAAAAAATGCTCTTGAAGGTGACCATATCAGTGCAATGAGCGTATGCGGCAATGATGTCTGGATTGCAACCAACAAGGCTATCAATCAGTACGATATAGCTGAAAAGCAGGCGTATCTGGCTTTTGAGCCGCTGCTTCCTGCACTGCATCTGCGCGAGTTGTGGCACCTTTATGGTGCTTTTGTATTGCCTACGGAGGACTGGGGTACTCTGGGATTTTCAGTTAACTACATTAATATGGGAGAGAACCAGATCACCGATGCACTTGGCAGGGATAAAGGAAAGGTACGCTCCTGGGAGGGTGTTTTCGGACTTTCTTACGGTCTCCCGCTAAAGGAAGATTTTTCTGTCGGGATGAATGTAAAGTATGTTGTGAGCGCTCTTGCACCTGGTTACGGCAGTAACGGTGAAGGTGTCGGACATACTTTTGGAATCGATGCAGCGGTGCTGAAACGGGATTTTCTCTTACGCAATTTTGACATCGGCTTTATGGCCCAGAATATGGGACCTAACATTTTCTATATCGACAGGGATAACCCTGACCCGATTCCATTCACACTGCGGCTTGGGCTTGTTTACCGTGCGCTGCAGACTCCTGTGCACGATTTAAAGATTCTGGTTGATCTTCATAAAGAGATCGTAAAAAACACAGATTCAGGCAAACCGGATCCATTCTGGAAAGCGATCGGAACCGACCTTCTATTTGACAAAGATGAAGATTTTAAATACGAGATGCAGGAAATCAATGTGAATCTGGGTATTGAATACTGGTACACCAATTTTCTGGCACTGAGGTCAGGACTTCTTGGTGACTACATCGGCGAACGTTACGAGCTTACCCTCGGGGTCGGGTTACGTTACGGGACACTGAATTTTGACTGGTCCTATATTGTTGCACCGGAGGGCTTCATGAAAGGTGTTCTTAATTGGTTCAATCCCGATAAAGAAGGAGCCACAGGCGTGAGGGATGGCCAATATAGAGCGTCTTTTCTGGTTAATTTTTAAAACTCTAAGACAATACCCGGTTGTCTTTTTTACAGGATGAGAGCATGCATTTTTCCCGTATTCTTGCATTAGTCGTTTTTCTTTTGCCATCTGTTCTTACAGCAGCTTCCACTCGTCAGCAAAACGTTGTAGGCGGTCCCAGAGGAATACACCCTTACCTGTTCAAGGGTGTATCAACACAGAATTTGGTTGAAACCGCCCGTGACAACCAGTGGTCAATAACTTTCCACAAGGGGAAAAAAGATACACTTCATGTTGTTGCAATAAGGGTTGAATTCAACGGCGGAAAAAAAGACTCCTCTCTACTGACAACAGGAAACGGTCTCTTTGGCATCAGAGGCGGCGGAGACAGAGAAGAGAACAACTTCTACAACAGCGACACTGTATACAAGTACGATTCACGGCCCCACGACTCTCTTTACTTCTCTCGTCAGCTCGATGCAGTCAAGTCCTATTACAGGAAGGTCTCGGGAGGAAAACTCGAAATCGAATACTCTATCTACCCTGAAGGGTACGGTGAGACCGGATATGCAGTTCCCAATTCCATGACGCACTATTCTCCCGGCGGAAAAAAGGGATCGGAAACATGGGATGATTATTATTACCGTAAAAGTTACGGACTGATGAAATTTGTCAAGGATGCCATAGAGAATGCCGGGAAAGATCTGAAAAATTCTCCATTTGCCGATCTGAGGTTTGAAGAATCCGACAGCACGATTCGTGACAGCCGCAACAGAAAAACCGTCTTCCTGATTTTCCATGCCGGCTCGTCATATCTGACCGATGGCGGTGAACAGGGGAGCATGGGGCAGGACACCCCTTCCGATATGATTGACGCCTTCATCGACCAGGAATTTTTCCGCTATTTCGGGGATACTCTCGATCTGCCATCAAACGGAGTAACGGTACAGGGTAAAAGTCCTCTGCTGATAAAAGAAATAATGATGTGCTCCGAGACATCCAACCAGGACGGTCTGAACTGGGGAATACAGGGAATACTTGTCAATCAGATAGCCCGCCAGATCGGGATTCCGGACCTGTTTTCAACATCAAGCGGCATATCCGGAATTGGCGCATTCTGTATCATGGATTTTGCTGGTTACTCTGCAGGAAACGGCTTTATACCACCCTACCCTTCTGCCTGGGTAAGAGCATTCATGGGCTGGGACCAGGTGAAGGTAGCCCCGATCGGCACTGCCGGTTCCTATAATGTCAAGGCGCTTGCCTCTGTGCTTGACGGCACGGAAGCAGCCGGTGATGATACCACGATACTGATGATCCCGATTAATGATCATGAGTATTACCTGATTGAGAACCGCCAGAGGAACCTTACCGGAAACAAGAAACTTTTCAAATACGACACCACCGATGATCACGGAGTTGTAATCGCCTCCTACCCCTACAACATCAACATCGACTCCAATGTTCAGGAAGTCTCATCCGGAGTGATCCAGAAAGTACGCAATAACGACATCAGTCTTCCTGCATCGGGAGTACTGGTGTGGCATGTTGACGAACGTGTGATACAGGAAAAAATAAAGTACAACATGGTCAACGCCGACTCCTCCTACCGTGGAATCTCCCTGGTTGAGGCAGACGGTGTTACAGATCTGGGGATTATGTTCACCGATGTATTCTACCAGGCGGCTTTTGATTACGGAGGGGCCGAAGATGTGTTCCCGCATGAAACATCGGTAGATGGCAAGAAAGCCGTGCTTGTCAACAATTTCGGTCCTTATACCAGACCGTCAACGCATTCAAACGATGGCGGGCACACATATTTGGATATAACGATAAATCCGGTTTCCTCAAAAAGCCGCAAGGAATACATGCTTCTTGCCAGAGGGGAAAACTACCATAAGGTTGCCAATATCTCCGACAGTGTTTTCAGTGTTAAAGTCAAATGGGATTATCTAGTCAAGTCCTGGCCCAGATGCGCGGCTCCGGGGCAATATTTTGATCCGGTCATCTGTGAACTCGATGCCCAAACAAGGGGTGAAGAGTTTGTTCTTGTCAGTAAATCAGGGTATCTTTACGCATGGCCAACAGACACGTCGGAGACATATTCCTACAACAAAACGGCTCTGGCAGTGGACCGGGTAGATCTTCTGGGTGACACGGTGGAAAACGCGGACACGATCTTTTATCTGCAAAAACTTGCCGGTATTTCAGCAATGCCGTCCACAGTGTCGGGTAATGTGATGATTCCCTCAGAGAACAGACTGATCTATGTCCTGAAAAAGCTGAGTCTTACTTCAGCTGCCGATATCGATTCTATTTCCCTTGGCAAAATTCCATCCACGTACGTCTGTAACCACAGCGACTCATCGTGGGCAATCGGCTGCAGAGATGGAAACGTAGTGTCAGGAAAATCACTTGAAAAGCTTTTAACCATCAAACTGCGATCAGACAGCGCTGTATCCGCAATCGCTGCAATTAGGGAAAACACTTCAAGCATTGCCGTTATCCAAAATAACGGCACTCTATCAATGTGCGACATCAAGAGCGGCAGCGTTGATGATTCGGTAAAAGTACCCGGAATAGGCCCGTACACGCTTGTTACCGGTGATCTTGACCGGGACAGCGAAAGTGAAATCGTTGTCTGTGACAGCAGACACGGAGTCTGGGTTTTTAAACAGGATTTCTCTCTTGCTCCCGGCTGGGTATCGGACGGGATCGACTGGGCAAGCTTCTACACCTACAATGACGATGATGGTGAAAAAAATAAAAGTGAAAAAGATGATCGTTCAAGGCTGCCGGAGAATCTTTCCCCGCCGGCGCTCTCTGACATCAACCGTGACGGATACCTTGACATTCTGGTCAGCGGTACAAACGGCCTGTATGCCTATAATTACAAAGGGGTACTCAGTTATGGGTGGCCGGCATATCTGGATACCCGCAACTGGTACCAGCGTGGCAGTGTAATGTCATCGCCTGTGGTGCTCACCGGGAAAGAGAAAAAACCACTGGTGGTATTTTCATCAATGACAGGTGAAAACATTACCTCCTCGATATCCAAAATAACAAAGGCGAGCCGTTCAAAAGGAACAGTGTGGTATGTAAATCCTGATGGTACCAGGGACAGTATATGGGACCTGACTCCATTACAGATTGACACACTTTTAAACTTGAATGATTCCTTGATCTCCCCCTATGTAATTCCCGGTGGTTTTCTGGATGCCGTAGATGAAAGCGGGAAGCGTCCCCTTAAGTCCGGCTCATCATTTCTGCAATCAAACTGGCCGCTTACAACTGGCTCTTCTCTGGGTCTCTCCCCCATGGCTGCTTTCACAGGTGTGGGAAAGGGACCTGATCTTTTTGCCGTTTCCACTGCCGGATGGATTTACAGATGGAATCTGCCCGAGTCGATCCTTCCAGATACGCTTTTCTGGCCCATGACCGGATCCAACGGGGGGCGGACATTTGCTTATGCAGGCGGAAATCCTCCTGAAATTGTCACGGTAAAAGAACCGATTCAACTCTTTAATTACCCCAATCCCACAAACGGAAGTAAAAAAGCGATATTCCGCTATGCTTTCTCGGGTCCTGCAAAAATTGTCAGACTCGACATTCTCAGTCTTTCGGGATTCACTGTTTACTCCAAATCTAAAATGGGTACGGCTCCAGAGGACCTTACCGGCAGTTATCCTGACTGGAACGAGCACATAGTTGACATCAGTAAATTAGGCCCGGCTGTTTACCGCTGCAGGCTCGAAGCGACAATCCGGGGTAAAAAGCATGTCAAGTACTGGAAAATGGCAGTAGTCAGGTGATAAAAAGAAATATGCCGATAAACCACAGGTCATCCGTCCAGCATAATCACGGACTTATGCGCATTCTTTTGTTCTGCTTTTTCTTCGTGCATTCTTTTCTGTTATCAGAAGCATCAGCGGAAAGATTCAACGGCTACGGGCTGAAATACTACACTGTGGACTCAGATCACTTCCGGATCAGCTACATGGATGGATGCGAACACCTGACCGGAATTGTCGCAGCGAGGCTCGAGCAACTCTATGATATTTACCGCAACACATATGGCCTTGTCCTTCCCAAAAAAACCGAAGTGATGATCCTTGACAGCGACGAGAGCAACGGATGGGCATTCGCAAATTCCAATACAATTACATTCTGGTCACACGATTTCGACTTTAATCTCAGGGGAAGCCATAACTGGTTTGACGATGTTATAGCACATGAATTCGCCCATATTGTTTCTATTTGGTCAGGACTGAAATTTCAGCCCCAGGTTCTCGATCTGCGGCTCGGTTTTTTCTCTCATCCAAATGAACGGGGCCGGGTCGAAGCATTCCACTCTTTTCCTTCCGATATCCTTCCGGCATGGTTTACAGAAGGTATAGCACAATACGAAAGTACAAGACAGAAAGGTGATACATGGGATTCTCACAGAGACATGATATTGAGAACCCTTACGATTTCCGACAAGCTGCTCTCCTGGGACCACATGCAGGTTTTTGCCGGAAAAGGTGACGATTACGAAAAATCCTACAATCACGGATTTTCACTGGTCAGCTACATTGCTGAAACCTACGGTTATGACAAAATCGTTTCCCTGCTTCGTGAGAGTTCAAAAGTAACCAGGTTGAATTTTGATAAGTCAGTCAAAGAAGTACTGGGTATTACAGCAAAAAAACTTTACAGCGACTGGAAACGATCCCTGGAGCTGCGTTATAAAGAGCAGATTAAAGAGATCGGCACTCAGGTATACGGGCGAAAAATCAACAGGAATGGTTATGAAAATGCCTGGCCCCGGTTTTCACCGGACGGCAGCAATGTTTATTTCTTGTCAAACGGTAAAAGTGACTTCGGTCGCAAACAGCTTTACCTTCTTCCAGTCAGCGATACTGCAGATACTACCGGAATCAAAAACCCTGTTTTTCCGGTCGGCGGGTACTATGATATTCATGCAGGTAGCGGGAAAATCAGCTTCATAAGCAATAAAAGCAGAAAATCTGTGGTTCCTGCCAAAAACGGCGGCAGCAGAGTACTTGACCTTTTCATCGATACTCTTCCAACATGGAAAAAAGAGTTCAAACTGTTCAGGAAGAAATCCGAACGTCAGTTGACAGAAAAAAAGTCTGTTTTCAACGCCACATTTTCACCTGACGGCAGAATGCTGGCATTCGCGCGCAGAGATGTAAATCGTTTTTACCTTGCAGTTACCGACACCGCAGGTAAAAAGGTCAACGTGCTTTATCCCGCCACGGCTGCCGACTCTCTGCAGATAGACTTCATTTACAGCATGGACTGGTCCTCTGACGGCAGGAGTATAGCGTTCAGCTTCTTTGACAGCAAAAACCGCAACATCGGTATTTATGATACACTCACAAAAAAATGTATCGTTCTGCCGGATTCAGGCAAAGACGAACGTGACCCGTCTTTCAGCCCTGACGGCAAATATCTTTACTATTCCTCTGACTGTACCGGAATATTCAATGTCTACAGGTACGATCTGGCAAATAAGAGAACAGAACAGGTTACAAACGTTTCAGGCGGTGCATTTCAGCCATCCGTATCGCCGGATAACTCAAAGCTTGTTTATTCTGGATATGACAATCAGGGCTACGGCATATACGTCCTTGATTCTATAGTATCATTGGCTGCAGATACCGCGGTTTTCATGACAGAACGGGAATTATCATCGGACAGCGCCAACCCCGTGGATTTGAGCGCACCACGCCCCTACCAATGGTTTCCAAGACAGTTCCTTGTCTCCCCGGTTCTGATGGCAGAACAGCTTGTCACAGAAGAGTCAAACTCACAGAAAGGTATTACAACCTTTAAATTCGGGGCTGTCTTCAACCTCATTGAACCGCTGACGCTTTCCGGCGGTGGGTCGGAGATCGGCGGGTTCTTCTTCCTTGAACCAAAGCATCTTTTTGATTTCATTGACCCCGATCAGGGTGGAATAAACACTGAAGCAAGTTATGATCTGGGACTTTTTGCCACCACAAAAGTCCTTCCTCTGACCGTTTCTTTTGATTACATGCTCAGAGGAATAGCTGACAGGGATGAGTTTCTTGATGAATCCATAGACAGTGTTGTTGTCCAGCCTTACAATATGCAGCTTCAGAATTTCAACCTCCTCATTTCTCATTTCTTCGCCGGTTCAAGCACTTATGATAATAACCTGCTTGCCCTGAATCTGCTCTTTGGCGCAAACATATACGATGTAAACATATATCTGGAAGATCTTTACGATATAGGAGTTTTCAATTACAATTTGAGCAAGGGCTTCCGTTTCGGCACGATGGGCATCATGGCAGCAAGAGTGCCGGAATCAAAGATGAATATTTCTCCAAGGGGTATCGCCTCCAAAGTGCAGTATGACCTCTGGAGCCAGAATTCACTTAAAGAGGAGAACAGTTTTGATCCTGAAAGCAGCACCCCGAAAGAATTATACGACAAGTATCTTTTTCAGCAGGTAATGAGTCATGTAAAGGCGGGCGTGGCAGCACCATGGTACGGCAAGCATGATCTGCACCTTGATATGCAAGGCACATACCTTAATATTATTGAAAAACGCCAGGACCAGGAACTGCCCTCTTTTTACTATCCGGGAGCGTGGGTTCAGGGATATTCCTACTATTTTCGCGATGCCAAGACCAAGTACACCGATGATCAGGACACTGTCAGGATGAGTCAGGACACACTTCTTGTTACCGGAAAAGCTGTTATCAGCGGTGAGGTTTCCTACAGATTTCCACTCTGGCCCAAACTGATAGATAAAAAGTTCTGGTTCCTGTACCTGGAAAGACTTTACGGATGCATAAATGTCAGTGCAGGAGCCGGCTGGGATCAACCAAAGGACTTCTTTGAGTTCAATCGTGAAGACTGGCTTGTTTCATACGGACTGGAGATGAGACTTGAGGCTCAGACTTTCAGCAGCTACCCCCTTGCACTTAAATTCCGCTGGGATCGGGGTATCGACAGAAAGCCGCCTCTGGGTGGAAACCGTTTCTCTTTCTCACTGGGTTACGATTTTGATAACTGGTCTACTATAATGCTTCCCGACTACAGACAGAATATTGCAAGGCAATAAAATCCTGCACCCGATTTTCCTGATCTGCCTGTGAAAAGCAACGCTTCTACCCCCGGCATAGCGCGGAACGTTATTGCCGGTAATACAGATGGAATTCCTCAAGAAGTTTATAAACGGAAAGCTGTCCGGGAGCAACCGGTTTATTTACATAGCCATAAGTAAAAAGTGAACCAAACAAAGGAGCTATCAGCCTGGTAACAGCCCCGACCGGTCCCATTGCAATAGTGACAAGCGGTTCCTTGCTATTATCAGTAAATCTCAGAAGTCTGCGTACATCTTCAGTAGAATCAGCCATAGCAGCGATTTTTATTATATCCGCACCCTGCGTCAGTGCCCTTTGCACAATCATTTGAAGGTCAGTCAAAGATGGTGTGCCGGTAAAATCATGCTCGGACACCATTATGGTTTTTCCTTCGCCAAGCTTTACCACCTCATCTGAAATTTCACAACCGAGTTCAATATCGATGCAGTCAACAAAAGGGATTATCTTTCTGAAAATATCTACACGGCTTTTGTGGTTGAACTCTGTCTCCCTCACCGTCCCTATGATGGGCAGATGAACAGACTCTCTCACCTCTCTTACATACTCTAGTATCTCTGAGATCGGTAGATTAAAGCAATCGACCCTGACCTCCAAAAGCCCGACCCCTTGCTGTTTAAGATCCAGGATTTCGCGAACCGGTATTTTTTCATCAATAACAGCTAAAATCTCGGGTCTGGTTCCTAACTCAAGGTCACCGATTTTGATCATAAGAACTCCATTACAAAACAGTCAATTGATCCAGGGCAGATACCACGTATTCAGCAACTACTTCAGGAACTGAATCCCGGAATTGTGAACAGTTAAAATAAATGCTGTTTTACCGGTTAGATCCAGGATTTATAAATTATCATGGTGTCGGTGTCATGCACGATCCAGACCGAGCAGGCGCATTGCCCTGCAGTCCAGATACTTGACAAGGCCCCCGGGGATTTTATCGATCATTCCCGATTCCTCCCAGACTTCAGGACTTTCCATGCACATATAAAGTGTTATCTGAGGAAAATGCCTGTTAAACTCATCAAGCATCGCTCTGTAAAGAGCCACCCGCAGAGGACGGAAGTAACGCAATTTGCCATCTTCACCACAAATCATTTCACCGGAAAAAAGCGAAAGGTGGTCTCCCCTGTTTTTTAAAACCGATTTCAGAGAAGGCATGGATCTAAATCCACCCATGCTTATCCAGGCAATTTTCTCTGGATCTTTAACCACCCTGAAAATGGCTCTGACAACGTTTCTGTAATCTTCTTCCCAGTTATCGTAAATAAACATCGGATCAAAGTGAAATGCCACCTTAAAGCCCATTTCCAGACATTTTTCAGCGGCACTGAGCCGTTGATCTAAAGATGCGGTTTTTTCCTCCATGCAGGAGATCATAGCCGGGGTATTCATGGAAAAGCCGATAATCACCTTTTCTGGATTCTGAACGCCGAAAATCGGTGATATATCGGCACACTTAGTCTTGAATTCCACGATCACGTTCTCATAAGGATCGAGCAGATCCGCAATTTTTACCGCTGCCCCCGATTGTTTTTCAGAAAAAAGACTGTCCCCGAATTCACCGGTTCCAAATCTCAGAACGCCTTTTTTCTGCGGAAGCCTTGTTTTGATCTCGTTTGCAAGGTCGTCAAAATTTGTAAAAACCACCTGACATTGATAAGGAAAATAAGCCTGCAGGATACAGTACCTGCAGTACATACCACAGCCGGTAGAAGGAGTGATTATCTGGTAACCGCAGCATAAATAACCTTTGGTTGTTCCGGGGCAAGGTTTCCAGAATTCGCCCTTGTTTTCTAATCCGATAATTGCGGAACGGTCATTGGCGGTTTCGGGAGGTATAGAATGCAAATTTATAGTTTCAGGCATAGTTTCCTTTACCGGGCCACTATCAGAATACACAGAGAAAAATTGTTCTGCTTATACAAAATATAACGTGGATGCATGCATGGATAGAAGAGCTGAGCGGTTATTCGCACTCAAACCGTCTATTACCTGACTTATGCACCCGGATCAGGGCGAACTGCTCTTATCCCTTCCCTGATGGATTAAGAGTATTAATAAAACTAATGTGCGTTCGTAATAGGACAAAGATGACCGAAGCCAGGGACATTAATTATTTTTAATTGTAATCTGACTTATGCACCCGGAAGGGCAATCTGCACTTCGTTACTTGCGGATACAAAAGACAGGTATCAGGATAAATTGTTTTCAGGAGGAAGCGTTATGAATAGTTTACTGAGAGTATTGGTCCTTGGATCGATGACTCTTCCTGCCATGCTCATGTCTGCACCGATGATCTCTATTGACAGTGCAAATTACGATGCTGGAATTCTGCAGGAAGGTGAAGTGAAATCTATCAAAAACGTATTCATTGTCAAGAACACAGGCGACAGCGCTCTGGTCATCCAGCAGGTCAAGCCCGGATGCGGCTGCACAGCTGTAGGGCACGACTCGATCATCCAGCCCGGTAAGACAGGCAAAATAACTTCGGAAGTTGACATCAGGGGTATGCATGGAGGTACATTCAGGAAGTATATCACCGTGGTTTCAAATGCAAAGAATGCCCAGACATTGCGGATTTCACTTGGCGGCAACATAATGTCATATATCGATTATTCTCCAGGGTATCTCCGTTTTATTCCCGACAGCAGTAATAACATAACGGTTGAAATGAAACTGAGCACAGCGAAAAAGGGGCTGAAAGTCTCAGAAGTTCAGTTCAAGTCACAACCGAATCAGGGGAATAATGTTCCTGAATGGCAGCGCTCAATGCCTATTTTTCCATCTTATAAGTTGATAGAACCGGACAGCGTGAAAGCAGACGGGTATTATGATTACACCCTCAGGCTTACCCTTACCAACCCTGATAAACAGAGTAAGCATGGGAATTTTATCATCAAAACAAATCATCCCAAAAAAGCCGAAATCTCGGTTCCGGGGATGATAATGTCGAAGTAAATTTATTGTTTGTAAAACAGGCCCGGGGAACTGAAACCTACGGGCTTTTTTATTTGTAATTTGCAAGTTGGACGAGTGATGAAATACAAGCACATATTTGGTCCGGTCAGATCCAGACGCCTTGGTGTTTCGCTTGGAATCGACATGGTTCAGGGGAAAACGTGCTCTTTAGATTGTGTCTACTGCGAATGCGGTGAAACTACCGATCTGACAATAGAGCGAAAAGAATATGTCAGTTTTTCGGAACTCTCCAATGAAATTGCCGATTACCTTTCAGGTAATCCAAAACTCGATTATGTGACTTTCGGTGGAAGTGGAGAGCCAACCCTGAACACGGCTTTTGGTCCGCTGATCAGATTTATAAAAGATAATTTTCCCCATTACAAAACAGCACTGCTCACAAACGGCACTCTTTTTTATTTACCGGAGGTCCGTGAAGCGGCAAAACCTTTTGACCTGATTCTCCCATCTCTGGATGCCATTTCAGACAAGGCGTTCTCTGCAGTAAACAGGCCTCACAAAGAGCTAAGTAACCAGAGGATCATTGAGGGTCTTGTCACCTTCTGCAGGGAATTTAAGGGAACCATCTGGATAGAGGTATTCATCGTACCGGGAGTAAATGATGATCCTTCTGAACTGCAGGCCTTTAAAGAGTCTCTTCTCAGGATGAATCCATCACGGGTCCAGCTCAACAGCCTTGACAGGCCCGGCCCCTGCAGCTGGGTAAGGACAGCCGATTTTGAACAGCTCTCAAAAATATCCGATTTCCTCGCCCCGCTTCCTGTTGAAATCGTTTCAAGGAAGAGTCTGGAAACCTTTAAAAATGAAAAAGCAGACGACACAACAGAAGAAACTATCCTCAGCCTTCTGAAAAGACGTCCGTCCACAATTGAAGAGCTCTCAGGAATAAGCGGAGTAGCACTCAGTCAGCTTTCAGTTATCCTCGAGAACATGGTATCAGAGAGTCTGGTTACAGCCTACACTGTTAATGACTGCATGTTCTACCGTGCCATGTAACCCCCGCATCGAGATTTGATCTGATTTTTAATGTTTCTGATTGCCATTGTCGATATAATAAGGTAGGGTCAGAACTTTGTTCAGGATCCATCATTTTATCCGGCAATAAACAATGCAGAACAGCAACAAAGCGATATTTTCGATATTTCTCTTTGCCATTATGGCAAACCCTGTTTTTAGCTTTGACTGGTTCACCAGTCTCAGAGGCGAAAGTTCAGGCAGAACAGCCTGTACATTTCTTACAATGCCGGTCTCTGCTGTAGAGCTTGCCCGTGGTTCATCATCACCTGGAGCCATGGATGCAACGGATCTGCCTCTTTACAGTGCAAATGCAGCAGTTTCGGACCGTAACAATTTCGCAGCTACTCATACCGAATGGCTTATGGGTCTGCGCAAAGAGTATCTGGGGGCGTTCTTTCCAATTCTGGACTTCGGTGCATTAGGATTTTACTCACAGCTTTTTACTCCCGGAAAATTTGAACATGCAAGGGACATCGACGAGCAGCCTTCAGAGATTTCCTACGTTGAAGCATCGTTCGGATTGTCACTTTCCAAGATTTTTCTTGACGGCAAGCTCAATGCCGGAGTTGTTTTTTCCTATATCGAAAGCCATCCTGCGGACGAGTCGGGGCGAGCCTGGGCCGGGAGTCTTGATATGCTCTACAGACCTTTTGACCGGCTTTCCTCCCGCCTCTACTTTGCCAACCTGGGCTCAGCAGTAGATTACGGATTCAAAGCCGAACCACTTCCATTCCGGGCCGGTTTTTCACTCAATGTAAGGCCGCTTTCCTCAAAAGTTCCCTTTAAATCATTTCTGGACTTTGACATTGGTGCCGGGATCATAAAGACGGCAGACGAGCCATTAACGGCCGGGATAAGCACAGAGATAAAGACGGGAAAATATCTGATGCTTCGTGGAGGTTATGATTACGCACTCGGTAGAGAGCTCTCGGCTTCCGGACTGGGCCTGGGGGCAGGGATTCAGATCGGGAAATATGGATTCGATGCAGGCTGGAGGAATCTCTCGGCTGAGCTGGGACCGGTGTGGGCCGCGACCTTAAAGATCAAGCTTGAAGAGATACTCCCAAAAACATCAGATGACTTCTACAATACAGCCTTGCAGCATTACAGTAAAAAGCGCTTTGCGCTGTGCGAATACTATGCCCAAAAAGCACTGAAAGCGGATCCCAATAACTGGAAAGCCTGGGCACTGCTTTCACAATTGAAATCAGACAGACTCAGAAGCAAAAACCTGGAAATTTCTCTTGTTTACACAGGTAATATCAGTGACCAGTTTCTGCCTCCCCAATCGGGACTGACACTGGGCGGGCTGGCACGACACGCCACTATCATCAAATCCCTGAGGCAGAAATTTCCTGTTTGTTTTTCAATAGAGGCAGGAAATCTCATAAGTAAATTCGCAATTCCTCCCAGAGTCAAGCTCGCCGATTACTACTACCAACAGATGCAGTTCAGCGCTACTGCAGGCGGCAACGGTGAGGCTGATTACGGTTTCAGACGCATGATCGAGAAGGGAACCGATTTCAAACAGAAACTGATATGTACCAATCACCTCGAATCGACAAAAAGCCCGCTGATCTCACACCAGATCATCGCCTCAGGCGACTACAACATGTTTGTCGCATCATACATCAATGATTCAATCACAGGCGAGAGCAGCCGCAAGTCACTGGAAAAGTTCAACCCAGACGAACTGTTTCCGGCCCGTGCTCAGGAATATGATCTCCGTGTGCTGATAATGCATGATACATGGGAGAATATTAAAACAAAGGCAGCCATGGTTAAAGAAGCGGATATTATCATTTGCGGTAACCTTGTGCAGCACTTCCCTGCACCGATGAAAATCGGCTCAAAACTTGTTCTCTCAGCAGGTAAAAAAGGTGAGTACGTCGGGAACCTGGTATTGAGATTTGATGAAAAGAAAAAGCTCGTTTCTGCGAAGAACCAGCTTATTCCAGTTGTACCTGAGATCACTCCCGACTCAGCCATACAGCAGGCAGTGGAACTGATTACTGCCAGAATGGAACTTGCTGCTCTTGGAATTGACGAGCAGATGTTGATAAAAGGCTCTATAGAGGGGACATTCCCCTTCAATTCAGACCGTGACAGTGTTAATGGCGTATTTCTGAAGATTGCTGATAAAAATGCCGAATTTCCGCTGACCCGTGGTCAGGGAAACTGCAGTTTCCCCTCGATTTCTTTTGCATCAGGAAAGTTAGCCTATGTGAATACATCAGGGCAGTGCCCGAGACTTGAAACAGTGAGCCTTAACGGTACGGCAAGACGCATTCTGCATGACAGTTTATATATAAAGGAGACCGGTTTTTCTGCCGACGGAGTGTGGATCTATTACGCCGGCAGTCAATGCGGAGATACAGTTACAGATATTTACAGAGTAAAGGCCGTAGGTGGAACACCTCTTCCTGTAATCAACTGGGAAAATTCAACAGAACACTCTGTCAATTTTTCTTCTGACAACGCCTATATGCTTTTCTGCTCAAACCGCAACGGCTCATTTCAGGTTTACATAACAAATCCTGGAGGAGAGAAACCGCTCCTTGTGACAGATTCATCAGCCAATCACTTCAGCCCCCGATTCAGTCCGGATGGAACCAGGATAGCATATCTTTCTGACCGGTCAAATTTCGGCGGCCGGCTTGATCTCTGGATCTACGACCGTTCGACAGCTAAACACATACAGATCACAGAAAATTCTGATGTCAAGGGATACTGCTGGCTCTCGGACAGCCGTACCATGGTTTATTCATCGGGTGTAAACATTTTTGATCTGAATATCACCGATATCGATCTCCAGCGCTACAGAAAGCTGGCAGTACGGGACACGATTAAAACCTACAATGAAATGAATCCCGCGCTTGTCGTATATAAAGGGATCGAGAAGATAGTTTATACGCGAGAGTATGAATCGGGCGAGAAAGAGATTTACTGGATCAATCCCGACGGTACAGAGGAAACACGGATTGTAAACAGTAACGGAAACGACTGGGTGCGCTGAATAAGCTCACTTCAGATAGACAACGGTGGCACCATCTCCCCCATCTTTGGGCAAGGCTGATCTGTAATCCCTGACTGAATTTCCAAGTTCCTTCTCGAGCATATCCCTGACCATCTTTTTTAGAACCGGGCCTTCTACAGGATCTGAATGGTAACCTTTACCGTGGATAATCAGCAGCTCTTTTTTTCCTTTTTCGCGGCATTCTGATATAACTTTCCTGACCTTTCCGGCGGCTTCGTCGGATTTCATTCCGTGCAGGTCAACAACAAGCCTGGACAGTTTTCTGGAAGTGTTGCGGTTCGCTTTTCTTTGCCCGCCTAGTGCATCTTTGTCCATCACCCCGTGTTTATCCAGATAGGAGAGGATCAGATCGTAACTTCCATTTTTATTCTTAGGTTTCATTCCTGGCCGTTGCTGTTGGTTTTCAGTTTTTTAAGAACAGAGCTTTTCCAGTCAGAAAAATCGCTATCAAGGATGTGTTCTCTTGCCGCAAAAACAAGCTGCATGTAAAAATGAACATTGTGCAGTGTCAAAAGCCTCAATGCAAGAATTTCCCCGGCCATGTAAAGGTGGCGGATATATGCCATGCTGAAATTTCTGCATGCATAGCAGGAGCATTCAGGATCAAGCCCCCCCTGGAAATCACGTGTATGCTTTGCATTTTTTACATTCACCTTTCCTCTTGAGGTGAAAGCAGAGCCATTACGCGCGTTGCGGGTTGGAAGCACACAGTCAAACATATCAATCCCCCGCTCTATGCACTCAAGAATATCCTCAGGCGTCCCCACACCCATTAAATACCTGGGTTTGTTAACAGGAAGCAGCCCTGAGGAGTATCCCACAACATTATAGGTCGACTCAATACTCTCCCCCACGGCCAGTCCGCCAAGTGCGTAACCCGGAAAATCCATTGCTACAAGTTCACGTGCGCAGTGCTCACGCAACTCCCTGATTGTGCCTCCCTGGACGATTCCAAAGAGTGCCTGCGGGTACCCGAAATGAAATGGGATCTTCTGGTGTGCATCGAGGCATCGTCTGGCCCATCTGAGTGTTCGCTCTACTGCTTTGGAGATCTTCTCCGGTGAAGCATCGGAGGGCGGGCATTCATCGAAGATCATGATAATGTCTGCGCCCAGATTATGTTCAATTTCCATCACCCGTTCGGGTGAAAAGAAATGTTTTGATCCGTCAACGTGCGACTGGAAAGTTACCCCATCCTCGGAAATCTTTGATATGTCTCTCAAGCTGAACACCTGGAATCCGCCGCTGTCAGTCAGCATTGCCCGATTCCAGTTCTCGAATTTGTGCAGTCCGCCTGCGGCCGCTATAAGCTCATCGCCGGGCCTGAGGTGCAGATGATAAGTATTGGCAAGAATGATTTGACTCCCGCATTCTTCCAGTTCAGCCGGAGAGAGTGCTTTTACTGTTGCCTGAGTACCTACGGGCATAAAAATGGGAGTTTTCAGTTCTCCGTGAGGGGTCTGAAAAATTCCTGCGCGGGCATTTGTCTGGTTATCAGTTTTCTGGAGCGAAAAAGAGAACATTGAATTCATCTATTGAACCGGCCTTCATTAAAAAGGTATTAAGTTGAGCTGACCTTTAATCCTGAAAATCGCAGTTTGATGAGGTTATTCCACCCAAACAGCGACTCTGGGGTTAAAATACAACAATTCACCAGTTCCTGTTCAGTGTTTCAAGACTTTTGATTGACAACCTTTAATAAACAGTATATTTTGTAAAAGTCCGTCATCTATATACTGAGGTGCTAAATGGAGAAAAGCGAGCAGAAAAAGGCAATCGATCGCCGTCAATTCTTAAAAGAATCAGGCAAACTTATCATGAAAACCGGAGCTTTCTGCGCCGCAGCCCTTTTCACAAGCGGATGCGGAATGGGGTACCGGATTTCAGAAAAGGAAGCCAACCCATTCGGCTTTTTTGGAGCCATGGGTAAAGCCGCTGGAGAATGCAGGGGCAATATGCGTGGAAGCGGGCCCAGAAAAGAGGCGCCTTGCGGTCAGAGCTTAAGAACAAACTGTGATGTCACATGCCAATATGCAAGCAACATAAAATGATATATAGAAAACTAATAATTGCGATATGCCTGCTGATGGTCAGTTCTTTTTCTGTTAAAGGACAGATTGCAAAATTCGACGGGTTTGGAGTGTATCTTCTTGGAGGTCTTTCCTTCAAATCCACGACAAATGATGAAGACGGGGTACTTTTTCGTGATCAGGGATACTACTGGTCACCGGAAGCCAGGGACGAGAACAAGTTTACCTGTGGTGTAGAAACTTATCTGGGGTTTTCTTTTTTTTACATGCTGGCGACAGAATTCGGGTACAGTTTTGATATCGTTAATCCTAACATTGATAAGGTCAGGTACAATCAATCTTACTTCAATATCGATGACTGGGAATGGATAAAAGGTGGCATGGCGGATTCCTTAAGGGCCATAAGCTACAGAAATTTTTATACCCGGTTTGTACTGAAAGTCCCCCGATTAGATAAAGTTTTCAGACCATTCTATTCTCTTCATTTCGGAAGATACAAAGAGTGGGATGGTTTATTTCAGGGTAATAAACTGGAATGGAAGATTAACTGGTCCACAGGCGCCTACTTCCTGCCTGATTTTCCGGTCTCTGTCAGAGTAGATCTCAAGCATTACAATTATAATTTCCCCATGTACAAAGACGCCAATAACGATTTCAAGGCTAAAGTGGGAACATACGCACTTTCCTGGACACTTATTCTTCAGAAGCTTAACGACAAGTGACACTAAGTACCGAAGGCAACGACTTAAGACTCAAGAGATTACAGGAAGTACACACTGTCGAGAAATTTGTTCTCTGTGATCCGGTTATCTTTCTCACCCGCAACAACAAGGAATGTCTCCTCACAAACGGGCGTCATCTTGACCCTCTCTATTTCTCCGAAGGAAAAGACTTTGTAGTTCAGTTCCTGAATGATTTATCTGTAAATGGCTCACGTTCGTTGCTGGCACCTTTGCACCCTGATTACGAAAGGCTTATTGACCTTTTTCTCGCGTTTAACATTCTCAATTCAGGATCAACTGAGAACCAGGAAGACATCTGCCCGAAATCAAAAAGTTTTCCACTTGGCGAAGACGGCTTTGCGCTTTACCTTCTGCTGACGCAATTCTGCAATCTAAGTTGTATCTATTGCCTTAATGGTGACATTACCTACCAGAAAAAAAGCAAACTTAAAATGCCTGAAGATATTGCATTTAAGGCAGTTAACTTCTTCTCTAAGCGCCTTAATGAGGGAGCAAACGGGGAGATTATTCTTTTTGGCGGAGAGCCGCTTCTTAACTGGGAAACGGCAAAGAATGTGACCAGATACTGCGAATCTGAACTTAAGAGCAAGATTAAAGGTAAGCTGAGCTATCATCTTACATCAAATCTTGCATCAATACCGCCTGATCTTGTATCATGGGGCAAAGAGTATAATGCGGGAATTCTATGTGATATCGATGGTCCAGAGGAACTACATGACAAACTCAGACCTTTTATTAACGGCAAAGGATCTTTCAGCAGAATTTCTCCAAACATCAGGAAACTTGTGTCTGAGGGATTCGAACTCACGTTAAGAGCCACAATAACCAGCCACAATGTAAAATCAATGGTCCAGATCGCTCAGACACATAAAGACCTTGGCGGGCGAAGAACAGCATTTGTACCGGTCATGCCGATCACAAGCGATGAATGCGCACTGCCGCTTGACTGGTACCCCGATCCGCAGGTATTCGCGGATGGTCTTCTTGACGTGCTGAAGAGCGGTATTTACAAGATAAATGATATATCCCCGATAAGTGAGATGCTCAGAGATCTCCTGATACGGGAGAACCTTTGCTGTTGCGGTGCCCCTTTTGGTAACACACCGGTTGTTGACGTAAATGGAGATATTTACCCCTGCATTTACTATGTCGGGCTGGAGCGGCTGAAAATCGGAAACGTTCAGGATCCTGATAATCTGAACCTGGCACCCCTGCACTGGCTCAGTGAGAAGACGGATATCGATAGGAATGAATCCTGCGGAGATTGTGAATACAGATTTTTATGCCATGGCGGCTGTCCTGCATCCTGGATTACTGCCCAGGCCTCAGGCCTCAGTACCCCTGAAGCTATAGGATACGGCAGATCGGTAGCATGTGCTGTCAAAAAGACGATCATTCCTTTCCTGTTATGGTATTTGGTGGAGAATCCCGGGGTGATTGATGAATCAGAAATGAAGAGATTTCCCTGTTGAACACATGAATAACCCCTGTAGCCCTCAAAACAACTTGCCAGAAAAGCCTATTTTGTGGTATTTTCATTCTAATCCCGGTAACTTTGCCGCTTCAGGCACTGCCGGGAAATGCAAAGGATAAAAGTGTCTACTACAAAGCTTTTAGAAACAATCAATTCTCCCCTGGACCTCAAGAAACTCCCTGTAGATAAGCTGCCTCAGGTAGCAGATGAAATAAGGGAGTTTATGATCGACGTAGTCAGCCGCACAGGAGGTCACCTTGCACCCAGTCTGGGAGTAATCGATCTTACAGTCGCTCTTCACTACTGCTACAATACCCCGACAGACAAGATAGTCTGGGATGTAGGGCACCAGGCCTATGCCCACAAGATACTTACCGGGCGACGTGACCAGTTCCACACTATAAGACAGTACGGCGGACTCAGCGGCTTTCCACGTCATTCCGAGAGCGAATATGATGCCCTTTCAGCCGGACACGCATCCACTTCGATAAGCGCCGCACTGGGGATGGCGGCCGGAAGAGATTTAAAGAAGCAGAAGCATTCAGTAGTAGCTGTAATAGGTGACGGTTCATTAGGCGGCGGGCTTGCTCTTGAGGGACTTAATAACCTGGGATCAATGGCTACCGGTATGACTATAGTGCTTAATGATAACAAGATGTCAATCAGTAAGAATGTAGGGGCAATCTCCAGATATCTCACAAGAGTACTTGCCGATAAGCGATACAACAAAATCAAATCAGAAATCTGGGATCTGCTGGGCGGCTCAAATGTCGGAAAAAACATAAGAGGCTTAGTAAGCAACATTGACTATACACTGAAAAACATAGTTGTTCCGGGCAAACTGTTTGAGGATATGGGGATTAGATATCTGGGCCCCATCGACGGACATAACATCTCTGAAATGGTTGAGATTTTCCGTTCATTAAAGGATTTCACACCCGCCCCGACACTGGTTCATGTAATCACCAAAAAAGGAAAAGGGTATTCCTTCGCTGAAAACAATGCCACCAAGTATCATGGAATCGGCCGTTTTTCAAAGGATACTGGAGATGTGATAAAATGCGGCACGCAGGCTCCTACCTATAGTGATATATTCGGGAAAACACTTGTAGAGATGGCGTCAAGCAGACCTGACATTGTAGCTATTACAGCAGCAATGAGAGACGGGACGAAACTTTCTGAGTTCAATGAAGCGTTCCCCCAGAGATTTTTTGATGTCGGAATAGCAGAGTCTCATGCTGTTACATTTGCCGCAGGTCTTGCCCTTAAAGGAATGAAACCGGTTGTAGCCCTCTACTCGACTTTTCTTCAGAGAACATACGATCAGTTGATTCATGATATTGCTCTGGATGATCTGCATGTAATTTTCTGCATTGACAGAGCCGGACTGGTAGGTGATGACGGCCCGACACACCATGGAGCATACGATATCTCATTTTTGCGTACTATTCCCGGTGTAACGATAATGGCTCCCCGTGATGAAAATCAGCTCCGCAGAATGATGGTCACCGCAGTTGACCACCTGAAAGGACCGGTTTTCATCCGATACCCAAGAGGGTGCGGTGTGGGCGTAGAGTTGGATAGCAACCCTGAAGCTATTGAAACAACCCCGGAAATAATCTCAAAGGGAAAAAATATCGCAATAATATCTATCGGGGATTTCTTCTGCACTGCCCGTTCTGTCTGCGATGCTCTGCAGCAAAAGGGTCTCTCCCCCACTCTGGTTGACGCGCGCTTTGCAAAGCCGCTTGATATCAATTTCTACAGAAAACTTTTCTCGGAAAACCGTTTCATAGTAACGATGGAAAACAACTCGCTTTGCGGCGGCTTCGGTTCTTCTCTGCTTGAACTGACAAGTACACTTGATCTTGAAAAAGTCCCAAAGTTTCTCAATCTGGGTCTTCCCGATCAGTTTGTTCCTCATGGTGATTCGGCTCTTCTGTATAAAGAGCTTAAGCTTGACACAGAAAGCATTACAGAGAGAATCGGGCGCTTTACCGGGCTTCTGAAAGCAGAGATGGAGGCGGCTTGAGTTAAGGAGCCTCAGGTTGCAAATCGCAGACAAGTAAAACAAGCAGAAGTTTAATCAGGAAACGGTTTAAAGATCACCTAAATGGTGATTCTACAAACTACAATTATTCTTCAAACCATTTTTTGTATTATCTTGAAAAGCATTCAGCTACTTTCTTCCGCATTTCAGGAAACAAATTGTCGACATTCCGTAATAATCACATCCCAAAGAGCCGCATGATCGAACCCCGCATGACATTCGCCTGGGCCATCATTGCCAGCGAAGACTGACTTCTGATATCCCTGTCAACTGCTTTGGCAATCTCGGCTCCGGTATCAGTCTCAACCAGTCGCTCTTCGACTGAAGAGTTTACAGTCATTTTTTTGGAGATTATGTTACTCTGTGACCGCAGCCCCTGCGAATAAGCGCTCACCTTTGCCAGGTATGATCCGGCTTTATTGAGCTCTGCCTGAACAGCATTTGAATCATCTTCTTTATTGCCCGAACCGAGAGTCAAAGTTGAGACATCTGCGACATCATCACCGGTGAAGGAAATGTCATACTTCACATTAATATCGTAAGGATCGATGTTCACACTGTCCAGAGCTCCACTGCCATTGTCCTCAATCAGTTTTCTGCCATCATACACAGCGTTTGCGACGGTAAAATCGACCTGACCTTTCAGTGAATCGAATTCAGCCTTAATTGCATTCTGTTCATCTGAATCGGAGTTAGGGTCATAATACATCTTGACAAGAACTCTCATTCGGTCCAGGGCGTTGAATACGGTCTCCCCGGCTTCAGAGGCGACTTGCATCAGTATTGATGCTTCACCGAGTTCCTGCCTGATATGGGAATAGCCTCTGTTTTCGCTGTTGATTTTCTTTGCGTAGAAATAATCAGGGATGTTATCCTGCGGGCTGTTTACCTTTTTACCGCTGCCGATATGCATGAGATTGTCGGCATAAAGGTTATCATTTTTTTTGTAGAAAAGAGCAATATTGGCATAACCTAAGCTCAAAGCACCAGTCAACATGCGACACCTCCCTTGTGTATTCAGACCATCCCTGGACGCTCTTCTGCCGGTTGAAGGGCTTCCCCAAGCCTTCCCCCGACGAGCATCAAACCGTTTTAGCGGTTATTTATCTATTTTCCGGTTGACTCCTATTCGTAAAGTCTTGCCAGAGAGCTCTGGAGCATGTTGCCCTGAGCCATCATTGAAACTGCTGCCTGCTGACGGATACTGAGGTCTACTACCTCATTCATCTGCTCAGCTTCGTCAATGTCTGTGATAAGTGACATGACTGCCTGCTTGCTGGCGATAATGGTATCGGTCATTCTAACCTGCTGATCGACAATATTATCAAACTTTTTTGCCTCAGTGAGATAGGAAAGAGCCTTTCCCATTTCTGTAGTTACCCCGGCAGCTCCACCTGTAATAGCCAGTGCACTTATTGTAGAAAGATCAGTGGTAAATGTAACACTTAGAGAATTGGTTGCATCAGGATCAAGTGCTACAGAGGTAATCTCGTCAGTTCCAGTAACCTGTTTTCCGTCTACCATAGAATTGTCGACGATTGACTGCACTTCAGCCTGAAGAGCATCAAATTCAGCTGTCCACTGGTCCAGTTTGTCCTGATCTTTAACTGCTTTGGCATCTTCTACTGCATATTTGGAAGCCAGGCCCTTCATTTCAGTGAGTTTTTCATATATATCGCTTCCAGCCTGAACAGCTGCAGCTGTGAAGGTTTTTGCTTCGGTAAGATCCTGCTTGACTTGCTGATAGCCGCTGATGTCGACCTTGAGATTTGATGACTTCAAAAATCCCAGAATGTCTTCACCAGCGTTCTGGAACTTCTTTCCGGATGCAAGCTTTACGAGTGCATCATTTAGAGCCTGTGTGTTTGAAGAATAGACAGAATTCAGATTTGATATAATTGATGATGATCCGCCGACCATATGCACCTCCCTTGTGCGAACACCTGTTATAAAAAGAGCTTCCCCACCCCCGTTATAACAGTTAGTTTACCGGAAGAAGTCAAACCTCTTCCGGTAAACCCATAATTACATGTACAACTGCATTACTGACTGGCGTGACTGATTAGCCTGTGCCAGCATTGATATAGCTGCCTGCTGACGGACCTGCTGATCTATAGCTTTGCTCATCTCTTCTGCTTCATCTATTCCGGAGACAAGCTGTTCTACTGCCTGCTTGCTGGCGATAATGGTATCGGTCATTCTAACCTGCTGATCGACAATATTATCAAACTTTTTTGCCTCAGTGAGATAGGAAAGAGCGTTTCCCATTTCTGTAGTTACCCCGGCAGCTCCACCTGTAATAGCCAGTGCACTTATTCCAGAAAGATCAGTGGTAAATGTAACACTTAGAGAATTGGTCGCATCAGGATCAAGTGCTACAGATGTAATCTCGTCAGTTCCAGTAACCTGTTTTCCGTCTACCATAGAATTGTCGACGATTGACTGCACTTCAGCCTGAAGAGCATCAAATTCAGCTGTCCACTGGTCCAGTTTGTCCTGATCTTTAACTGCTTTGGCATCTTCTACTGCATATTTGGAAGCCAGGTCCTTCATTTCAGTGAGTTTTTCATACATATCGCTTCCAGCCTGAACAGCTGCAGCTGTAAAGGTTTTTGCTTCGGTAAGATCCTGCTTGACTTGCTGATAGCCGCTGATATCAACTTTGAGATTGGATGACTTCAAGAACCCCAGAATGTCTTCGGCTGCATTCTGAAACTTTTTTCCAGTAGCGATTCTGGTAAGTGTAGCGTTTAACTGCTCTGAGCCGATATTGTAGGCACTGGCCAACCTGGATGTTGAAGTGTTTACGCCACCGATCATGGGACCCTCCCTTGTGTGTTGTTTAAGACTTCCGTGTCTTCCGCGCAGTGCTTCCCTTACCGCCCGGAGACCACTTCTTTTTTTTCTGCTTTTTTGGGGCTACTCTCAGCCCCATTAATTTTATCGGATGTTTTTACAAAAACTTTAGCACATTTTTAAAAAAAATCATTTTACTGAAAAACGATGTTTTAGATGCTTGAACCGTATCTTTTTAGTATGTATTATTAGTTCATGGAAAGATTTCGCATCTGCATAATCAGTCCGCCGGGTTATAAACACGCTTACTGTTTTCTGGAACTTGCAGTTCTCCTCAGTTCTTCCCTGCGCGATCTTGGAATCGATTGCGACACCACAATAAACGATCTCTCACCTGAGAAGACCAACATTATCCTTGGTGGAAACCTTATAAGAGATCTATCTGTACTTAAAGGTATCCGCTACATTCCCTACCAGCTCGAGCAACTCAGTGGAAATCCAAATCTTGACGTCCACTATTTAAATGATTTCCTGGGAGGCGCCGCCGCGATCTGGGATTACTCTCCGGAAAACATCTCTTTTCTTGACAGCAAGGGGTTAAAACCTGTTCATGTCCCCATAGGTTATCACCAAAACCTTGAACAGATTCCAAAGAATCTTCCGGCACTTCATGATGTACTCTTCTACGGAAGCATCGGTCAAAGAAGAAAAGAGATACTTGACAGTTTAGAGAGACAAGGCGTAAAAGTCAAACTGCTTTTCGGAATCTACCGACAGGAAAGAGACCTTGCAATAGCACAATCGAAAATTGTTCTTAACATTCACTATTATCCCGCGAACATTTTCGAAGCCGTAAGAATTTCTTACCTGTTAAACAATGGCATCTTCACCATTTCAGAGGAATCATATAGTAACCCATACAGCAAAATCGACCTCTGCCTTTCGCCATACGAGCGACTGGTTGAGACCTGCCTTGACATGATCAACAATGAGCAGGTGCGAAAAGAGATGCAGACCCGCTGTTATGAACAGTTCAGAAGTCATTACCCCATGGTGGATCTCATGAAGAGGGCGACAGGTCTGTAGGCGAAAGTCGCAAGTCGCAAGTCGCAAGTCACAAGTCGCAAGTCGCAAGTCACAAGTCGCAAGTCACAAGTCACAAGTCGCAAGTCGCAAGTCACAAGTCACAAGTCGCAAGTCGCAAGTCACAAGTCACAAGTCGCAAGTCGCAAGTCACAAGTCGCAAGTCACAAGTCGCAAGTCACAAGTCACAAGTCACAAGTCGCAAGTCGCAAGTCACAAGTCACAAGTCACAAGTCACAAGTCAC
>Ga0209723_1001861_pt1 | contig 30612 bp, 27 predicted proteins | sample BiotimSIPDNA_2_FD_185750 | JGI IMG/M metagenome (GOLD analysis project Ga0209723, IMG submission 185750) | Anaerobic biogas reactor microbial communites from Washington, USA - Biogas_R2 time_0 SIP DNA (SPAdes) (version 2) | ecosystem: Engineered > Bioreactor > Anaerobic > Unclassified | place...
CTCTTCCTTGGCCTGGGGACTCATAGAAAAACCTCCGTTTCCGATTCTCTTCTCGGTAACATCGGTTTATGAGTCAACGTATTTCCTGTATCCTCACCTTCGGTAACATTTTATTTGAGGCAATTCGCCATCCCGAAAGTTTCTTGACAAGCTTGGCCCCTCTCTTTATACTGGCGCGCCTTTTTCTGCCGGAAAACATCCGGGAAAAAATCGCCCGAAGGAGGGCTCACATCACCATGAACATGGAAACACTGCTGCAGGACACCGCCGCGCGTCACCCGGAAAACACGGCGCTGATTTTTGACGACAACCAAATCCGCTACCGCGAACTCGACCGGTTTGTGGAAGCGCTGGCCGGCCATTTCCAGACCCTGGGCGTTGGAAAAGGCGATAAGATCGCTCTTTTGCTGGCAAACGGACCGGAGTTTGTGATTGCCTATTTTGCCGCGCTGCGGATCGGCGCCGTCGCCGTCACGCTCAACATCATGTCGACGGCCTACGAACTTCAGCATCTCATGGAAGACAGCGAAGCGAAGATTCTGATCGCGGGGGAAAGCCAGGCCAAGCGGTTCGAAACCGTCGCGGCAACGCTTCCGCAGTGCAAAACCCTGATTCCGGCGGCGGGATGGAAACCCGGATCGCCTTTTTACGATATTACGCACGCCGGCGCGAAAACTGCGGCGCTTCCCGCGCAAGGACTGGACGATCCGGCCGTCATGATCTACACGGCGGGGCTCACCGGCAAACCTTTGGGCGCGGTTTTGACCTACCGGAATCTCGCCACGCAGGCACAACTGTTGCGCACCATCTGCAACGGCACGTCGGCCGACCGGGCCCTGGCGGCCATCCCCTTTTTCCACTCCTTCGGCGCTTCCGTAAACCTGCTGAGCCCGCTCGCCATCGGGGGCTCCGTCGTCCTGATGAGCCGCTTTACGGTGGAGGCCCTTCTGGCGGCCATCCAGAAGGAACGGGTCACGTATATCACGGGCGTTCCGCGCCTCTTTCTGGCCATGCTGTTTTCCGAGAAGCTCAAAGACTACGACCTCGGATCGCTGCGCTTCGGCATCACAGGCGGATCGGCCATGCCGCCGGAGCTTTTTCCCGAGTTTGAAAAACATTTCGGGATTCCTGTCCTGGAGGGCTACGGGCTTACGGAAACCTCGCCCTGCTGCATCTTCACCCATCCGGACCGGCCGCAAAAGCCCGGATCGATCGGAACGGTGCTGCCGGGCGTCGCGGCGAAGGTCGTGGACGACGAGGGCCGCGAGGCGGCGCCGGGCGTAACGGGAGAACTGGCCGTGCTGGGCGATGTCGTCATGCAGGGCTATTACAAAAACGATGCGGCGACCGCGGAAGTGATCCGCGACGGCTGGCTCTACACGGGCGATCTGGCCCACGCGGATGAAGAAGGCTATATTTTTCTCGACGGCGTCAAGAAGCGCATGATCATCACCAGCGGATTCAATGTCTATCCCAGGGAAGTGGAAATGATCCTCGACATGCACCCCGCCGTGGCCTCCTCCCGGGTCGAAGGCCAGAAGGATCTGATGCGGGGAGAAATCGTAAAAGCCGTCATCGTCCGCAAGCCCGGCCGGCCGGTCGACGACAAAGAAATTCTTCAGCACTGCCGCCAGTACCTCTCCGCCTACAAGGTTCCGCGGGAAGTGGTATTCGAAGCCTGAAAAAAACGGCGCCTTTATCCGCGCCATTTTTTCAGCGATACTGCCTGCGCGCCGGGCCGGCGGATCAGGACCGCCCGGCCCCCCGCGCAGCATTTCATAAGGAGGTTGTCATGGAAGTATCTGCCGCCATCAGGCAAAGAAGAAGCATCCGTAAATTTCAGCCGCAGGACGTGCCCCGCAGCGTTCTTACCGAAATTCTGGAAGACGCGCGCTGGTCGCCGTCGTGGGGCAACACGCAGCCCTGGTCGCTGTGCGTCCTCACCGGCAAAACGCTCACCCGGTTCAAGGAAATGAATCTGCAACAGACGCTGGCCGGCGAACCTGCCGCATCGGACGTACCCATGCTGGAAAAATGGCCGGACGCCATGAAAGCGCGCTACGGCGACTTGGGAAAACTGGTACTCTCCGCGCAGGGCATCGCCCGGGACGACAAGGCCGGACGCGAAACGTATTACCGGGAGATGGTCCGCATCTTTGACGCGCCCTGTCTCATCCTGGCGTGCATTGCCCGGGACAACCGCGTCGAATACCAGATGCTCGACATCGGCATCCTCGCCCAGTCGATTTGCCTGGCCGCCTGGGACCGGGGACTGGGCACCTGCCTTTTGGCCGCGGCGGCGCGCTACCCCGCGGAAATCCGGAAAATCGCCGCGGTTCCCGACGACCAGAAAATCGTCGTGGGAATAGCGATGGGCTATCCGGATCTTTCAAGCCCGATCAACACCTTTGTCAGACCCCGCGCTTCGCTCGACGAATTCGTCCACTGGATGGATTAAAAACAACGACTCCGGCCCCGGACCTCCGGAGGCCGGAGCATTCGATCTCAAAACGTCCGGCTGAGCCCCAGATGAAAAACCACGTCCGGCGACCGGCCGACGGCCAGATCCTCCGTGACGCCGATGTCCAGAGACATCCGGGGCGCGAGGTGAAGCGCGCCGCCGATCGTGAGCTGCACCGAGGGCGCGTCGATTTGCGGCAAATCGCTGTCCTTGTAAAATGACGTATGCGCATTGGTCTGGAGTTTCAGTTCCATCCAGGACAAGGGACGAAATCCCGCCCCCAGCGTGCCGAAGCCGACCAGCGGGAGCTGCTGCGCGGCCAGCACCCTTCCCTTCGTCATGCCGAGCGCGCCCGCCGCGCCGAAAAGCGACAGCGTGCCTGCTGAAAATGACCGTTGCCAGCTTCCGGCCAGCCACAGCGCCAGATCCGTGCTGCCGCTGCCGCGCAGACCGCCGGCGTCGCCGGTGGGCAGTTTGAGGCCGGCGCGCAGGGCGAGATGCCGCCCGCCCCCCGCGGCGGAATAAATCTGCCAGGCGCCGGTGAACCGGATGTCGCCCAGGCCCTGGCCGGATTGCTCCATGTGCAGAAGCGCGACGCCGTTTTTTTCGTACCGGTACAAAAGGCGGTTTTTCGGCGCCAGGTCCCGCCCCCCGCCGGGAAAGCCGAATGCCGTGTGATAGCTGTCGATAAAGGAATCCAGAAATCCGCCCCCGACCATCCACAGCGGAATCTCCACGCCCGCCTCCGCCCGATGCCCCAAACCGTAGCGCGCGGAAATTCTGACGCACAGGCTTTCGCCGTCGAGGACGAGGTTCTCAACCCCCTTGCGGCTGGTGATGTAATGATTGGCAAGATCGAGCGTCAGGCCGAGCGACCCTTCGGATGGCTGGAGCACCCTGGCTTCCGAAGCGGCGGGCAGGCCGTAAATCGCGACAAGCGGGCTCTGGTTGCCGACGGCAAAGGGGGCAGGATCCGCCGCCTCCCCCCGCAGCGCGCCTGCGAGCAAGAGGGCGCACAGGCCCAATGTCAAGACGGTTTTCATCATCGGCGGTCCCGCGGCGCCTTTCCGGTGCGATTTTTTTGCGTCAGAAAATCATTTTGTTGAGCCGCTTGATCAGCGACTGCGCCGGCGCAAAATCTTCCTGGATGCTCAGCACTTTTTCACAGTCGGCCAGCGCCTGCGTATAAAGCTTCATCTCGTAAAAGGTCTGGGCCCTCCCCCAGTAACCGTCGACTACGCAGGGGTTGAGGGCGATGGACCGGTCGTAGTCCTCCAGAGACCGGTCATGGCGCTTCAGGACCCGGAAGGTCAGCGCCCGGTTGTTGTAACAGCGGACGTTTTCCGGATCGTAATTGAGGGAGCGGGAAAAATCGCGGATCGCCCGGGGGTAATCGGAAAGCGCAAAAAAGGCCATGCCCCGGTGATTGTAGACCAGCGACCGGACAGATTCGGGAATTTTCAGGCGCAGGATCGACGTGTAAATGCCGATCGCCTGGTCGAGCTGTCCTCCGCTGTGCGCGGTCAGCGCGGCCAGCAGGGCCTTTTCCAGATTCGCCTCTCCCGGCGCCGACCCGATGTCGCTCTGCGCGACAAGCGGCGCGCCGTTGTCCGCCCCGAAGGACACCTCCTGTTCGACGCCCGGCACGGCGGCCAGTCTGCTCTCCAGGCTCTGGCGGCGCTTGCGGTCGCGCTCGCGGATTTCCTTCTGGTAGTCGCGCAGCTCCTGAAAAATCAAATCCGACAAGGTGAGCGTGGCGTTGAGCGCGGCGAGCTTGCGCCGGATCGAGACGTTGGGCAGGGTGATGTCGGACTTGTAAATGAGTTCGTGCTCCACTTCCGCCCAGGCATCCTGCAGAATCGTACGCAGCTGCACTTCGCAGACGTTCGCGGTAAACGGCAGTTCCCGCTTGCGGTAGATGGAATCGATCCGGATCAGGAAATGGACCGAGTCATATCCGAATTCGCCCACCGAGTAACGCGATCCCTTGCGCTCCAGCTCCACTACGCTGAACCGGGCCTTGATCAGATCCTCGACGATCTCCAGATCCTCCATAAAGGGACAGATGACTCTCAGGCCCAGAATGTCCGTAATCGCCGCCGCGTCGCCGCCCTGCTCGTGGCGGGACATTTTCACCAGCTTGTCGAAATAGGCCTCGAAGCGCTTCACCCGGTACTTGATGGTGGGAAAACGGCCGGCGTCTTCCAGAACGGTCCGTACGCGCTGATAAAGCGACTGCAGAATCTCATCGTAAACGGGATAGAGGTCTTCGTAGATTTCCTTGAGTTTGGCGCGGTCCAGGTCCCCGGGCAAAATGAAAGTCAGCTGATCGTTCATGACTCCTCGCATGCGGGCGCCGCCTCCGGGGCGTCGAGATGGCTGCGGTCGTTAAGGACCGCGACCTGCGGTTGGCCGCCGTCAAACCGGATCAGGGTTTTGGATGCCGGGTCCACGCAGACGCTGCGGAATTCGGCAAGACCGATATTGCGCACGCGGCACAGGATCGCGGCAATGGTGAAGTTGTGCGCGACCACCGCCGCATTTTGCCCGCCGTCGAGAATCTCCGCGACGGCGCGCCAGGCGCGTTCCTGAAGCTCAGCAAGGGTTTCGCCGTTCGGCATGCGGACGGAGGCCGGATCGGCGGCCCACCGTTTGAGAAATTCCTTTTCGCGGGCCATCAGCTCCCGGAAGGAGAGGCCCTCGAAATCCCCCTGGTTCATTTCCATCAGGCCGGGATGCACGGCGATTTTTTTTCCGTGATACCGGTTGACGATTTCAGCGGTCCGGTACGCCCTTTTGAGGGGGCTGGCATGGACGGCGCCGATCGCGGCGTCCCTGAGCGACCAGGCCAGTTTTTCGGCCTGCCGGATTCCCGTCTCGGACAATTCGATATCGCTGGTCCCCTGAATCCGGCCCTCCCGGTTCCACAGGGTCTCGCCGTGACGAATCAAAAGAAGTTGCATAGCGCCGCCTGGGCGACCGGCGGGTTCCCGCCGGCCGCCGCCGGAATTTTTTTAAGCCTTGAGGCTGTTGAGCTTGGCCAGCGTCTCGTCCGCCTCGCGGATGACGCGGTCGATCAGCTCCCGGGTGGTCGGGTTGTCGGCAATGCCGCCGCAGCACTGGCCCGCAAACAGGATGCCGCCTTCCACATCGCCTTCGTTGAGCGCCTTGAGATGCTTCATATTCCCCACCGCCTGGCGCGCCAGCACCATGAGCGGGTGTCCTTCCTCGGCGCGCAGCATTTCAATGCTGACGCCGATAAACTTGGCCCAGGACAGCTTCATGAGACGCTTGACGAGCAGCGCGCCCTTGACGGCTTCCACCATCGGAAATCCGCGCTTCATCATTTTTTCCGCTTCCCGCGTCTTCAGCACGCGGCCGTCCATGCCGTCGAAAACGTTGTCGTAGAGGGTATCCTGCTCGGTGGCCGCGATGCAGAGCTTTTTGAAATTTTCATGCACCATGCTTTCCTTAACGACCATGAACCGGCTGCCCATGGAAATGCCGTCCGCCCCCAGCGCCAGCGCCGCCGCGAGTCCCCGCCCGTCATAAAATCCGCCCGCGGCGATGAGCGGCACCTTAACCATCGACGCCACCAGGGGAATCAGCACCATGGAGGTGGCCGCCGCGCCGTGCGCCGCCGCTTCGTGGCCGGTGATGACCAGCGCGTCGCAGCCGAGCTGCACGGCCTTCGCCGCGTGCTTCGCGATCGCGATGGTGCCCACAACCTTGCCGCCGTAAGCGTGCACGTCGTTGACGAACCAGGGTTTGCCCAGGGAATAATTGATGATGGGCACTTTTTCCTCAATGGCGACGGCAATGTTTTCCTTCGCCCCCGGCCCCACGAGAATCTGATTCACGCCGAAGGGTTTGTCCGTCATCTGGCGGATCTTCCGGATGTTTTCCCGGGTCTCCTGCGGATTGCAGCGCGCAATGGCCAAAATTCCCAGGCCTCCGGCGTTGCACACGGCCGATACCAGTTCGGGCTCCGTAATCCAGTTCATCCCGGCCAGCATGATGGGATGCTTGATGCCGAACATTTCCGTCATTCGCGTCTTAAACATAGGGTTCTCCTTTATCCTTCATCAAGGAATCTTGGTGGTTTATTGTTCCTGTTCCTTATAGACAAATGAGCATAAGAGAAGAAGCAGGCGTTGTCAAAACAATTTTGCGGCGGCCCGAAAGACCGACAAGCGCCGGCGCCGCTTTGCTGCCCGGCGCGGCGCCGGCGCTTTGTTTAAAGCCTCGGGAGGGTCCTTGCGGATATTAATCGATGCGCTTCCAGACCATCGGCGTGGCGCCCTTGGTCATTTTTTTCACGGCATCGAACTCCTTTTGCGTTTTCGCCCACCAGACATAGGTGTTGGGCAGCGTGAACCGGCCGTGCTTCATCGTCTGAATGACGGCCATGGCAATCATGCGGCCGTTGGGCTGCAGGCCGTAGGCCTCCATGGGAAACTGATCGCCCAGGAGCGGAAACACCCTGGGCAGGGCCTGGCGGATCGCCCGAACGTCGCTCGTCGTGCCGGCGGCGGCGACGGCCCGGGCCAGGGCGTGCATGTTCGTGTAATTAAGAACGCTTTCCCAGGTCACGTTCCTTTTATACGCGTTCGTATAGTTTTGCGTAAAGGCGGCGGTGGCCGGATAGGGAATGTGGGTAACCATGGCTACGCCGATCGTTCCCTCGAGCCCCAGCGGTTTCTGCATGACCTGGTAAATAGCGTCGAACTTGGACTGATCGATCATCACAAAGCCGCCTTCAAATCCCCGGGCGCGCGACTGCTCGATAATCATCGCCGTGGTGGCCGACGGGCCGCCGATGAGCAGGAAGTCCGGCTCCGTCGCCAGCGCTTCGCTCAGCGGCGCGGCAAAATCCGTGCGTGTGTAGTAGTTGGCCGGCTTGTCAAACGTGAGGGTGCCGCCCCGTTTCACCCAAGCGTCGCCGAACACCTTGCGCCAGGCGTCCCCGTAAGGGCCGGCGGTCACCAGCATCGCCGCCTTGCGCCACCCCTTATCCCAGGCCAGATCGACGTACACCCGGGCATAAATGGTAAAAGGCATCGTCATGGTAATCATGAGCCGGTTGCCCGTTTCGGCAATCTGCGGCACGCTCGTGTACCCCATGACGAGAAATTCGTTTTTCTTTTCCTGATTGATTTTCATGAGCGCCGCAATCGTGTTGGCCACCGGATTGAAAACGGCGATGACTTTGTGCTCCCGGCGCAGTTTCCGCGCGTTGTCGATCGCGACGTCGGGTTTGATGCCGTCGTCCATTTTTTCCAGGCGGAAGGTATGTCTCCTTCCGTTTACAACAACGCCGCCTGAAGCGTTGATTTCACGAATGGCCATGTCGATGCCGTTGATGCAGTCCTGACCGTATTCCGCGGCGGGTCCGCTCAAGGGCCCCGTGTACCCCACCACAATGTCCTCGGCCGTTGCCGCCGCCCCAAACATCACCATCGCCATCACCGCGAGAAAGATAAAGCCGCTGCGTTTTCCCATATGTCCCCCTGTTCCTTTGTCGCTTCCGCTTGAGCGCTTTCGATTGCGCGTCCGGATCTTTTTCAAATGATATTCCCGTCACACGTTCCTACGCCTGTTCCGCTTTTTTTAACGCCAATGGTTGAGATGCCTTGTCGGCGGGGAGCATAAGAAAATTAAAGGGTGATGTCAAAAGAATTTTTTTGCCGGGCCGGAAAAAAAGAAGCGTCCGCGCGCCGGAAGTCGGCTGCGCGGACGCCCTGTCGATCGACGTATTTGTTGCCTGCGTCCGGTCAGTTTACCTTGAAGACGACAATCGGAGTGTCGCCCTTGGTGACTTTTCTGATCTTGTCCGTTTCCGCCTTGTTGTTCGTCCACCAGATATACTGATACGCCTGCGTGAACCGGCCGTGCTTCATGGACTGGATCACCGCCATGCACAGCATCCGCCCGTTGGGCGTCAGGCCGTGGAATTCCATGGGGTAACGGTCGCCCAGCATTGGAAAGACGCGGGGAAAAGCCGCCCGGATGGCATAGACATCGTCCGTCGTTTGCGCCGCCGCTATCGCGAGCGCCAGCGCGTACATCGACGTGTAGTTGATGACACACTCCCAGGTGACGTTTCTCTTGTATGTACTTTTGTATGCCTGGATGAACGGGGCCGTCGCCGGATAGGGAACATCCGTCACTTTCGCCGTGCCGATGCAGCCTTCCATGCCCAGCGGCTTTTGCATCACGGCGTAAATCGCGTCGAGCTTGGCCTGATCGATCATCACGAATCCGCCTTCAAAACCCCGGGCGCGTGCCTGTTCGATAATCATCGCCGTAGTGGAAGACGGGCCGCCGATCAGGAGAAAATCGGGCTCCGTGGCCAGGGCTTCGGCAAGCGGTCCGGCAAAGTCCGTCCGCGTGTAGTAATTGGCCGGTTTATCCAGGGTGATCGTACCGCCTTTTTTCTGCCACTCGGCCCCGAACGCCTTGCGCCATGCGTCGCCGTAAGCGCCGGCCGTGACCACCATGGCGCATTTGCGCCAGCCTCTTTCCCAGGCCAGAGCCGCCTCGATTTTCGAATAAATGGTAAAGGGCATCGGAAGCGTGATCGTCAGCCGGTTGCCCATTTCGGACGCCTGGGGCACGCTGGTGTAAGCCATCACGAGAAACTCATTTCTCCGCTCCTGGTTGATTTTCATAAGCGCCGCCAGATTGCCGAAAAGGGGATTAAAGATGGCGACGGCCTTGTGGTCCTTGCGCAATTCGCGCGCATTGGCGACGGTGGTTTCCGGATTGATCTTGTCGTCCCTTTTTTCCAGCCGGAAGGTGTATTTTCTCCCTTTCACGTCGATGCCGCCTCGGGAGTTGATTTCGTTGACGGCCATCTCGATGCCGTTGACGCAATCCTGGCCGTATTCGGCGGCCGGCCCGCTCAACGGTCCGGTATAACCGACAACAATGTCTTCCGCGCCGACCGCCGCCACCCCAATAACTGCTAGAATCAATGCTGTAAGAAAAATGAAGCTGGTACGTCCTTTCATACGCCTTCCTCCTCATTCTTAAGACTTTATACTAGCATGAAATGTAAAACTGTGGGGGCAAGTTAACAAAATTTATGATGTTTTGCAAGCCGTCAAAAAAAACGGGCGCATTCCGTCCGGAGGCTTGCGCCCACAGGATCCCGACCGGACGCCCGCGGTTGACATTGCCGCCCGTTCTGGTAGAGAGTATCCGGTCTTTTTTCGGCGGCAAAAATACGATTTCCTCAAGGTGAGAATGATGAAACTGGTGACGGCGCAAATGGTGGACGATCTCATCGCCCGGGCGGGCGAAACCGGAAGACTTCGTCTCAATCACAATATCCACGAATTCTTCGCGGACCCCGTCCAGCGGCTGTTCGTCGCAGCCGGACGCGGCTCCTACTTCCGGCCCCACCGGCATGAAGCCAAAAGCGAGTTTGCCCTGGTGCTCCGGGGCCGGTTCGATATTCTGCTTTTCGACGACGAGGGCACGGTTACGCACCGCATCGCCGCGGGGCCCGACTGCGACGTCTTCGCGCTCGAGATTCCGGCGGACTGTTACCACACATGGATTCCCGTTGCCGAAGCGTCCGTCTTTTTCGAGGTCAAACAGGGGCCGTACGATCCGGCGCGGTCGCTTTCCTTTGCGCCCTGGTCGCCCCCCGAAGATTCGGCCGCCGTCGGGGCATTCCAGGCAAGGCTCGCCGCAGCCCGCGCAGGCGAGCGCGTGGCCTGATCGAAACCGCCCGTTTTTTAAAAATCGGTTCGCGGCGAGCGGAAATTCAGATGCTCAGCACCTGCTCCAGGAAGGTCATTTCCGGCTTTCCGCCGATGAAGGCGCCGGCGGCGGTGAAAAAGGACTTGAAATGCGCCGTGGAGGAATGAAATTCCAGCGCCGCCTTGTCCTTGTACTGCTCGACTACCACGAGCAGGTTCGGATTGGCCTTGTCCCGGTTGAGCGAGTACATGAGCGTCCCCTCTTCCGAAGCCACCTTGGGAATCAATTCCCCGAAAGCCTTCAGGGCCTCATCCATCTTTCCTTCCTTCACCGGTATGCGAGCGACAACTGTGATCATGTTCAAACCTCCCGACTGAAATAAAAGTTTATTGATGCGGACATCGCGTTTTCCATAACACATCCGGGGCCGGACAGGCAAGCCGCGCGCCGTGTTTTTTTAGGGCCGGCGGCCGACGTCGCAAAAGACACTGATTTCTTGACTTTCCTGCGAAGATGAAATAACGGTTCTGCCAAAGAACAATCTTAATTATTGCTGTGGATACGGCTGTTCATCCAAGGAGGGATTTGCCCGATGCGCGCACCGACCCGAAGTCCCGATGAGCTCCGGAAGGAGATATCCGCCCTCAAAAGGCAAATCGGCAAGCTGGAAAAGACGAAGCGGGCCTGCGAGCAGGCACAAGCCGGCTGGCGGGAAAGCGAAGCGCGCTGCCAAACCATCATCGACGCCATTCCGGACGGCTATGTCGAGGCAGATCTGGCCGGAAACTTCACGTTCATCAATAACCGGATCTGCGAACACCTGGACTACCCAAAGGCGGAATTGATCGGCGCGAACATCCGCCGGTTTCAGAACGCGGCTGGTTTTCAAAAAACCTTTCGCGTTTACAATCAGATCTTCAAAACGGGCAAGCCCTGCAAATCATTCGAGCTTGCGTGCCTCAGGAAAAACGGATCGCAAAAGATTTTTGAAGTATCGGCGTCGCTGGCCAGGGACGCGCAGGGCAGGCCCGTCGGCTTTTGCAGCGTTTCGCGCGACATCACCGAACGCAAGAAAATGGAGCGTGCGCTGCGGGAAAGTGAAAATCGCTACCGCATGATCGTCGAGAACATCAACGAAAGCGTCTCGACCATGGACCTCAATCTCAATTACACGTATGTCAGCCCTTCCGAAATCCGCACGTCGGGCTACACGCCGGAAGAAGCCATGCGCACTCCGCCGGACAAGGAGCTGACGCCGGAATCCTACGCCATGGCGCTCGGCGTCATGGCCGAGGAAATCAAACGGGAATTCGGCGGCGGGCCGGTGGATATCCACCGCAAACGCAGCCTGGAGCTCGCCATGTACAAAAAGAACGGCGATCTTTACTGGCAGGAAACCACCACCTCCTTCCTCCGGGATGAAAACGGCCAGGCCACGGGATTCCTGTTTGTCGGCCGGGACATCACGGCGCGCAAACAGGCGGAAAAAGATCTGCAGGCGGCCCGGGACCAGCTCCTCCAGGCGGAAAAGCTCTCCGCCATCGGCCAGTTGTCCGCCGGCGTCGCTCACGAAATTCTCAATCCCCTGAATATCATCTCGCTCGAGCTGCAGCTGATTCAGGAGATGAAAAATCTGCCGCGCGACGTGTCGGAGGAGCTCAGCATCTGCATGGCTCAGATCGACCGCATCGTGGCCATCGCCGACGGCCTGATGCAGCTCGCGCGCGTTTCAGACAAGAAAATGGAAACGACGCAGATCAACGATCTCATCGCCGGCATCCTGACGCTGCACAAGGCGCAGTTGATGATCGACAAGATCGAGACCGTCGTCCGCTACCAGGACGGCTTGCCGGAAATTCCCATGGACCGGAAAAAAATCGAGCAGGTCATTCTGAACCTGATTTCAAACGCCCGGGGCGCCATGGAAGACAGGGAAAGCAAAATCCTGCGGATCGCGACCGACCGGGAGGGAACGGACGCCATACGGATCACGGTAGCAGACACGGGCAGAGGCATCGCGACCGAACATCTGTCGAAACTCTTTAATCCTTTTTTTACAACCAAAGCGCAGGGGAAAGGAACCGGACTGGGCCTTTCCATATCATACGGAATCATTAAAGATCACGGCGGCAGAATCTGGGCGGAAAATAATTCCTGGGGAGGCGCCTCTTTTTACATCAGTCTTCCCGTCCGCCGGACAATGGACGTGCAAGCTCCGTGAAGAAGAGAGAAGATTGTGAAAAAAGTACTCATCATCGACGACGAAGAATATTTCTGCCGGGCGCTGAAAAAGAATCTCGAACTGAAGGCCGTCTGCCGGGCGCTCGCGGCAACGACGGGAGCGGAGGGCATCCGCTTGGCCAGGACCGAGAAGCCGGATCTCATTTTGCTCGACATCATGATGCCCGGCATGGACGGCACGGACGTGGCGGAAGCCCTTCTGGCGGATCCCGCCACCTCGTCCATCCCCATCATTTTCGTCACGGCCATCATCAACAAAGAGGACGTCAGACGCAATGCCGGACAAATCGGGGGACGGACCTTTATCGCCAAGCCAGTTAAAATCGAGGACCTGATCAAAAGAATAAACGCCCTCTGAACGGCGGACCGGTGATCCAGGCAGGGCGCGGCGAAAACCGCCCTTTCCCCGGAACGCCGGACCGGAAAGAGAGAGCCGCCGCATTTCAAACCGGCCAGTCGGAAATCTCTTTTTTCGTCCCGAACCACCGCAGCGTGGCGCAGAGCATATCCGGATGACGCAAACCGGTCGCCGCCCGAACGAATTTGCTTTCAGACGTCACGCCGCCAAGCAGCCGGTCGTACCGATCGAAGGACAGGGTGCGCATTTTCCGGATGGCAATGCGCTCCAGCGCGTTTTTTTCCTTGAACCAGCGCTTCAGAGTTTCTTCGTACCGTTTTTGGTCGCCGAGCGTCTGCGCCGCCAGGGCGCCGCTCAGACAGGCCGTGTCGATCCCGCCGCCGTGCAGCGCGGAGGTGAGCCCCGCCGCGTCCCCCACCAGCACGATGTTGTCGTACACCAGACGCGGCAACATCCGGCCCGTGGCGATGCCGCCGCCTCTGGCCAGAACGGAAGCGTCGGCAAGCCCTTCGCGGCGCAAAACATCCGCCAGCCTTTTTTTCAAATTCAGCCGCTCGGGTCCCGGCGCTTTGCGCATCGTGCAGACCACGCCGACGTTGGCCTGCTTTGGATCCTTGGGGAAGACCCAGTAGTAGCCGGGCTGGAGAGCGGCCGGCAGATCTTCGAAAAAAGCAAACTTGATGCGCGGCCACAGCGCGCCAAAATCGCCTTCCAGCACGACCTGATGCGCCAGGAGACAGTCCCGGAAGTATTCGCGCGCGAATCCGTACAGCCGCGACGCCACCGACGGCGCGCCCGAGGCGTCGAGAATCCAGTCGTAATCTTCCCGCAGCTGCTTGAGGCGCCCGCCGCTCACCGCCGCGTTTTCGTGGATGCGAACGCCCAGCGCGGCCGCGCGCCGGGCCAGCTGCCGCTGCCAGGTCCGGCGGTCGAGCATCCACAGCGGCCGGTGCCGGCTTAAGGGAAACGGATAGGCGCGTCGCCCCTGCAGGAGGATTTCGTCCACCGGACGGACGAGCCCCTCGCCCGGCCGGGGCATCACATTCAGCGAATCAAAGAGGCATTCGCCGCAGACGATCCCCTCTCCGACGTTTCTTTTTTCAAACAGGTCCACGGCAATGTTTTTGCGGGCCGCCGCCAGCGCCGCGTAGAGGCCGCCGGGACCGGCTCCGATAACCGCAATCTTCATCGTTTGCGTCCTTTGGGCTTTTTAAACTTTTTCAGAAGGTGGCGAAGCGCCAAAAGCGGATGGGAGCGCATCATGCGCGGCCCGGCGTAGCGCATCACGTCCTGGATCTGTCGCCGGCGCTCGGGCTTGTAGCAGTGCACCGGACAGGCCGAACAGGTCGGCTTGTCCGCGGCAAACGGGCATTTCTCCAGGCGCGACTGCGCGTAGGCGAGCAGGTCGGCGCACGACGGGCACAATTTCCCCCGGGCGGTCCGGTGGCGCTCCCGGCAGTACAGGGAGATCATCGCCGTAATCGTTTTATGCTCGTTTGCCATTGACGGATGAGGCATCACCGGCTGCTCCTTCGAGAAAATCATCGGCGCGGCGCACTTCCGCGATGAATCGCCGGACTTTCCCCAGATCTTTTCTGAAGCGCACGGGCCGGCCGTTTCGGTCGCAGGCGTTGGTCCGCGTGCAGCTGTCCACGCCGGCCGGCCGCAGACCGACCACCGCGTCGCAGACATTGTCGGCGGCCAGTCCTCCCGCCAGAATCACCGGAATGGGGCTGCGGTCGATCACAGCCCGGGCGATCGTCCAGTCGCAGGTTTCCCCCGTAATGCCCACAAAGCCCGCCACCGGCTGCGTCGGACCGGACGCCAGCGTATCGATGAGAAAGAAGTCGGTGACCGGCGCAAAGCGCGCGACATCGTCCAGAATGTTTTTTGTGACGGCTGCGACTTCGTCAGATCCGGGCCGGGGCACGCCAAGAGACCGCATGATATCGAGGCGCGGAAACCGGTCCTTGAGATCGATATGCAGGCTCGAAAGCGCGTCGAAGTCGCGCGCCACAGTCGGCCTGTCCTTGGGATAGGGCGACAGAACGTCGCACAGGTGGACGCAATCCGGTTCATAGTAGTCGAGCGCCGCAAAGATGGCCGCCGGATCTTTCATCAGGGGAATGAGAATGCTTTTCGCGCCGCCCGCCCGCACCGCCTCGATGGTTTTGCGGACAGACGCGCTTTTCCAGCGCGCCGGATCGGTCAGAACGCTGCCGATATGATCCACGCCGAGTTCGATTAACGCGAGCGCTTCCTTCGGCCTTTGCACTTCGTAAATCTGAATGACGGTTTTTCTCATGGCCCCGCCATATCACGGCGGACGCCGGCAATCAAGACTGAGCCGCCGGACCGGTACAGGCCGGTGGAAAAAATATTTTTTCAAAAAAGCTCCTTGCTTTTTTTCCGCGCTTCCCTTCATAATCGTTGCCATCAGTTCAGGATCGGGGAGGAAGGCTCATGACGGTGATGCAGGCAATCGACCGGTTGTACAACGAAAGAGGCGTCCGCGCGCGCGAACTGCGCGCGGATGGGCATAAAATCATTGGTTATTTCTGCTGTTTTGTGCCGGATGAAATTCTCGCGGCCTTCGACCTGGTGCCCTACCGCATCCAGGGATCGCAAAGCGAGCCCATCGACGAAGCGGATGCGCTGCTCGAGCCGATGGCCTGCCCGTTCGCCCGCAGCTGCTTTAATCTGGCGCTCAAGGACCGCTACGATTTCCTCGACGGTTTTGTCGCCCCGCACAGCTGCGACACCATCGAGCGCATGTACCACATCTGGCACAGCAACAAGCCGACGTCCTTCGATCACCTGATCAACGTGCCGCACATGCTGGGCCCGTCTTCCGACGCCTTTTTCCGCAACGAACTTAAATACTTCATCTCCCGTCTGGAAGACTTTACGGGGAAAAAGCTGGATGAAAGCAAGCTGCGCGACGCCATCCGGCTTTACAACCGGCGCCGCGCCCTGCTGCGGGAAGTCTATGACCTGCGCCGCGAAAATCCGCCGCGCGTTTCCGGAACGGAAATCACGAAACTCCTGGTGGCCGGCATGGGCATTCCCGCCGCGGAACACATCGGCCTGGTTTCCGCGTTTATCGACGAGGTGAAAAAGCGCCCCCGGCCGGCGGCGGACGGCCTGCCGCGCATCTTTTTATGGGGCAACGAAATCGACGACATCGCCTTCGTCAGCCTGGTCGAGGAATGCGGCGCGCACGTCGTCATGGACGATCTGTGCACCGGCTCACGCTTTTTCTGGCAGGACGTTTCGGAGACGGGCGATCCGCTGGAGGCGCTCGCCCGGCGCTATCTGTGCACCCACTGTCCCCGCAGCCTGAAGCCGCAGGCCGGCAACCGCAGGGAGGATCTGGAAAACCGCTTCGGCTACATCCGCGAATTTGCCGACGGATGGAAGGCCGCCGGGGCGATCTTTTACATCGTCCGCTACTGCGACACGTGCGAACTGGAAGGCCCGGACCTCAAGGAGTACCTGACCGACCTGAAGCTGCCGGTGCTGATGATCGAGGACGACTACTCGACCTCGACGATCGGGCAGTTGCGGACCCGCATTCAGGCGTTTCTGGAAATGATCATGTAGGGAAAGGAATTTTATGGAACAGGCACAACAGGCTAAAACCACCGCAGTGAAGGGGACGGACACGGCGCGGGAAGTGCGCGCGCTCGTGAAAAACATTTACAGGAGCGCCCACGAGGCCAAGGCCAACGGGCAGAAGGTGGCCTACATGATGGTCGCCTCGCAGTACGATGAAATTCTGCGCGCCATGGACGTTGTGCCGCTGCCCACGGAAAACTACGCCGGCCTGTGCGCCGCCAAACGCGACATGGACCGCTTTCTCTTGAAAGCCGAAGCCGACGGCTATTCGCAGGTCCTGTGCAGCTACGCGCGCATCGGCCTGGGCTTCGACAGCCTCCGCAAGGACCTGGGACACATTCCCGAAGGAAGCCCGGACGGCGGCATGCCGGTGCCTGACATGATGCTGGGCAGCTCCGCGGTGTGCGATCCCCGCTTCAAGTGGTATCAGGCCGCGAGCCGCTACCTGGAAGTGCCCACCTACGGCATCGACGTGGTCGCTCCGCCGCCCCAGGATGATTTGAACGCGGTCCGCGACTACTACATTCAATATCAGCGCGACCAGCTCAAAGGCCTGATCGGCTTTCTGGAGGCGCAGACCGGCAAGAAAATGGATCCCGACCGCCTCTGGGAGGCGATCCGGCTCGGTGATAAAGCCTGGCAGCTCTGGTACGACATCGACCGGCTGCGCGTGGCGATCCCCTGCCCGATGCCGTCGCAGGATCACTTCAGCATCATGGTCGCCGGCCATTATTACAGCGGCACGCAGATTGCCGTGGATTTCTACCAGAAGCTCTACGACGAAGTGAAATACAAGGTGGACCACAAGATCGGCGTCATTCCGGACGAAAAGCACCGCATCCTTTACGGCGGCGGTCTGCCGCCCTGGCACACGCTGTGGATCTTCAACTACTTCGAAAGCTTCGGCGCGGTGTTCGTGATCGAAAACGTTTACCGCGGCTATGATCCGGTCGAGGTTCCGTCGCATGTGAAAGACCCGGTGGATTTCCTCGCCTGGCGGGCGTTTCTGCGCTTCACGCGCTACCACGAAAAGGCCCGCGCGCGCAGCGGCAATCCCATCGTGGAAAAACTTCTGGACATGATTGCCGACTATAAGATCGACGGCGTGGTCTTTCACGCCTGCCGGTCCTGCCGGGCCACCACCATCGGCCAGACGCACATGAAAAGCGAGCTGGGCAAATATTCCGATCTGCCGATGATGCAACTCGTCTCCGATATGGTGGATCTGCGGGATTATTCGGAAGCGCAGTGGAAGGCCCAGATCGGAGCGTTTATCGAGGCGCTCGAAGCGCGGGGGAAGTAGTGAATGGTGGATGGTGAATGGTGGATAGTGAATGGTGGATGGTGAATGGTGGATAGTGAATGGTGGATGGTGGGAATGATCGAGGAAGGGTGAAGTTTCGCTTCACCATTCAAGCTTCACGCTTCACGATTCACCATTCACCATCCACACCGAAGGGGAATTATGCCGTTTGCCGGAATCGATATCGGGTCCACGATGACAAAAGTGGTCATCACGGACGAACAGGAAAAAATACTGGCCTCGCACATCGGGCCCACAGGCGCGGAACACCGCCACCTGGCGCTCAAGGTCATGGATGAAACCATTAAAAAGGCGGGGCTTTCTTTCGACGCGCTCGATTTCATCGTCGCGACCGGCTACGGCCGCATCAACGTGCCGTTTGCCGACAAACAGATCACGGAAATCACCTGCCACGCGCGCGGCATCCGTTTTCTCTTTCCCACGGCGCGGACGATTATCGACATCGGCGGTCAGGATTCGAAGGGCATCAAGCTCGACGCCGACGGCAAAGTCTCCAATTTCGTCATGAACGACAAATGCGCCGCCGGCACCGGCCGCTTTCTGGAAGTCATCTCCGAAACGCTGGGCATCGCCCTCACGGACATGGGCGCTCTCGCGCTTTCCGCCGACGGCTTTGTCCAGATTTCCAACATGTGTACGGTGTTCGCCGAACATGAAGTAACCTCGCGCCTGGCCGAAGGCGCGGGCGTGGCGGAAATCGTGGCGGGGCTTCACGAGGCCATCGCTTCCCGCGTCGTCAACATGACGCGCCACCTGGGCATTGAAAAGGACGTCGTTGTCACCGGCGGCGGCGCCAAAAACCAGGGGCTGGTTAAAGCCATCGAGGGCAAAGTCGGCTTTGCGGTCTTCACGCCGCCCGAACCCTTCATTACCGGCGCTTTGGGCGCGGCGCTCGTCGGTAAGGATTTTTACGACCGGGGCATTCGTCCGGCCAAAGAACGAAAAAAAGAAGAGGTCACCTTCTTCTCCTAGCGTACGGATAATTTATGAGCGATCCAAAATACTACGCCGGTCTCGACATGGGATCGGTTTCCATCAAAGCCGTCATCGTGGACGAACGGGGCATGATAGCGTCGGGCCTCATTCCGTCGGGCGGCAATTACAAGACCGTCGCGCAGAAAGTCATGGACAACACGCTGACGCAGGCCGGTCTTTCCTTCGACCGTCTGTCCGGACTCGTCATTACGGGCCTCGGCGCGGCCGGCGCGCCCTTTGCCGGACGCCAGGTCTCGGACATTTCCTGCCAGGCCAGGGGCTGCTCGCTGCTCTTTCCGTCGGCGCGGACGATCATCGACATCGGCGGCCAGTTCACCAAAGTGGCGAAGATCACGCCGGAAGGGCGGATCGCGGATTTCCTCATGAGCGAAAAATGCGCAACCGGGTCCGGGCGCTTCCTGCAGGTGATTGCGCGGATCCTCAGCGTTCCGCTCGATGAAATCGGTCCGCTTTCCCTCCAGTCGGAAAAGCCCGTGGAGTTTTCCACCAACTGCGCCGTTTTCGCGGAGTCGGAAACCATCTCCCGCATCTCTGAAGGCGCAAAGCCGGCGGACATCCTCGCCGGCGTCCACCGGGCCATGGCCGCCAAGGTCGCCATGCTGGTCAAGCGCCTGAAGCTGACGCCGGACGTCGTGCTCACCGGCGGCGGCGGCCAGGACTCGGGGCTCGCGCCGGCCGTGGGCGAGGCGTTGAAAATAAACATCCTGGTCCCGGAATTCCCCAGACTGTCGGCCGCCTTCGGCGCCGCGTGCCTGGCCCGGGAAGATCATTCCTGATCCGTTTCGTGAGGAAGCCATGACCAACGACCGCAATGCCCGCGAGCAGTATCCGACCGGCGGATGGAGAGCGCATTACGTGCTGATCGTCTGCACACTTTTGTACATCATCAACTACATGGACCGGCAGGTCTTCTCCGTCATCCTCCAGCCGATGAAAATCGACCTGGGGCTTTCGGACGCCCAGTGCGGACTCGCGTCCACCGTCCTCATCTTCGGCATGGCCTTTTTTTCCTTCCCGATTGCCTACCTGATCGACCGCTGGAGCCGGCGCAAGGCCATCGCTCTCATGGCCATCCTCTGGAGCGCGGCCACCTTTGCCACCGGACTGGCCAGGAACTTCGCCGCCGTCCTGATCCCCCGCTTTTTCGTAGGTCTGGGGGAGGCGGGCTTTGTCCCCGGCGGCACGGCCATGATCAGTGCGTCTTACCCCAAAGAACGGCGCGGCTGGGCCATGGGCATTTTTCACATCGCCATTCCCCTGGGCGCGGCGGCCGGCGTCATTCTGGGAGGCATCCTTTCCGTTACATACGGCTGGCGGACGGCTTTTCTTTTCTTCGCCGTGCCCGGCGTGATCCTGGGCCTTTTAGCTTTCTTCATGAAAGACTATAAAACTGCGGAACAGCCGGATACCGCGGGCGGCATCCGGGGATTCTTCATGGCCCTCGTCGACGTTCTGAAACTGCCCACCATGCGCTGGTATTACCTCGGGCTGGGCATTGCGGTGTTCATGACCTCTTCCTTTCTGGTGTGGCTCCCGAGCCTGATGATGCGCATGCTGCACATCACCGAGGCAACCGCCGGAATGATCACCGGCGGCATCGGACTCACGGCCATTATCGGCGCGCCGCTGGGCGGCTTCCTCGCGGACTTCTGGCAGAAAAGGAATCCCCGGGGACGGATGTACATCCCGGTCGTGGCCTATATTTTCGGCGGCGCTATGCTGATTCTGGCCGTGCTTACGCATTTCAGCTACCTGGGTATCGCGCTCGCCGCTCTGTTCGGAATCGCATCGGCGATGGCCATGCCGGCGATTGCCGCCATTTCGCAGGATGTCGTGCCGGTGGCGCACAAGGGGCTGTCCATGGGGCTTGCCATCTTTGCCCAATACATGCTGGGCGGCGCCTGGGGGCCCTACATTGTCGGCTTTGTCTCGGACAAGTTAGGCGGGGGCGCAGAGGGCCTGGGCATGGCCATTATGCTTTGCGGACTCTTCGGCATTGTCGCGGGCATCCTCTTTTTTGTCGCTTCACGGACCTACCCTGAAGATTTGCAGAAAGTAAAACACGAGACGATTTTAGCGGAATGAAAATAGGCGATCGGGCATTGGCGATTGGAAACGGATGACCGAAATTACCGGCGGCAGCAATTAAAAACGAAACTTTCATCCAACCTGTGCTATAGGCAGGCCAGACAAGCGAAACCGGAGGAGGGTTTTTGTGAAACGATTTTATGAAGGCAAGAAGTTCTGTTTAATCTTTTTGGCAGGCCTGCTGATTTTCTCTTTATCGGGATGTTCAACATGCGCCGTTAAAAATCAAAGCCAGCCCGCAGGCTATCCCATTGCCGCCGATGTTCAAACAACGGCTCAAAGGACAGTCGTGCCCGGGAAGACGCCCGCTGCGGAAATCAATCTTTGGGAAATTTCCAAATACGACCGGTACGGGTATGGCAACTGGACGTACGGCCCCGGGCTTCCATACGACAAGCGGTTTGACATCATGCCGGCCGGCTATAGCGGTTCCGGCGTTGTTAAAAAAACAAAACTTACAACGTTCTTTACGATATCGGACATTCATATCACCGACAAGGAATCACCGAATCAGTTGATCTATCTTCAACGCCTGCATCCCACCATGCCGGTCGGAGCCTCTCTCTATTCCGGGATCATGCTGTACACGACGCACGTTCTGGACGCCGCCGTCCAGACGGTAAACGCCCTGCACAAACAACATCCCTTCGATTTCGGTCTGTCCCTGGGCGATACCTGCAACAGCACACAGTACAACGAAACACGCTGGTATATCGATGTCCTGGACGGCAAAGTCATTGCGCCCAGCTCCGGCGCCCATCTGGGGGCCGACACCATCGCGTATCAGAAACCCTACCAGGCGGCAGGGCTGGATAAGTCGATTCCCTGGTATCAGACCCTCGGCAACCACGATCATTTCTGGATGGGCTCAATTCCCGTGGACCATAGTCTGCGCAAGGATCTTCGGCCGTCCTACACCGGAGGCGAGGTCTTCGCGACGGGAGATGTCCTTCGCGACCCCGGAAGAATCAACCACCGGGATTACTACACCGGCGTGCTCGATGGTTCAACGCCTTACGGCGACATCAAATTCGCCGGCCCCGTTCAAAACTTTGCAAGCCCGCCTAAGGTTGCCGCCGACCCGGATCGCCGTTCGCTTTTAATAACCGAATGGATGCAGGAATTTTTTAAAACGTCTTCCCATCCTGCCGGTCACGGTTTTAACAGGACCGACGCCAAAAATGGTTTTGCCTGTTACAGCTTCATGCCGAAATCAAAGATTCCCATCAAGGTGATTGTCCTCGACAATACCCAGAAGGAAGACGACGGTTCTGTGGATATTCATGGACACGGCTTTCTGGACCGGACCCGCTGGGCGTGGCTCAGGAAGGAACTGGCCGATGGCGATGCGGCAGGTCAGCTCATGATTATTGCCGCGCACATTCCGATCGGCGTCGAAGTCACTGCGCCTGATTCCGAAATGGGGTGGTGGACGGATCCGCAAAACGCCGTAACCCTGCCGAACCTGATTGCGGAACTTCACAGCCATCCGAATCTGCTCATGTGGGTTGCGGGGCATCGTCATCTCAATACGGTGAAAGCCTTCCTGTCGCCTGATCCGGCGGGCGCTCCTGAAAAAGGGTTCTGGCATGTTGAATCTCCGTCGCTCCGGGATTTTCCTCAGCAGTTCCGGACTTTTGAAATCTACCTCAACAGCGACGCTACCCTTTCCATTGTTGCGACCGACGTTGATCCGGCCGTCGCGGACGGAACGCCTGCGGCAACATCGCGTAAATATGCCGTCGCGGCAGCGCAGATCGTTAAGACCCGGGAGGTGACGACGAAGTGGAATCCAACGAATGATCCAACAATAAAGCCGATGCCGACCGGTTCGTACAATGCCGAACTGGTCAAAGAATTGAGTCCGGCAATGAAGGCGAAGATAAAGACCCTGTTCCCATGACCGAAGGCCCCGTACTGCCGGATCGCATGTCAAGAGAGAGGCGGCATTTTTTATTGCTTTGACATTCGCCGCCCTTCCCTCTATTCTTCTCGGCAGGATAAAGAACCTGCGAGGGCTGAAAAAATGGACAGGCAAAAGATCATAAACGATGCGGCGGCGACACTCGGCCGCTACGTGCAGTTCGACACGACCAATCCGCCCGGCAATGAAATGCACGCCGCGCTGTGGCTGGCCGACCAGCTCGCGGCCCGCGAAATCACCTTCGACGTCGCGGTGCACGAACCGGTTGCCGACCGCGGCCTCGTGGTCGCGCGCGTCGCCGGAACGGAGCCGCTGAAACCCCTTTTGATCAATCACCACATCGACGTGGTCGCGGCCGACGCAACCCAGTGGACCCATCCGCCCTTTTCCGGCGACATCGCCGGCGGCTTTGTCTGGGGGCGCGGCACGCTGGACACCAAGGGTCTGGGTGTCATGTTTCTGCTGGCCCTGGAATCGCTTCTTAAAGAAGGCGTGAAATTCCGCCGGCCGATCGTGTTCACGGCCGTGCCGGACGAAGAGCCGGGCGGCGAAAACGGCATGCGCTGGCTGGTTGAAAACCACCTCGAAAACATCGACCCGGAATGGGTCTGGGACGAAGGCAGCGGCGGACTGAAAGACGTCATCGGCCAGGGCATTCTCTTTGCCGTCGCCGTGGCGGAAAAACAGATATACCGGGTGCGGCTTACCGCTCTGGGCGAGCCGGGGCATGGTTCCATGCCGCATGCCGCCGGCGCCGTGAACCGCCTGACCGCCGCGCTCGCCCGGCTGCTCGAACATCCCCGTCCCCTGACGGTCGGCCCGGCCGCCGCCGCAATGTTCGCGGGAGTAGCCCCCGCAATGAAATTTCCCGCCTCGCTGCTTTTGCGCCGTCTGGACAATCCGCTTGCGCTTAGGCTGGCGGGCGGCAAACTGGCCGCGGACAAATTCACCAACGCCGTCGTGCGCGACACGGTCAGCATCAACATCGTGCAGGCCGGCTACCAGATCAACGTCATTCCGGAGCGCGCCCGGGCCGAACTCGACTGCCGCCTGCTGCCTGAAACGGACGCCGAAGAATTTCACCGCTGGCTTGCCCGGCGCGTCGCCGATGAAAACATCCGCATCGAAGTCATCTCCCAATCGCCGCCTTCGGGCGTCGCCCCGACCGGAACGCCGTTTTACCGCGCCGTTCGGGAAGCCGTCGAAAAGTTCTCCCCCGGCGCCCGCGTCTTCCCCCTTTTGATGGCGGGAGCGACCGACGGACGCTACTGGCGAGAGCGCGGATATCCCGCTTACGGTTTTACGCCGATGATCCTGGAGCGGCCGGATCTGGGCCGCGTCCACGGCATCGACGAACGGATTTCCATCGACAACCTTTTTTTGGGCGTGCAGATGGTCCGGGAGATACTCAAAACGCTGTGTGCATAGAAAGACGCGGTCGCCTTTATGCAAAATCGAGCCCTCCGCAAGCCGGATGAACCGGAAGAATATCCTGTCGCCGTCCGCGTTTTTGCCGAAAGCTTTCCCAAGCCCCTGCGCGTTGCCGTGCGCGCTATCGCCATCCCGTTGTGGATACTGGTCTGTTACCTGGCCATGCGCGTTTTGTATCTCGCGACAATCGGCCGGCCGGAGCAAAGAAAGATCCGGGCGAAAAAACTGTCCATGCGCTGGCAGCAAACCATGCGCTATCTGATCGGCATCCGCGTTTTCGTCAGGGGAAAGATTCCCGACAATCCGTTCTTTCTGGTCGGCAATCACCACACCTGGATCGATTTCTTCCGCAGCAATATCCTTCAGACGGCCAGAATCGTCATGATGTCCGAAAGCGTATCCTTTCCCTTCGCGGGCCTTCTGGTGCGGGGACTCGATCCCATCATCGTCGACCGCAAGCGCACCAGCGTGTCCATGGTCGTCGAGGAACTGGTCGCAACCCTCCGGCGCGGCGAAAGCGTGCGGATTGCCCCCGAAGGCGCGGTGACGCCCGGACACATGATCCGCCGGTACCACGCCGCCCTCCTGGAAGCGGCCGTTATCACCGAGATGCCGGCGCACTATGTGACCTCCCACTGGCGCACGCCTGCCGGCTGCCGGCCGCCTTCGCAGTCGGTCATCTACGGACCGGACCCGTACATGCGCGACGAAGCGGGCCGGGTTCTGCCTTCTGAGCTTGAACTCTGGGGCGGCAAGCGCTCTTTCCTCATGCACCTGATCCATCTGCTCGCCCTCCCCCACTGCGACATCGTGGCCCGCTTCGGCCCGGAGCCGATCCGGGGAGAAGACCGCGTCAGCCTCGCCAAAGCCCTGCATGCCGCGTCGCTTAAAATTTTCACGCCCAGCGCCTGATCCCGTCAGCCGAAGATCGCAAGCCCCCGGCAAGCGACGCAGATATCCTTGTCGAATTTGCTCCCGACAAACACACATTCGATAATTTCACGGGTGTATCGTTTTTGCCGGAAGATCTGCCGGGGCGCAAGGTCGACAGACGAAGGGGTCAGGTCTGCCGTTAACTTACGTTATCGGATTTAATGTGCGTATTTTCGGGCTGACGTCGATCGCTTCACGCTTCACATGATGGGAATCTATACAAAGAGACGGACCTGGGCATCAAAGATCAAAGGCAGACCTGACCCTTTGTTCCTTGCGCCTTTTCTCTGATGGCGTCTGAAAAGCCCTGAAAATTTACGCTCAATTACCGATCCTTCGAACCCGCCAAAAGGTCATCCAGCGGGCTTTTGGGCGCGTGCGACATATCCCGCAGCACATGCGTATAGATCATCGTCGTTTCCACATTCTTGTGGCCTAAAAGCTCCTGCACCTCGCGGATATTCACCCCGTTCATCAGCAGATGCGTCGCGAAGCTGTGGCGCAGCGTATGCACCGTCACGTGCTTCGGAATGCCGGCCTTCTTCACGGCCTCCGAAACAATGTTTGAAATCGTGTTGGGGCTGATGTGATGCCTGCGCACCTTTCCCGAGCGCGGATCAACGGAAAGGGCGTTTGCCGGAAAGACATACTGCCAGCGCCATTCTTTCCCGGCGTTGGGATATTTCCGGTCAAGCGCATCCGGCATATACACATCGCCTGCGCCCTTGGCCAGGTCCTGCTCATGAATCTTCTTACAAGTGGTCAGATGTTCAGTCAGGGGTGCTTTGATCGTTTCCGGCAGGATCGTCGCCCGGTCTTTATCCCCTTTTCCTGCCCGAACAATGATCGTGTTCGAGCCGAAATCAACGTCCTTTACGCGGAGCCTGGCTGCTTCCATCAGCCGCATCCCTGTTCCGTAAATCATATGAACCAACAACAGATCACGGCCGGAAACCTGACCAAGCAGTTGCCGCATTTCATCAGGCGTCAGCACGGCGGGCAGTTTGGCGCCACGCTTTGCCCGCACGGTTTTGTCCAGATCGCCCAGTCTGATTTGAAGCACGTGGCGAAACAAAAACAAAAGCGCATTGAAAGCCTGATTCTGTGTGGAGGCGGAAACGCGTTGATGAATCGCCAGATAGCTTAGAAAATTCCGGACATCTTCCTGATTGGCCCCTTCGGTTGCCCAATTCTTCTTTCGGGTGTGTTTCAGGTAGTCGTAGAAGCGCCGAAACCAATCCGTGTATGTCTTTTCCGTACTCAAGGCGTAGTGCTTGATGCGGAGCGCCTCGCGGAGTTTCAACTGCACCGAATTGAGATCCGGGAAGCTATTATTCGACGGTTCAATGGATTTTGCCGGCATTCCGAGATGGTCCCCGGACAGGTAATGATGAATGTAGAGCTTGACGGCGTTTGCGGCCTGCGTCAGCTGCCAGTCAGAAATTTTAGGATCTTTTTTTAAAACATCAAGAAATATTTGAATTTTCAAATCATATGGTTTAATATCCTCGTCACTGCACAAACGAAGAAATCTGCTGGCCCAGTAGGCGTAAAAAGGAATTTGCTTTTCGGGTGCCAGTTTACGTTCCACCAAATACTTCTGAAACTCAGGCAAAATATGACTCATGGATTATCCTCCATAGGAAAAATGGGCAAACCAAGCGGCATTTGCCAAAAACCCGATGAAAAACGCATTGTGTATTTTGTGGTATTACAGAGCAATTACGCAGTGTGTAATTTATATTGAACTGATTTTCAAGGACTTTTTGTTTGCGGATGAAAGCGGCAAAAGGGTCGCTTTGGAGATGACCGGTCAGTACCGGTCAGTGTGTAGATTAATTGTTAGATATGGATAATAGAAAGGAGGCGAGCAGTGTTGTTCAAAAAGTGCACAGGATGTAAACGCGAATATGAAAAAGATGAATTAGAAGAAATACAATCAAAACAAAAAGCATCAAAAGATAAATTGCTAAAGAACGCCTGCCCAGACTGCCATAAGCTTTTAAAGACATTTGACGAAAGCAGATTTCAGAAAAAATGGTATGGGTATTTAAATAACGATAAAAAAATTATTGACCACTTGGTTCTGGTTGAATTCAAATATTATGATGATGATTCTTTTGATGTTGTAGTTCCTTTACTAAAGTTAGAATTTGAAACGAGAGACTTTTCCGAAGCGATAAATATTCCGGACGAAAATATTTCGATATACTTAAAGGATAAGTATAAAAAAGTATATGACAGTGAACATAAATTTTTGACAGTAGCATTCAAAAAGGAAACTGCCACTGAAAAGCAAAATGTCGCAGCTTGGTGGGAATGAAAAGCTTTACGTTGAGGGAGAGGTACAATGGAATTTGTTGCGCTGGACTTTGAGACAGCAAATGCAGATATGTCCTCCATCTGCCAAATTGGACTTGTACACTTCAAGGATGGTTCACTTCAGGAAGAATGGAAAACCTATGTTGATCCTGAAGACTTCTTTGATGAGATCAATGTTTCAATCCACGGAATTGATGAAACCACGGTAAAAGGTGCTCCAATTTTTCGTGATATCTCAAATCGTATCTGCAGTTATTTGGATAATCGCATTGCTGTTTGTCACACACACTTTGACAGAGTAGCGCTTAATAAAGCCTGTGAAAGGTATAGCCTACGTATGCCAACATGTACTTGGCTCGATTCTGCGCGCGTAACCCGAAGAACATGGGATCAATGTGCATACAGAGGATATGGTCTCGGAAATGTGTGCGCTATTTTAGGCTATCAGTTTGCACAACATGATGCTCTTGAGGATGCAAAAGCTGCTGCTTTCGTTCTTCGTGCTGCTATCGAAAAGACAGGGATGGACTTGCAGGCATGGCTGCATCGAGTTGAAAAACCTATTGGTTTTCCCGATCAATCCTATAAGATATCCCAAGATGGCAATCCAGATGGTGCTTTTTATGGAGAGACGCTGGTTTTCACTGGTGCCCTTCAAATACCGAGACGAATGGCAGCTGACATGGCTGCAAAGATAGGTTGCACTGTTGCCGATGGGGTTAATAAAAAGACTACAATGCTTGTCGTAGGTGATCAGGACGTTAAGAAACTTGCGGGCCATGAAAAGAGTTCAAAACACAGAAAGGTGGAGAAACTAATAGCTGAAGGGTCTCAAATAAGGATTCTTCGAGAGAGCGACTTTAAAGAATTAGTATTATTAGCAGAAAATAAATAAGGGCATCTAACAAAATCAATACACCCGATCGCTACGCTCCGGGTGATTTTTTCGTTGGGCTATACCAAGGATTTATAAATATGACATTTCCTATTCTTGAATACGACTCAACTCGTATAGCTTTTATTGAACCTTCAAAGGTCATCAAACCTCTGGACATGCCTGAGCTTTGTGTAATCTGTTTTTTCAGAGAAGTGATCGATAAAGTGGTAATCGAGCACAATGCAAAGGTATTGGTAACAGACTATTGGGAGGATGGACCTCATCCCATTTATGAAATTGAATACTGTGACCAGCGATTGGCATTCTTCCATCCAGGTGTCGGCGCTCCACTGGCTGCAGGCCTGCTCGAAAAGGTCATCGCTTATGGTTGTCGTAAATTCATGGTTTGTGGAGGTTGTGGAGTTCTTGACAAGCCTATAACGGTTGGTACCTTGGTTGTTGTATCCAGCGCAATTCGCGACGAAGGCGTTTCGTATCATTACCTGCAGCCAAGTCGAGAAGTGTTTGCGCACGAAGCGGGGGTGAAGGCCCTTGTAAACACCCTGAGCAATACGAACGTTCCGTATCATATCGGTAAAACTTGGACGACCGATGCGCCTTTCAGGGAGACACCGGATAGAATTGCCATGAGAAAAGAAGAAGGCTGTCTTACAGTAGAAATGGAAAGCGCTGGGATGATGGCAGTTGCTCAATTTCGTGGTGTAGTCCTAGGGCAGGTATTATATGGCGGTGACGATTTGAGCTGTTTAGAATGGGATGAACGTTCATGGCAATCAAGAACCGCCATACGCGAGAAGCTTTTCTGGCTGTGTGCAGATGCCGTTTTACGTACCTGAGCAATGCGAACGAGAACAGCTTTTCCCCGGAGGTTTTTATGTTGCAGGAGAAAATGATAGAGCGCGTCCGCGAGCTTTGTGTGCAAGATGCCCGTATTGAGGGCGCGTTTATGTTCGGTTCATTTGCAACTGGAGAGGGCGACCGATTCTCCGATATTGAATTTATATTATTCTTTAAAGATGAGAGTTTCCCCAATATCGATCAGGAACACTGGGTTGCACAGATTGAAACGCTTGAGCTTTATTTTGCCGATGACTATGGACATCATACTGCGATTTTTACAAACCTGGTCCGGGGTGAGTTTCATTTCGAACCGGCATCAAGAATTCCGATTATCGAAACATGGCAAGGATATGCCTGGTTCCCTTCTCTAGAGTCAACGATCATTGTCGATCGAACAGGCGCAATCGAAAGATATCTGCGCCCCTTTGTCGGGAATCCTCCCGATCGCAATACGACCACCGAGGTAATGTCGGTTGCGGCTAACTTCATAAACCTGGTGCTGTTTGGAATAAACGTGCTGGCAAGAGGAGAATTTGCAAGAGCCTGGGCCTTATTGAGCGACAGTCACAGTAATCTACTCAAATTGGTCCGTCTGGCAGAAGGAACAACAGAGCATTGGCCAACCCCATCAAAGGGGCTGGAAAAAGATATCTCCGTGGAAGCATATGGGCGCTACCGTTCCTGTACAGCCGACCTCGATCAAGCAAGACTTTGGCATGCTTACCGTGAGACGTGGAAGTGGGGTTGCGAGTTGATGAAAAGAGCAGCACGAAACGATAACATCAGCTTACCTACAACAATTATCGAAGAACTCACCAAGCGCATCGAAACTGGGATAGATGCATGAGTATTGAACCAACCAGCCCAACAAAATAATCCACCGGACGGCTTTCAGCCGCCGGTGATCCTTACGTTATCTCACAAGCTCAAAAGAGAGTCGGATGCACGAGATCAATTTTAAGTAAACATACTGGCTACAAGGTACAAAGAAAAGGAAGCATATGCTTGAAGTGCTGGAATCCATGACTTTTGGAACTACGACTTTTGTTGTTGCACTGATTTCCGGGACGATATCAGGAGTGATTTTCTATTTAGTTTCGAATCGGTGGAGATGGATAAGCCCGGTAATGATTCCGGTCATTATATCATATCTCATTTACTGGGCACCTGTAAGAAATGGCGCTGATCCTTCAGAATATTCTGCATGGGCAGGTCTTTTTTTGTTCTTCTGGTCTTGTTCTGGAATTATGTTGTCATGCGTAATTTGCCTATTAATCCAAAGAGTACAAAAGAGATAACAAGCCCATCCACCGGACGGCTTACAGCCGCCGGTGATCGGCACGTTGGGGTGCGACACGAAGTCGCACAGTTGAGTGTACTCAAGGAAGTAGTTGGAGTACCCGGCATGTTCCTGCCGGACCCTACGCAGGCGTGCTACCGTCGCGCAGATGACGGGGTGCGAAGCCCT
>Ga0209723_1001862_pt1 | contig 30604 bp, 27 predicted proteins | sample BiotimSIPDNA_2_FD_185750 | JGI IMG/M metagenome (GOLD analysis project Ga0209723, IMG submission 185750) | Anaerobic biogas reactor microbial communites from Washington, USA - Biogas_R2 time_0 SIP DNA (SPAdes) (version 2) | ecosystem: Engineered > Bioreactor > Anaerobic > Unclassified | place...
AATATTATTAGATAATAGAAAGTAGCTATTCTATTTTCAATAAACATATTTAAACTATTAGCTGAATTTTTCGGTTCTTTTATAATGGAGTTATTTATTACTTGACTTATTAATAGTTATCTCCTTTTAATTAATAATAGAGAGGTTTATGTAAAATTACTTTATTGTATACCATCCAAAATTAGATTACTAAAGCCTGATTTCTTTATGGGTTCTTTAAAATTACAATTTGTATTTTAGCAATTGGTATGATAAAATGAGGCTGAAAAAGTTTATTTTTTAATTAAAAGAAGGAGCCGAGTAATAATGTTTAAAAAATTATTGATAATATTAAATCTTTTTATTATTAGCTTTGCATTAATTGCATGTAAGCGTTATAATGATACAAAAATTACTCAAGGTGCTTACGCTACTGATGATGGTATGTCGTGGGTCTTTTTATATGGGGATAATGAATTTATTTTAAATATCAACATGAATGCTGATTTGAGACCAAAAGGCAAATATACTATTAACAAAGATAAATTAACATTAAAAAATGAAAATAATATTAGTTGTACTTTTATTGTTGATGATGAAAAAAAATTAGTGTTTAAAAGTGGTAAGTTAGCAAGTGATTTGATTGAATAAAACACCATCTTCACACTAAAAAGAAATAAGGAGACAACAATCCCACAAGACAATAACGGACCATTTTATACATTAAAAGAAGCTTATAATAAAGGATTTTTATCAAAAGGTAATCTAAGAGGAATTGCAAAACACTTTGATTACAAATTGGGACCACCTAAAAAAGGAAAATTTCCCCAAATTGAAGAGGCTAGAGTAATTGAACTTAATAATTCTAATCTTTCCGCAACTATCGATGATGTTAAGATACTACGATATTTAGGGAAATATAATTATTGTTATGTGCTAGTTTTTGAAGATGAATTTACAAAATATAATTTTCCACCACTTCCTGAGGTGTTTGAAGATATTGTTTTTCAATATGATACTAATCGAATTTTAGTATGGAGACAACTTAATCCCGGCGAAATTCATTATAATATTAAAAAAATTCATTTAGTTGATTATAATTATGAATATAAAACGCCATTATCACAAAATTTAGAAGCCGTTTTGGTTGATGATTTAGAAGAATATACAAGACTCCAACAGCAGGAACCAGCACTCCTAGATTTTGAACTAGAAATAGATAATAATTATTTTATTGATCGGTCATTGATTATTTTTACCATTAGAGATTTAAATTGGAAGGCTTATGATGTTGATAACCCACCTTTAGCACAATACCCAAGTGTAGTTAAAAACTTAGAAATCATAGGGATATGCTTAACATAAATCTGGGAATTTCACATTATCATTATTGTGTTTCCACTCTTTATACAACATATTATTTGCTAGAAGTAAATAAGGGGGATATTGCCGGTATATCATTATTAAAAATAGTATCATCATGATAAAGGTTTTAAAATATATAAAAAAGGGGACGATGTACTGAACCCCTAAATACGGACTAAATTATAATACTTATGTTATCTTAATGGCTTGTTGCCTGTACTATACAGGCGATAGGCCATTTAATTTTTTATATTTAAGCATAATAAAAACCCATCCTCCATTTTGCCTGGAGTTAGGGTTTTAATATAGTAATTGAGCATTTAAACTCTTGTTAATTTATTTAGCCATAAATTTCTCGATATCTTTAATTTCTTTAATAATATCTTTTGATAAATTTATCGCTCCGTCTTTGGTAATTAAAATGTCATCTTCAATTCGAATTCCAATACCTTCTTCAGCGATATATAATCCTGGTTCCACGGTAACGACCATTCCTGGTTCGAGTGCGACTTCATAATTACCAATATCGTGAACATCAAGTCCTAAGAAATGTCCAATTGAGTGATAATAGTATTTGCGGTATTCTTCATCACTTTTTATTAAGCCTAATTGATACAAACCTTCAATTAAGATTTTAGCGGCAAATTCGTTAAATTCGCGCCATGTTACTCCAGGTTTAAGCATTTTAATCGTTTCTTTATTAGCTTTTAAAACTATTTCATAAACTTCTTTTTGACGAGGAGTAAATTTACCACTAACTGGGTAAGTTCTAGAAATATCTGAGGCATAGTGATCATGATAAACTCCTAAATCAAATAACATTAAATCATTGTCACCTAGTTTTTGATTATTGTCGACATAGTGTAAAATTGTCGCATTTTTGCCGCTGGCAGCAATCGTTTTAAATGATTCTTTTTTATTTTCTAAATTAAGAATATGTAAATAGTGAGCTACCATTTCATATTCATAACGGCCGCCTTCTAAGTGCTTCATAACATTATTTAAACCGGCGTTAGTCGTTTTGATTGCTTCTTTGATGGCTTTAATTTCTAACTCATCCTTAATCATTCTTAAACTAGCTAAATCCATATGGATATTATTAACTTGTAAGTAAGGATGAACATCTTTTACCTTGTTTAAAAACTTATAACTGGTTGAATCAAGATTACTCGCTTCTAAATCTAAATTAAGCTTACCAAGTTTACCGAAAATATTAGCTCTTGAGCTTGAGGTAACACTTTGAAGGAAACTTTCTAACGTTTCAATATTTCTCACTTCATCAACTTTAGATGTTTGTTTTACTATTTCAGGTGATAATAGTTCACCATCCCATAAGGCACGTTCTGGAGTTCTAAACTCTTTAAAAACAAATGACTTTTGCATGTTTTTACCTTTAATAATTACTAATGCCATATTAGGTTCATTAAGTAGTGTTAAATAGTAAAAGTTATTGTTTACAAAAAAGTCATAATGTTGGTCCGCTGTTTTTACTTTAGACGCGCCTGAAAAAAGTATCGTAATACTTTCTGATTCTAATTTTTCAATTAGTTTTTGTCTTCTTAATACCAGCACTTTTATCAAACTCCTTAAATTTTGTTAGTGAACTCTAAAACTTCTCTAACAACTTTATTTAATACTTCTTCAGCGTCATGTTGAGATTTTTCAACGACGCTAAAGTAAATCTTTAATTTAGGTTCAGTACCTGATGGCCTAAAGATAACCCACATTTTATTATCAAAGTAAAATTTTAATACATTTGATTGATACATATCAAGAACTTCAGTTTTACCACCAGGGAAATAAACTTTAGATTCTTTATAGTCTTCATATTTAACTAATTTATAGTCTTTTAAAGTAATACCATTAGCTCTGACATAGTCCATAATTTCGATAATTTTTTGAGCTCCGTCTAAACCAGTTAAAACTAAATTATGTGTGTATTCTAAATAGTATCCATATTTTTCATAGATTTCATGTAAATAATCGATAAAAGTCATGCCTTTATCTTTTAGCCATGAGGCAATTTCAGCATACATTAATGTTTGCTGAACGCCGTCTTTATCTCTAACAAAGTCTTCAATTACTGAGCCGATAGCTTCTTCACAGCCAAATTGGAATTTGGCTTTTCCTTCAATCTTTAAGGCTTGTTCACCGATGAACTTAAAACCAGTTAAAACTCTAACTGAGTTTTGGCCAAACGACTTACCAATTTCACCAATTAAGTCTGAAGTTACAATAGTAGAATAAACATATCCGTTTTTTTCTAATTTTTTATTAGCTTTTCTTTGAGATAATAAATAGTAAACAGTTAAGGCTGCTCCTTGGTTACCATTTAATAACACATAGTTATTACCATCGCGGACGGAAATACCAGTTCTATCAGTATCTGGATCAGTTAGAATAATCGCATCAACATCATGGTTTAAAGCAACTTCAGCCATACCTTGCCATGCTTCTGGAGATTCTGGGTTAGCATTTTTTGTATTAGAAAAATCAGGGTCAACAAAAGCATGTGGATTATAAACTAAGACGTTATAACCCATTTCTTCTAAAAGCCTTGGAACAACAGTTAATCCTGTACCATGAAGTGGTGAATATAAAATATTAGCCGATTTTGAAGTTTCATTAATTTGAATTTTTTTGACTTTTTCAAAGTAAGCCGCTTCAACTTCTTCTAATACTGGAACAATTAACTTACTATCTTTAGCAGTTTCAATGTTAAACATATCTTTAACTTTATTAACCTCAGCGATACATAAGTCTGATTCTTTTAAATTAAGTTGAGATCCTGAAGCGTTATATACTTTATAACCGTTATACTCTTTTGGATTATGAGATGCGGTTAACATCACGCCACCAGCACATCCGTAATATCTAATGGCAAATGATAACATTGGTGTCGGTCTTAATTCTTTAAATAAATATACTTTAAATCCTTGGTTAGCAAAGACTTCAGCTACTTCTTTGGCAAATTCTGTTGAGAAATGACGATTATCATGAGCAATAGCAATTCCTTTTTTCTTATTTTTTGGATCAAGTGCTAAATAATTAGCAAATCCAAGTGACGTTTTTCTAACAGTAAAGACATTCATTCGGTTAGTACCAGCACCAATGATTCCCCTTAAACCACCGGTACCAAATTCTAAATCTTTAATAAATGCTTCTTCCATTTGAGTATTATCCATTTTTAAAAGTTCTTCTTTTAAATAATCTGGCATTTTCGGTTCATTTACCCATAAATCATACTTTTGTTTAATAGTCATATTTATCCCTTCCTTTTTTTAACTCATCTATTTCAGTATAAAATACTGATTTATATCTCATTTTTGATTTAAATAATAAATATTTAATAAGCCTTCTAGTACTAAATTAGGTCTAACTTCCATCTCAATATCAACTAGTGGCATAATTACTTTTGCCAGTCCACCAGTGATAATAATATGGGCGTCTTTGTTAATTTGTTTTTTAATGCGCTTAACAATTCCTTCTAATTCTCCGGCTACTCCGTAAGTAACACCTGATTGCATACATTCAACGGTATTAGTGCCTAAGACATTTTTAGGTGTAGTGATTTCAATGTGTGGAAGTAGAGCAGTTGAACCAACTAAAGCTTTAATCGAAACGACAACACCAGGAGAAATAACAACTCCAAGTAGTGTTTTATTTTCAATATAAAGATATTTATTCGCGGTTCCTAAATCAATTACAATCGTTGGATTAGGGCTTTCTAAAGCGGCGGCACCACAAATAATATCAGCTCCAACTTCTTGCGGGTGATCAGTGCGGATATTGATTCCGGTTTTAGTTCCTGGTCCTAAAACGATTGGATTTACTTTATAGATACGTTTCGATAAAATTTTTAAACTTAAGGTAATTTCAGGAACGACACTAGCAATAATAACCCCTTCAATAATACTAGGGTCAAATAATTGATTTAATTGAGCGGCATATAAATCCGGAGTCATATTAGAAACGGAGTTAATGCGAAAAACTTGCTCGATATTTTTACCTTTAGCAAGTCCAATTTTAATACTAGTATTTCCAACATCAAATAGTAAAATCATTCTTGTACTTCTCCTTTTAAATTAATGTCTAATTTAATATGTTCTGGGAACGCATTAATTAAGGCGATTGAAATTGGTGTAGCAATTACAACTCCAGCGATGATTTCAAGGAAACCATTAGAACCAACAACAATTTTAATTAAATCCATTACCCCAACTCCTAAATCAGTTAAAGCACTTGATTTAAAAATTCCAATTGCAGATAAAACTATAACTGTATGGAATAATGTTGATAACATAATTGCTGATGGGATTGAAATTGTGTTTTTAAGTTTTTTACTATCAATAAAAAAGTAATATACACCAATTAATATTCCCCCAATACCGACAAATATTGGTACCAAGACGTCTTTTAATACTTGATTTTCGGAATTAATTGTATTAGCTAGTGCTAGTCCTCCATAAAAGAAAAACATAACCGTAATTACACTAATAATCGAAAATATTATCGTATCTCCATGTTTAGTCTTTTGGATTTGTCGAAAGGCATAAAAGATTAAATAGGCAACGACGGCAAATAAAACTCTTGGTAAAATTGAAACTAATGGATTTTGAAATGCCATATCCATTGGAGTAGTTCCGTAGATAAATGATGCCATTAAACTTGATAAGCCAAAGACAAATCCTAATCCAGCTGCATGGGCAAACGGCAAAATCATAATCCCAATTAATACCGGAATGTGGATAATCGTAATGGCAACAGGTCCAATGCGAATATACCCAATATTCGGTATTAGTGATAATAATAAGATAATCGCTGAAAAAATAGCGAAAATGACTAAGTTAAAAACTTGTCTAGATTGTTTTGTTTTCATTTCTTTCTTCTCCTTTTTAAGCCACTAAGGGTCCCATAAGTATTCATAAATATTATATAATATTTACATTCATTTAATTAAAAAAACGACTTTTAAGTCGTTTTATTTAGTTAGTAGATGATTTAGTTTTTCCTCATCTAAATCTTCTAAAATAGATATTAGCATCTTTTTAACTGCTTTTAAATCATCAATTTCAAATAAGGCAGCATTAGAGTGAATATATCTAGTTGGCAAGACAATTGCGGTTGATAAAACGCCACTATTAGTAGTTAAGACTCTAGAGGCATCAGTATTTCCTTTTGAAATATAATATTGATGTTTAACTTTATATCTTTTAGCGACATCAGTATAATAGTCAATAACTTTTTCTGGCACAATAATACCTGGATCATAAATTCTAATCATACATCCTTCGCCCATTTTGCCTAAGTTTTGAGGTTCTAAAATATCATTAATTGGTGAAGAATCCATCGCGATAAACATATCAGGTTTAATAATATTTGATATCGTTCCGGCTCCTCTCATCCCAACCTCTTCTTGAACAGTTGCACCAATTGCTAAATTAAAAGGCAAATCCTTTAAATGGAAATGACTAATTAATTCTAAAGTTACACCAACTCCCATACGATTATCAACTGCTTTAGAGATAACGCGTTTTTTATTATATGTATGAGTAAAAGTGTTAGCAAAGGTAATCATTTGACCTAATTTAACACCCCACGAGCGAGCTTCTTCATCGCTTTTAGCGCCAATATCTAAATATAAATCTTCAACATTGGTTGATTGAGTTTGACGTAAGTGTGGTGGCTTAGCTCCAACAATTCCTGGAATAATTCCATTTGGAGTATGGATCTCAAGAACTTGAGAGACGATAACTTCACCTAAAATGCCACCGATAGGTAAAATATTGATGGCACCATTTGGTTTAATGTTAGAAACAATAAAACCAACTTCATCCATATGGCCACCAACCATAATGGTTTTAGCATTTGGATTTTTTGATTTTTTGTAGCCAAAAACCGACCCTAAATTGTCAGTGATTATTTCAAAATCGTCAAATTTTTGAAGATATTTTAAATAGTAATCCCTTACCTTATCTTCGTGGCCAGAAATTCCTGGTAATTTAAATAAATCTTCGTAAATTTTAGGTAACATTATACTAAACTACCTAGCCCTTCGCTAGTTAAGAAGTTAACGATCCCTTCCATTGCTTTTTCTTGATCAGGGCCCGTAATTTTGATTTTTACGTTTTCACCACGATAAATACCTAGTGACATAACTCCCATGATGGATTTTAAGTTTACGGTTTTACCCATAGATTCCATTAAAATCTCTGATTCGTATTTCATTGCTTCGTTAACTAAACGAGTCGCAGGACGTGCGTGAATACCATATTCAGCAATAATTAAGAATGTTTTTTCCATTTACTTTCCCTCTTTTCTTCTTTTTTCGATATATTTGTATGTTTCTTTTGGGTTGTCCTTTACTAACATTTTAACATGATTTTTAGTAATTACAGCCCCTAATTTTAACTTTCGTAATTCTCTTGGTATCAATAAGTCTAAGTCATGAACGGTTGCACTTAATCTTCTTCGTGATAACTTAACTTCTTTAATATTTTCAATTCCGCCAAGAGCGTTGATGACATTCTCAGAAAATTCATCTTGAGTATCTAATTTTGATTTTTTTCTTTTACCAACAATTAACACTATAATCAGTATAATTGTAATAAATGCTAGTACTGCTGCTCCAATTAAAATGTATAGCTGTGTTGGGTTGGTTGTATCAATAAAAGGCATATTTTTTCACTCCTATTTATATTATAACTTGTTTGGTTAATTTAACCAAATATATTATCACTAATATATTAGCATCGCGTCTCCGAAAGAGAAAAAACGATAATTATGTAAAATCGCTTCTTGATAAGCGGCTAGTATTTTGTCTTTTGTATAGAAAGCACTAACTAACATTAGTAAGGTTGATTTAGGTAGATGGAAGTTAGTAATTAAGTGGTCAACTACCTTGAATTTATAACCTGGATAAATGAATAAATTTGTTTCATATAGACCGCTAGTAAATTTTCCATCAAAGTTACTTTCTAAAACTCTTAAGGTTGTAGTTCCAACACAAGTTATCTTTTTATTTTCTTTAATTGCTTCATTTAATAAGCGTGTTGATTCATCGGAAAGATAATAAGTTTCATAGTGCATTTCATGATCTTCAATATTATCAACGTCAACTGGTCTAAATGTACCAAGCCCAACATGAAGTGTAATAGTAATAAACTCGACACCATTATGTTTAAGTTGTTCAATAATTTCATTCGTGAAGTGAAAGCCGGCAGTTGGGGCGGCGGCACTACCTAAGTTTTTGGCATAAACGGTTTGATAACGATCTTTATCTTCTAACTTTTCATGAATATATGGAGGTAGTGGCATTTCTCCTAATAAAGCCAATATCTCGTTTAAAATACCATTATAAATTAGTTTCGCTATAGCTATTCCTTTGTCTCTAACTTCTAAAATTTCTAGTTTTAAATCGTCAGAAAATTTAACGGTTGTACCAGCTTTTACTCTTCTAGCTGGTTTAACTAATATTTCCCAAATATCTTCAGTAGTTTCTTTTAAAAGTAAGACTTCAATTTTTGCCATAGTATCTTCTTTTATGCCATAAAGTCTAGCTGGCAACACTTTAGAATCATTTAAAATGATGACATCCTCTTTTTTAAAATAATTTAAGATATCATAAAAATGTTCGTGTTTTAAAGTGTTATTTTCTCTATTTATTACCATTAATTTCGACTCATCTCTTTTTTCTAGAGGTGTTTGAGCAATTAATTTTGGTGGTAATTTATAATCAAAATCGTTAACTTTCATTAAAATAATCCTTTATAATATTTGATATTTAATTCATCGTAAGCTTTTTCAGTAGCTACTCTACCTCTAGCAGTTCTTTGGATATAACCTTCTTGAAGCAGATATGGTTCATAGACATCTTCAATTGTAGAAGCTTCTTCTGAAAGTGATGCAGCAAGTGTCTCTAAACCAACCGGACCGCCACCAAAGTTATTGATGATCGTCTTCAAATAATTGATATCTTTTTGGTCTAATCCATTTGGGTTTATTCCTAATTTATCTAGTGCTAAATTACAAATATCAGTTGTAATAGTACCATCACCGATAATTTCCGCAAAGTCTCTAATTCTTCTAAATAAGCGATTAGCTATTCTTGGAGTTCCACGACTTCTTCTAGCTAGATTATGAACTGAATCAGAAGTTATTTTAGTTCCGTAAACATGGCTAGTCCTTAAAATAATTTTTTCTAAATCGGCTATATTATAATAATCTAATCTAAAAACAACTCCAAAACGATCTCTTAATGGAGCTGATAAGTCACCAAATCGAGTGGTTGCACCAATTAAGGTAAATGGCGGGAGATCAATTCTAATAGAACGTGATTCAGAATCACGCCCTAAAATAATATCAATTACAAAATCTTCCATCGCAGCATATAATACTTCTTCAACGACTCTAGGTAGACGGTGAATTTCATCAATGAATAAAATATCACCAGGCTCTAAGGTTGATAAAATAGCCGCTAAGTCGCCGCTTCTTTCAATTGCTGGCCCCGATGTCGTTCTTAAGTTAACATTCATTTCATTAGCGATAATTTGAGCTAATGTCGTTTTACCCAACCCAGGAGGACCATATAATAAAGTGTGATCAATAACTTCACCACGACCTAAAGCGGCTTTAATATAGACATCTAAAACTTCTTTGATGTCATCTTGACCGACAAAACTTTCAAGTTTTTCAGGGCGAAGTGATTGTTCATCATCGTACTTTTCTTGTAGTTCTTGAATAATTTTTGGATATTCACTCATTATTTATACCTACTTTAATAAGATTTGAAGAGCTTCTTTGACCATTTGATCAACGTGTTCACTCGGCTTAATTTTCTTTAAAGCGCGATTAATTTCTACTTTAGAATATCCTAGCGCACTTAAAGCCAGTGCCACATCTTCTAATTGATTTGGTGTAGCTTCTTCTTCAAGCGATAGTTTACCTTTTAAATCTAAAATAATTTGCTGGGCACTCTTCATCCCAATTCCTGGAAATTTAGTTAAATATTTTGCATTACCATCATCAATGGCTTGAATTAAATCGCTAGTGTTTTCACTTGCTAAAATACTTAATGCACTTTTTGGCCCAATTCCTGGAACATTGATTAATTTTAAGAATAAATCTTTTAAATCTAAAGTCTTAAAACCATATAAAAAGATATCAGGTTCTCTAACACGTTTAAACACATAAATTTTCATTTCCGTACCTAACTCAAAAGAGTAAGGGTTACTTACAATTAATTCATAGCCAACATTATTAGCTTCTAAAACAATATAAGTCGGACGAATTTGAACAATTTTTCCAATTAAATATGAATACATGAAATCACCATTTTCATTTTAATAATATAGAATTATTATACCATAATAAACGGCTTTCTTCACGACTTTTAAAATGAATTTATTCATTTTGCAGTCTATTTTGAAAATATTAACTAATTTATAAAAAAAAGACGATTTTGAATTGTGATAAATATATAATATTTAACCTTATCCGTGATATAATAAAAATTAGGAAGTGATAATTTGTCAAGAGGGAAGGCCATTGAAATTAATTTAATGTCACTCTTTGATGACCTTAATAATGTCAAAGATGTTAAGCTTGCTATTCGTAGCCTTTTTTCTGATTATCAAAAATTAATTACTTCTTTTGAAAATTATTTTGAAGAAAAATGTAAGGTTGATGTTAAAGATGCCTTAGATGTAAATCGCAAATATTATGATGTAGTTTTATCAAAAAATGATAAATATGACCGCATTGTCGAAAACAACTTATCATCACTACGCGATGCGATTAGATCAAATGATGATAAGCTAATTAAAATTGAATATAATTCAGATGAATTAAAATTTGAATCAGAAATTATTATTAATAACCGCGATATTGATGTTAAAAAAGAAATTATTGACGCAAGAAAAAAATTAGGGAAATTAATTCAAGCCTCTAATGAGGAAATTGAAGTAATCAAGGACATTTATTTAAAAAATTCTGATAAACATTTAGCTAATAAGCAAATAGAATTAGATGCACTGGCCAAAGAGTATCAACAAAATCTTGAAGATTTAAGACAAAAAATGCGCACTCGTAATCAAGTCTATGAACAACAAGTTAGTAAAAATAGACAAGTTAGGGAGCAATACGTTTTAAATCATTCAGAAAAGTATAAAGAAATTAAAAACCTACATACTTCGTTTTCGATTTACTATAACTCGAAAATAGATGAGTTATCCAAAAAATATCGTTATGAAGTCAAACTATTAAACGAGGAATATAACGAAAAAACGAGTAAATTGAATGAACAAATAAGCGTAATTGAAAAAAATGTATTATCAAAAGAAATTGATACCAAAACTTTAATTCATGAAAAGTCTGAAAGTCTTAAAAAACCATATCATGAAGCTAGAACAAAATATGAACAAGAATTAAGATTTTTAGTTACTAAACATGATGAGGAACTTCAAGGATTATCACGTCAATTATCTGATTTTGAACGTGCGATTAACTTAAGAATCAAAAGATATAATGATGATTTTGAAGAAGGCGACAAATCAAAGGAAGCCCGTAAACAATTAAATAACTTTATAAAACCACTTCTTAACGCTCTTAATAAAGAGAAAAAATTAATTAGGGTTAAGAAAAAAGAATTAACTAAAGAACATCGTTTAAAAGTTAAAAATCTATATGATGAATTCCATTTTGATAAGATAAAACTGGATAAAGACTTTATCTTTTTTGAATATGAAGCACTAATTGATAATGCTAGTTATTTTGAAGAGTGTTTATTAAAAATTAATTTATTAAATCTTCAAATCGAAAAACTTGAAGAAGAAAAAAATCAAAAAATTTGGCTGTTAACTAATGCTTATAACCATGAAATTGGTTATATCGAAAAAATTTTAGCATTAGGCTCTGAAAGACAAGAGTTTATGATTCAAGATCAAGTAGGAAACAACTCATTTATTTTAGCTTCTAGTCAACTTAACAACGAAATAATTAAATCTTCTTTCGAAGTTGATTCTGAACGTAGTAATTTAGAGATTAAAATTTTAAAAATCATTTACTTAAATAACGTTAAAAAAGTCACGGCCAAGTATCAACTTTTAATTCAAGAGGAAATGATTAAAAGAGATACTGTAATTAAGCAATATGAGTACGAAATTGAAATTGAAAAAGAAAATTTAAAATTAGTTGAATTAAATTCTAACCTTGAATTTAGTTTATTAAAATTAAAAACAGAATATGAATTAGAATTAGAATTGAGAGCTAATGAACAAAAATCTGATAAACTTAACTACTTCTTAAATTTAACTAAAATTAAATTAGACGATATTAATAAAAAACATGAAGCAACCTTAGAGTTTGATATTGCCGAGGCTAAAGCATCAAGAAATATGTTTATGTATAAACTTGATGCTGAAAAAATAGATCGATATTATGTGCAACTCTTTGAAACTTTAATTAATCACCACGAAAAAATTGATAATATCGTAAAAATTATGAAGTTTAGTTATGCGCATCCTGAGTTTTCAATGACGAAGTTTTATCATTTAATCGATTTAGTTATTGATCTTTTACCGCATATTCAAGAAGAAAGTGATTTATTAATCTCATACTTTAAAGGGTTAACTGATCAAATTATTGTCCAAAAAATCGATGAGTTAACGGGCTTTCATTATCGTAACAAACTCCAATCAATCTTAGACCAAAACGCAAGTTCTGAAGAAATAATTAAACAAGATATTGAACAAATTGTAGAAGAGCGTAGCTTGTTAACTGCTGATTTAGTAACATTTGAACAAGCATCGCATCGGTTTAATATTCAAATCTCGCAATTATACCGTGATATTCAGTCACTTAAAGAATATAAAGACGACGTTGAATCGCGTGATCAACTAATTAAACTAAAAGTCGAATTAGCCAATATTAACAATCAATTGAAATTTAATGCTAAACAAATTAAACAACTACAAAAACAAATTTTATCAAAAGATGATATTATCGCCTATCATGAAAAGCGGTTAAAAAAATTAACTAGGCAATATGAAGGACATAAGAAAAAATTAGGAAATCAAGTTAAAAAAGAAGCTAAAACGTATTACCGAGAAAAAGAAAATAATATCAATGAATTTGCTAAACTTAAAAAGTTAATTGATACTTACGTCCAAAATAAAATTAAGAATTTAACTAAATTAAAACGTAATTTAATTAAGACAGTCGATGCGATTGAAATTTTTTCAAAAGATAACGAAAAGACAAGATTAAAATATATGGATAATTTATTTAAATCGCTAGAAAGATTTAGAAAAGTTGTCTTAAGAATTTATTATTCTCAAGAAAAAGATCAACAAAATATTTCAACCGGATTTAATATCTCGTATAATATTTTAGTTAGAAACTTAAATCAAAATTACCGAAATAGTTATTTAAAAGAAAAACGCAAAAATTTAGATAATAAAAAAGCCTATGAAAATGATTTAATTAAGTTAAAACAAAAATACGATCTTGATGTATTAAAAGCCAATCGTACTTTCCAATCAAGGGCTGACGCGATTAATCAACAGTTAATGCACTATGATGAAGCATTTAGAAATACCTTTGTCTACAGACGCAATTATGTTAGAACTCTTACAGTAAATCAATTAGAATTAAACAAAGGCTTAGATCAAAATACTGATGAATTAACGAAAATGTATACTGATGAATTTGAAGCGTTTTACACTAAGAAAAGGTCTTTATTAAGAGATTTATCTCAAAAACAATATCGTTTATTTAACTCAACAATTAACCGTTCACTTCAATACCGCGACAATTATTTAGAAACTAAACACGATGTTTCAGACGCTTTAAAAGATGGTCATAAGGAAAATTTGTTAATAGTTAAAAATAAAGAAAGAGAATATCGAAAGTCATTGGTTGCTAAAAGACATGAGGAAAGGCAAGAACATATTACCTTCCGAGAAAAACTTAAAAATAAAACCGATAAGATTACTTTAAAATATCAAGCTAATTTAAAGAAGATTAATTCTTAAAAAAATAAAAGATGAGTCTCAAAACTCATCTTTTTTTGTATATATTTTCTTTAAATTCTAATTCAGTTATAACTTTTACACCCATATCTTTGGCAAACTCATAGCCAATTTCAATGGCAAAATCATTTAAGACTTTTGGATCATGAGCATCACTTTCAACAATAGCAGTTGCCCCTTCTTCAGCTACCATTTGCCAAAACTTAGGTCTTGGATATTTATAACTGTTATAGTCGCGAGCTGAAAGACCTTCTTCTAATTCAACTCTTCTAATGCCGTTGGCATTAATTTCAATTGGGATATTAAGTTTGACACATTCTTTTATAACTGGGCGTAATGCCTCATACATTTCATCAGTTGGGTTTTTAATCCCCCAAAAACAAACATCAGGGTGACATAACATTGAAAAATAACCACTTCTTAATCCTTTAATGACTTGATTAGCGTAAATCTTAATATCATCTAACGTTTTTAAGGCATAAACACTAACCAATCTATCTTTAATTGGAATATAGTGTTGGCCTAAAATTAAATAATCTAAGTGTGCTAATAAATCGTGGAAATGTTCGTCATATCCCTCGAAATATTCCATTTCTAAACCGCGATAAACAGTTAATCCATGTTTTTTACCATAATTAACACCTTCATCTAATTCATGAAGATAAATATTATAAAACTCATCTAAAGTCATTCGGTATTGACTATAAGGATCTAAAACGTGAAACGGAGCGTGATCAGAAATACCTAAAATATTAAAATTATGTTTAATTGCTTCTTTGACATAATCCACTACTCTACCACTGGCATGGCGACATAACCAGATGTGGGTATGATAATTAGCTTTGTGATCTTTAAATTTAGTCATAAAATTCGAACTCATATCCTAATATTTTTACAGTGTCGCCATTTTTAATGCCCGCTTCTCTTAAGCGTTCATGAATTTGAAGTTGTCTTAATTGATATGAAAATCTTTTCACACTAGCTTCATTTGAAAAGTCTGTCCGGTAAAACAATGCTTCAATTACACTACCAGATAATGAATAAATTCCATCATCATCTAAAGTGATGTTGTAGATTAATTCTTCTTTTTTATTTTCAATTAATTCTTCATAAGGAATTTCAAGAATAATCTTAGGTGCCATTTGTAAAACTTCAACAGTTTTATCTAAGAAGGTTGATAGCCCCTTCTTAGTTACTGCTGATAATAATAAAACATCTTGATTAAATTTAGCTTTTATTTTATTTATTTCTTCTTCAGTTAATAAATCAATTTTATTTAAAACAACCACTTGTGGACGATTAACTAATTCCTCATTATATTTAGCTAATTCATTATTAACAGTTAAGTAATTTTGATAAGGATCTTCGCTTGATGCATCAACGACATGAACAAAGACGCGACAACGTTCAATATGTCTTAAAAATTGGAAGCCTAAACCACTTCCTAAACTAGCATTTTCAATTAATCCAGGGATATCAGCGACGACAAAGTCATAATCATTGTGCAATACTACACCTAGGTTTGGAGTTAGAGTGGTAAATGGGTAGTCAGCAATTTTTGGTTTCGCATTAGAAATTATCGAAATGATGGTTGATTTTCCAGCATTTGGAAATCCAATTAATCCAACATCAGCAATCATTTTAAGTTCTAATTTAAGTTCTCTTATTTCGCCTGGAAGACCACGCTCACTAAATTGTGGAGCTTGGTTTTTATTTGATTTAAAAGCCGTATTTCCGCGTCCACCACGACCACCATGGGCGACGACTAATTCTTCATTATGTTCGGTAATTTCGCCAATATAAGCGCCATCAGTAGTTTTTACGACTGTACCTAGCGGAACTTTAACATAAGTGTTTTTAGCGCTTTTACCATGTTGATTTTTATTTTTACCGTTTTCGCCGTTATCAGCTTTAATCAATCTCGTATATCTAAAGTTTCCTAAGGTATTAATTCCTTCTTCACCGACAAAAATAACTGAGCCACCACGACCACCATTACCGCCAGCTGGTCCCCCAAGTGGAACGTATTTTTCACGTCTAAAAGCGACGATACCGTCGCCCCCTTTGCCACCATGAACTTTAATCAATACTTCATCTAAAAACATAATTTTACCTTAATAAACAAAAAGGATAACTTGATGTTATCCTTCGTAAACAGAAACTTGTGTGCGATTACGTCCTAAGCGTTCGTATCTAACGATGCCTGTTACTTTAGCAAATAAAGTATCATCGCCACCACGACCAACGTTGTGTCCAGGGTGAACTTTAGTTCCTCTTTGACGATATATAATTGATCCAGCAGTAGCAAATTGCCCATCTGATAATTTTGAACCTAGTCTTTTAGCTTGAGAATCGCGTCCGTTACGAGATGATCCAACACCTTTTTTAGATGCGAATAATTGTAATTGTAATTTTAACATGTTTATTCCTCCTTTAAATATTTAGGAAATTGACGTTTAATGTCATCTAATGAATATATTAAATTTTCGAGTAACCCTTTAACTACCTCAGTAAGTTTACAAACGGTTATTTTAACATATCCTTCTTTTAAATCAACCTTGATATTATCTTTTTCATTTAACTTTTCAATTGCGTTAATCGTCATAATGATGGCAGTTGAGACTGCAGCACAAACGATATCTTCTCCGTGTGGTGCAAATAACGCATGTCCCGAAATAACAATTGATTCAAGGTTTTTTTGGTTAAATGATTGCGCGTAAGTAATCATTATCCGTTAATCGATTCGATTACTAATTTAGTATAAGCTTGGCGATGTCCTTTTTTTCTAGCATCATTGTTTTTGTCTTTGTATTTAAAAACGATTAACTTTTTACCGCGACCATTTTTAATTACTTTAGCTTTAACATTCGCTCCTGCTACATAAGGTGTTCCAACAACTGTTTTCTTGCCACCTAACATTAATACTTTATCAAAAGTATATGTTTCTTCAGCTTCTACAGGAAGTTTTTCGACAAAAATTTCTTGACCAACTTCAACTTTTAATTGTTTTCCACCAGTTTCAATTACTGCGTACATATGTTTTTCCTCCTTTTATTTTTTTGAAGACTCACTATTAGAGTAGTTGTAAATAACGTTTGAGACTCTTTCTACGTGGTACAACGATAGTATATTAACATAGTTAATAATTAAATTCAAATATTTTGATTATTATTTACTAAATAATAGTTTTTCTTTTATTTCTTATGCTATAAAACTCATTACTTCCGATTATTAAGTGATCAACAACATCAATTTTAAGTAAATCACCGGCCTCAATAATCTCTTTTGTTACTTTAATATCTTGTTCACTAGGCTCAGAATTACCTGATGGATGGTTATGAACTAAAATTAAGGCATTTGATGATAACTGATAAGCGCGTTTAAAGATCTCTCTTGGATGAATTAAAAGCGAATTTAGTGTGCCTTTAAAAATATTTTCATAGGTGATGACATCACCTTTGGTATTTAAATAGATGACATAAAATGTTTCTTGTTGTAAGTTTTTAACTTCTTCAACAAGTAATAAATAGATGTCAAAAGCGGTTTTAATTTTAGTCGGTTTCTCATCATTAATATTACTTAGTCGTTTACCAAGTTCAATTGCGGCAATAATTTTTGAAGCTTTAGCCATTTTGATTCCGTCAATTTTAATCAGTTCATGATAGGTAACGGTTTTTAGACTACTTGCTTGATTAATTTCATATAATAATCTTTTACTTAAATCTAAAACGGATTCCCTTTTCGTTCCAGTTTCAAGTAAGATGGCAATTAGTTCATGAGTTTGTAGTGATTTAGGTCCGTGCTTAACTAGTCGTTCGCGCGGACGCTCTTCATTGGGAATCTCTTTAATAAAATAAGTCATATCATCACCCTATTTATAATAGAGTAATTATTTTGATTTTACTTTTTGAAGTTATTTAAAAAATAACCTAAGAAATGAATTGATCCCGTAATTAAATAAGTTTCGCAAGGATTATTTATTTCTTTTAAAGCCGCATTAAAATCTTTGATTAGTTCAATCTTAGGAAAATCAGTTTTAATTTTATCTAAATCAGCTAATCTTGGATCAGGAAAAGAGGTTATGATAATTCTTTTTGAGAATTTATTTAACTCGGTGATAAAACTTTGATAATCTTTTCCTTTTAAAATTGAGATAATCGAAACTATCTTTTGATTTGGAAATAATATCTCAATTGACTCTCTTAATGCGATTGCCGCTTCTTTATTGTGAGCGGCATCAAGATAAATTTTAGGGGTATCATTTATTAGTTCTAATCTTCCGGCCCATTTCGCATTACATAGCGCTTTACTAATGGTTTCGTATTTAATATTAGGAAATAAATAGTTGATTCCTTTAATTGCTAAAGCGGCATTAAATAGTTGATATTCGCCAATCATTTTTAGTTCATATTGATTACCCTCTAAGATAAATCTAAGGGGATTATCATTTAGTTTTTCTGGTTTATCAACAAAGAAAACTTGAGCATTAATCTTCCTTGAATAATCAATAACATAGTCTTTATGTTTAAGATCCATCGTCGTAAACATTGTCCCATTTTCTTTTAAAATTCCAATTTTATTATTCAAAATATCAATTTCAGTTGGCCCCAATTTTTCGATATGATCAGTTCCAATATTGGTAACTAGTGACAAGTCATAGTTAATAGTGTTAGTTACATCTAACTTGCCACCAATGCCAACCTCAATAATAATTACATCTACTTCTTGGTCTTTAAAATATAAAAATGCCATGACGGTTAGTAATTCAAAAAAAGACATTTTTTCGTCTAATGTATCGTTATAGTTTAGTATTTTTTCGAGATATAATTTTAAATCTTGATTACTAATTAATCGATTATTTAAAAGAATTCTTTCATTAAAGACTTTTAAATATGGTGAAACAAAAGTTCCAACTTTATAGCCGGCCAAAGTTAAGATTTCAGTTAAGTATTTACAAACTGAACCTTTACCATTAGTCCCAGCGACATGGATTTTTTTAATATTAGAAAAGTCAAGGTTAAAATACGCAATTGCGTCCTTGACTCTTTTCATATTATTTTTAGGGTTAATTGAAATTTGACGTTCTAGTGTTTGAATTAAACAGAATAAATTAGTTGTCATATTTTTTTAATTCTTCTCTAACAGCTTTATATTGTTTTAAGTATTCTTCGTATTTTCGTTTTTCTTCTTGAACTTTTTCAGGTTTAGCCCGTGAAATGAAGTTTTCATTTGATAACATTCTTTCGCTTCGATCTAGTTCTGATTGCAATTCTTCTAATTGTTTAGTTAACGCTTCAATTTCACGATTACGATCAATTATGTCGGCTTTATCAACGTATATACGAGTTTCTAAACTAGTAATTAACAATGTTTCTTCTTTCGTTTCTAGTTTGTTAGAAATCACTAAATTATTCGGATTTAAGAATTTAGTCGTAACATCTTTAAATTCTTGATATAAACTTAATACTTCTTGATTTGAAGAAACTAAATTAATATTGATTTTCTTGCTAGGGACAACTTGATATTCACTTCTTAAGTTTCTCACTTTGGTTATCATTTCTTCAAAAATTTTAAACTTTTCAATTGCTTTTTGATCAACTTTTCCCGCTACTGGCCAAGATGAAATCATAATTGATTCTTCTTGTGATAACTTTAAGAAAATATCTTCCGTAACAAATGGAATAAATGGATGCATTAACTTTAAGATAGCTTTTAAGACATGGAGTAATATTTTTTTAGTATTTTCTTTTAACTTGTCATTTTCAAGTTGAACTTTCGCTATTTCTAAATACCAACTGGCAAATTCATCCCAAGTAAAGTTATATAATTCTCTTGCCACTTCAACAAACTCATATTTATCATAGTTTAAATCTGAAGCAATGATAACTTCATTAAGTCGTGAAATGACCCATTTATCAGCCAATGTTAATAACTTATAGTCGTCTGATTCGACATTAGGATCAACATTCATATAGATAAACCTGGCGATATTCCATAGTTTATTAATAAAGTTCCAACTTGATTCAACTTTTTCTTCTTCATAACGTAGGTCAGCACCTGGTGCTGAGTTAGTCGTTAAGAAATATCTTAACGCGTCAACTCCGTATTGATCAATAACGTCAATTGGGTCAACGCCATTACCTAGTGATTTTGACATTTTTTGACCATCACGAGCCCGAATTAAACCGTGAATTAAGACATCTTTAAACGGGTCTTGTTTGGTAAAGTGTCGACCTTGAAAGATCATTCTTGCAACCCAGAAAAAGATAATATCATATCCAGTAACTAAGACATCACCTGGGTAATATCGTTTCAAATCAGGGGTGTTATGAGGCCAACCTAACGTTGAAAATGGCCATAAAGCACTTGAAAACCAAGTGTCAAGTACATCTTCATCTTGAACCCAACCAGTACCAGGTGAGTTGACTTGAACTTTTATTTCATCGTCTTTATACCAGGCTGGAATTCGGTGTCCCCACCAAAGTTGACGGGAAATACACCAATCTTGAATATTATTCATCCAATTTTCATAAGTCTTTAAAAATCTTTCGGGATAAAATTTAGTTTCCGTTTTAAGAGCTTCTTTAGCCAAATCATCCATTTTTAAAAACCACTGAAGTGATAATCTTGGTTCAACCATAACGCCAGTTCTTTCACTATAGCCAACAGCGTTATTATAATCTTCAATTTTAGCTACCAATCCTGCTTCATCTAAGTCTTTAAGTAAATTTTCGCGGCATACAAAACGGTCTTGTCCTTCGTACTTAAAAGCGAATGAATTCATCGTGGCATCTTCATTCATACATAAGACTTTTTCAAGATTATGACGTCCAGCTACTTCAAAGTCATTTGGATCATGAGCTGGGGTAACTTTTACTGCTCCGGTTCCAAATTCCATATCAACATAACTATCTAAAATAATCGGAATTTTAACCTCAGTTCCTGGAATATAAACTTCTTTGCCGTGAAATTTTTGATACTTTTTATCATTCGGATGAACCATAACCGCTTGATCGCCAAACATCGTTTCTGGTCTAGTTGTTGCTACTTCAATATAACCAGTTCCGTCAACTAGTGGATAGCGTAAGGTATATAATTTTGATGTTTGTTCAACATGTTCCACTTCAATATTAGAAAGTGCAGTTAAAGCTTGTGGATCCCAGTTAATAATTCGAAAATCACGGTAAATTAAACCTTCATTATATAAAGTAATAAAAACGTGATTAACTGCTTCATTTAGCCCTTCATCTAAGGTAAATCTTTCTCGTGAATAGTCAACACTAATTCCTAAGGCTTTCCATTGCTGGCGAATTCTTTTTTGATATCGTCTCGTCCAATCCCAACTAACTTCTAAAAATTTTTCTCTTCCTAAATCATAACGACTAACGCATTCATGTCTTAATTGTTCTTCAACACGAGCTTGTGTAGCAATCCCAGCATGATCGCTACCAGGAAGATATAGGGCGTCATAGCCTTGCATCCGTTTACGTCTAATAATTACGTCTTGTAAGGTATTATCCCAAGCGTGACCAAGGTGTAAGACACCGGTTACGTTTGGTGGTGGAATGACGATTGTAAATGGTTTTTTCGTTTGATCTTTTCCAGCTTTAAAATAGCCTTTTTCAACCCAGATATCATATCTTTTATTTTCTACTTCTTTAAAGTCATATTTCGGTTTAAATTTTTCCATATTATTATCTCCTATCATATCGGTATTTAGTTAATCTATATTTCCAAACTCTAAAAGTAAATTGCCTAAATCTTTCATCATATTCAGCACTGACAAATTCAAAACCTAGTTTTTCAAGAACTCGTTGTGACCGACTATTTTGTTCAGAGTGTCTTGCCGTTAATTCTTTGACTCTTAATTCATTAAAAGCGTAATCAATTAGTAAGTTGCTAGCTTCTACCGCAATTCCCTTGCCCCAATAAGCATCATGAATACTATAACCAAGTTCATAAACAGTAGGTTTAAAGATAAATCCCTCTTCATCTGGGGTTAAATCAATGGTTCCAATCATTTTATCATTCTCAAGCCAAATAATAAACCAAGTATGTTTATCTTTAATCATATCTTCTAAGACATATTTGGTAGTAGATATATTATCATGTGGCATCCACCCCGCCATCGGACCAATATTCGGTTTACTGGCATACTCATGAAAATCTTTAAGGTACTTAAAGTCAGGAGTAATTAATTTAATTCGGTTTGTTCTAAATTCTTTCATAAAATAATCTCCAAAAGATAAAAATAGCGTCCTTAGACAAAAAATCTAAGGACGCTAATAAGCGCGGTACCACCTTAGTTCTAGTATAACTAGCACTTAATTTAATCGTTAACGGGATTATCCGAAAATAGCTACTACGATTTCACTATTTCAACTCCAAGGCGACCTTCACTAACTAAACATAGAGTTTTACACCAACCAACTCTTCTCTGCGATGTCTAAATTAATTACTCTTCCTCTTCTTCGTATTTATAATAATTTTAACATATTGATATTTTAATATCAAATAATATTTTCTTATTTTTTGTATTCTTTAACTTCGTATAAAATTCCGATACATCCAGGTCCACAATGTGAGGATATAACGCATCCAGCTTGAGCTTTATAAATATTTTTAATTTTAACACCATGAGCTTTAAATCGCTCCATAGTATATTCATGCATTTTTGGGTTTTGAGTATGAGTAACAAATAAATAATCATCAACAATATTTCCTTTATCATATTCAGCTAGAAAATCATCAATTTGAATATCCATGCCACGAGAGATTTTACCCATTGGCTTTTTATATAAAAATAGTTTGCCATCTCTTACTCTTAAGACTGGTCTTATTCTTAATGCGGCCCCAAGTAAGGCTTGCATTCCGGTAGCTCTTCCGCCTTTTCTCATATATTCAAGAGTCCTTAAAACAAATTGTGAGTGTACACGTGGTGGAAGATCTTTTAATTCTTCATATATTTCTTTTGCAGAATATCCTTTATCACGTAAATCGCAAGCTTTTAAAATAATAATAGCAATTCCTGATGAGAGATTACCTGAATCTAGAAAATACATTCTACCTTCAGGAAATTCTTGAGCGGCTAATAAATAATTTCTTCCAGTTCCTGATAATCCAGTCCCAATTCCACAATAAAAAATATCGTAACCTTTTTCGATATAAGATCTAGCCATTTCTTGAAATTTATACGGAGGAACGGCGGCAGTTTGTGGAAAGACTCCGTTTTCTTCAATCCATTGATACATTTCATCAGTAGTAATATCAATACCATCACGTAATTCACGATTACCTAAGTGAATGTATAACGGCATAACCTTAATATTACGACTGTCAATTAGTTCCTGTGGTAAATCTGCTGTTGAATCAGTTACAATTAAAACTTTATTTTTCATTTTGACCTCCTGTAATAAGCTCTTTAATAAGTTCATTTACTTTATTATAACCCATTTTCGTCTCAGCTGAAGTAATTATGTGAGGGATACCATAAGTTTTCTCTTCAATCATTCTAAGTTTTTTCACGCGCTCACTCATTTTTACTTTATCAGCCTTGGTTAGGATAATTTGGAAATTTAATTTTCTTTCTAATAAATAGTTGAGCATAACTAAATCATCTTCAGTTGGACCAACTCTAAAATCAATTAATAGTAAAACTAAATCAATTCGATTAGGAAGCGATAAATAATTATTCATCAAGTTTAAAAAATCTTCTTGCATCGCTTTTGAACGTTTGGCATATCCATATCCTGGAGCATCAACTAAAAAGTACCCATCACTAACTGAAAAACAGTTAAGTGAAATAGTTTTACCTGGTGTACTTGATGTTCGTGCGATATTTTTACGATTAAGTAAGGCGTTAATAAAACTAGATTTTCCAACATTTGATCTGCCTACTAGTAATATTTCTGGTAGTGTTTTTGGATCTAATTGTTTCATATTAAAGACACTTTTTAAAAATTTAGTTTCCATCTTATCAGTCCTTTATTTCAAGTAAAACAGAAGTTACGTCGGTAACTTCTGTTTCATAAATTATTCTTTAATCGCGATTTTGAAGACTTCGTTAACTTCAGAAACCAGAATAATTCCTAATTTTTCTTTCACTTCTTCTGGTATTTCATCAATATCCGATTCATTTTCTTTCGGAATTACAATCGTTTTAATTCCTGAACGATCGGCGGCAATTGATTTTTCTTTTAAGCCACCAATTGGTAAGACTAATCCTCTTAAGGTTACTTCTCCAGTCATTCCCACATCGTTACGGACTAATTTATTAGTTACCGCAGAATATAATGCGGTCGCAATCGTAATTCCGGCTGATGGTCCGTCTTTAGGAATCGCTCCTTCTGGAACGTGGATATGGAAGTCATTTTCCAAAAATAGATTTGGATCGATTTTATATTCTTCCGCTTTCGATTTAATGTATGATAGTGCGGTTTGCGCACTTTCTTTCATAACATCGCCTAATTTACCAGTTAAGACTAAGTTGCCTTTACCTTTATAGTAAGTGACTTCTACTGGTAGGGTATCCCCACCATAAGCAGTATAAGCTAGTCCTGTAACAACACCAACTTGAGCCTTCTTATCAGCTAAGTTATGGATAAATTTATGTTTGCCTAAATATTCTTCTAAGTTAGCGTTAGTAATCTCAACTTTTTCAACTTTTTCAAGTAAAATTTTCTTAATCGCTTTTCTAATTAAAGAACCTAAGTGACGTGCTAGTTCACGGACACCAGCTTCTCTAGTGTAATACTGAATAATTTCTAAGATGGCTTCATCGGTAATTGAAAATTCCGCTTCGGTAATACCATGGGCATCTAGTTGTTCTTTTAGTAAGTGATTACGTGCAATTTGTTGTTTTTCAAGTTCAGTATAACTAGATAGTTGAACAATTTCCATTCTATCTCTTAGCGGTGCTGGAATGTTTTCTAAATAGTTAGCAGTGGTAATAAATAAGACTTGTGATAAATCATAAGGAACTTCTAGATAGTGATCTGAGAATTTTGAGTTTTGTTCTGGATCTAATACTTCTAACATCGCACTCGCAGGATCTCCTTTATAATCAGATGAAAGTTTGTCAATTTCATCTAATAAGAAGACTGGATTTATTGTTTGCGCTAGTTCCATTGATTTTAAAATTCGTCCTGGCATCGCGCCAACATAAGTGCGGCGGTGTCCTCTAATTTCTGATTCATCTTTAACGCCACCTAACGAGTGTTTTACAAATCTACGGCCTAAAGCTTCAGCAATTGAGATGCCTAAAGAAGTTTTACCAACTCCAGGAGGACCAACTAAACAAAGAATAGTTTGTGGATTTTTTTGGGTTTTGATTTTAACCGATAAATACTCAATAATACGGTCTTTTACTTTATCTAGACCATAATGGTTAGCGTCTAATATCTTTTTAACTTCATTTAAATCATTACGATCTTCTGAAGTTTTATACCAAGGAAGTTTAACGATAAATTCTAAGTAATTTTGAATCACGTTAGCTTCAGCCATAAAGCTTGAAGTTGATTGTAATCTTGAAAGTTCACTTAAAGCATGCTTTTCAATGTTTTTAGGCATACCGGCTTCGCCGATAGCTTTACGTAGGCGTTCCATATCTTCTTCACGTTTAGCCCGGTCACCTAATTCATTTTGAATTGCCTTCATGCGCTCTCTTAAATAGTATTCTTTTTGGTTTTCATCAATCGCTTTTTTAACTTCTTCGTTAATTTTAGCTTCAAGTTCAACAATCATTTTTTGTTGATTAATATCCATTAAAATGAATTTTAATCTTTTTAATACATCGGTTTCAGCGATGTATTTATATTTTTCCATTTCATTAATTTTTAAATTGTAGGCTATTATATCAGCAATTTTATCTGGAGTTGTTTCCCCTTCAATTTTTTCTAAAACTAATTGTGAATCAAGTAGTTGAGTTGGATTTTTAGCAATTTCAGTAGTAATCATTTTAACCGTTGTAATTACTTCTTGGATATCCCCTTCAAATACTTCTTCTAATTCATCATATTCAATTTCAAATGAATCAATAGTTTTAGTGTATTCCACAACTTTAATTCTTTTAATGATATTAAACTTTACTTTGTAAGTATCATTAGGAAGTTTAATTTTCATTGCCAGCTTAGCTAAAACCCCGAAATCTTCAACATCTTCCACAGTTGGAACGTCAATTAACGGGTTTTTTTGAATTAGTAATACTAAGTATTTATCAAATTTTTCTTCAGCTTCATCAAGCGCTTTTAATGAAAAAGGTCTTCCTATTTCAATTCTAAAATCATTATTTGGTAGTGGGACAACTCCTCTTGTGACTAATGCCGGTAATATTTTCTTTGATGGCATCATTTCACCTCCGATAAATTATTTTACTATTTTTGCATTTTCGTATAAGAAGTCTAATGTTTTAGTAAAACCAACTTCTAATTTAATTGAATGTTCGTCAATATATTTTTTAACTTCAGCAACTGAAATGTTATATTGAGTAGCGATTTCTTCATATTTTTTAGCAACTTCTTCATCAGTTGCGTCAATTTCTTCTTGCTTCATAATCGCTTCAATGACTAACATTTGTTGTAATCTTAATTCTGATTGTTTATTTACTTGTTCAGTAAATTGTTCCATAGTTTGTCCTGAAAAAGAAATATAAGTTTCTAAATCAAGACCATATTGTTTTGCTTGAGTCTCTAAGTTTTGTTTGTATTGTTCAGTTTCATAATCAATCATAGCTTGTGGCACTTTTACCACTGAATCTTCAGTAACTTGTAAGACGATTGCATCAGTTACCCTAGCTCTTTCTTCGGCTTCTTTAGCAGTTAATAAATCTTTTCTAAGATGTTCTTTATATTCTTTGACAGTATTTAATCCTAAATCTAATGAACGAACGAATTGATCGTTTAATTCAGGACGGATTTTAACTTTGATTTCCCAAAGTTTAACTTCAAATACTACCGCTTGACCAGCTAAATCTTCAGCGTGGTAATCTTCTGGAAATGATAAATTAATTGATCTTTCTTCATTTACTTTCATTCCAATCATTTGTTCTTCAAATCCTGGAATAAATTGGCCAGATCCAATAACTAGTTGATAATTTTCAGCTGTTCCACCTTCAAAAGCAACTCCGTCTTTTAATCCTTTAAAATCAAAGATGGCAGTATCTCCTTCTTCAAGTGTATCTCCTTCTTTATCTTTTAAAACTTCTTTTTTAGTTAAATCTTGATCAATTTTAGAATCTACTTCTTCATCAGTAACAGCAATTTCTTCGCCGTCAACTTCAACACCTTTGTAGTTACCTAATGTAACATCAGGTTTGATTGGGATGATGAATGAAAAAGTAAAACTTTCTCCTCTAATTACTGTTGTAATATCAAGATCAATTTCAGGTTCGCCAACGATTCTGAAAGTTTGATCTTCTAATGCCTCATTAAATTTATGTCCGAAAACATGGTTTAAGGCATCTTCATATAAACCTTTATCACCAAATTTAGATTCATATTGTTTTTGAGTTACATGTCCTTTTCTAAATCCTTTAATTTCTACATCTTTTTTAATTAACTCATATGCATGAGCAAGTCCGTGCTCAAATTCTTCTGGTGTAACTTCAAAAGTATATTTGGCCGTATTTTCATTAATTCTTTCTACTTTCATAATTTGTTTCCCTCCGTTTAAAATGTTTAAATTCTAATACATATTATACCATTAAGTTATATATTTAATGGTTTTTAAACTTATAAAGGCTTTAATCATTGCCTTTTTGACGAAAATTAGGTAAAATTATATGGAGTTTAATAAAAAAGGAGTAAGATTTATGATTACTATTAAAGAGGTTAAAACCAGAAAAGATTTAAATAGATTTATTGAGTTTCCAAATAAACTATATAAAGACAATCCATACTACGTTCCATCATTGTATATAGATGAATGGAATCACCTAAAAAAAGGGAAAAATCCAGCACTAAAATATTGTGATTTAGTGATGTATTTAGCGTACAATGATGAAGGTGAAATTGTTGGTAGGACCGCAGGAATTTTAAACCACGAATACAACAAACATAAAAATGTTAAACAAGTAAGATTTAACCGTATTGATTTTATCGATGATATTAAAGTTGTTAAAGCGTTACTTGATGCCGTTGAAAATTGGGCTAAAGAAAAGGGAATGAATGAAGTTATTGGCCCAATTGGTTTTACTGACCTAGATAAACAAGGACTTTTAATTGAAGGATTTGATGAGGAAGATATGTTTATTACTCTTTATCACTATCCATATTACCAAAAACATATTGAAGCGTTAGGATACGGAAAAGATGTTGACTGGGTGGAATATGAAATTGATGTTAGTTCAATTGATGATGAAACAATTGAAAAAGTTACTAAACTTGGAGAAACTGTTAAAAGACGTAACGGATATCGATTAATTAAAGCAAATCGTTTTAGATTACCTAAATGGGGCGGGAAAATGTTTAAGGTGTATAACGATGCTTTTAAAGACTTATATGGATTTTTAGCAATTCCAGAGGATGTAATGAACTTCTATATTTCTCAAGTGTTTTTTATTGTAAGACTTGAGTACATTTGGTTTATTGTCGATCAAAATGATAATGTGGTTGGATTTGCCTTATTGATGCCTTCAATGTCTAAAGTTACCAAAAAATATCGTGGCAAATTAAATATTTTTAATGCCTTCTCATATTTAAAAGCCATTCATGGTAAACATGACACTTTAGATATGTATTTTGTGGCGATTAATCCGGAAGATCAAAAGAAAGGGATACCAGCTATCTTTATGGCCGATGCCTTAAGAATTGTTAAAAAGAATAAAGTTAAACGGGCATTGACTGGTCCTGAATTAGAAAATAATCATGAAGTTATGAACTTATGGGGAAGATATCCTCATCGTCAACATCGTCGTAGACGTTGTTTCACTAAAAAAATTTAATCTATAAGGGGGGATAAGCAATTATGCTTTTAAATAAATTAAAAGATGTTGCACTTAGTGTAGCTCCAGTAATTGCAATTGTATTAGTCCTTCAGTTAATTTTAGTAATAGTTCCATCAGGAACACCTGTTGAGTGGGATTCGTTTTTTAGATTTTTGCTTGGAAGCGCAGTTTTAATCACTGGATTGACGATACTTCTCTTTGGGTTAGAGTTATCAATTAATAAAGTTGGTGAAGAATCAGGGTTAGCACTGATTAAGACTAGAAATTTAGGAATTATTTTAACAGTTGCTGGATTATTAGGTTTTTTCGTAGCTGTTGCTGAGCCAGATTTACTAATTCTTGCAATGCAAATAAACGAATTTAGTCAAGGACTTTTAAATACTTATTTAATCATTATTTCGATTGCCTTCGGAGTCGGATTGATGATGATATTGTCATTTTTACGAATTATTTTTAAATGGAAAATTAGGCCAATTATGTTTAGTTTATATGGGATAATTTTCCTGTTAACGATAATTCTTGAAATTCGGAGTGGTGGTACTTTATTCCCAATCGCATTTGATTCTAGTGCATCAGTTACTGGAGCGGTGGCAGTACCATTTATTCTCGCTTTAGGAATTGGTGTTTCAAGAGCGGATAAAAATGCTAAAGAGGAAGATTCATTTGGAATGGTCGGGATTACTTCTGCCGGAACAATTATTGGTGTTTCTGTCTATTTATTAGCCAAAAGTCACTTGAAATTTCCTAAAGTTACAATTGCAAATAATAATCTAAATGGTGTTTTTAAACCATTTATTACCGAACTGCCAACATATTTATGGCAGGCAGCGTTAGCATTAGTACCATTTATTGTTTTATATTTAATTATTAATGCGACAATTTTAAAGGAAAATAAAAGAGATACCATCTCAAAATTAATGGGATTCTTATATGTCTTTATCGGCCTACTTTTGTTCTTATTATCAGCGAATGTTGGTTATATTGGAGTAGCTCGTGAATTAGGACATAATATGGCACAATTAGGAATCATCCCTGTCGCAATAACTGGATTTTTCATTGGTGCGTTAGTAATTTTAGCTGAATCATCAGTCCACGTGTTAACGGATCAAATTTATAATGTAACTAGTGGTTCATTAAAGAAAATTCCAGTTTTGATTGCCTTATCAATTGGTGTTGGTGTATCAATTCTAATAATGGTATTTCGAACTTATTTTGATTGGTTAACACTACCAATGTTAATTTTACCGCTTTATGCAGCGGCCCTGATAATGTCATTTTTTACACCTAATCT
>Ga0209723_1001865_pt1 | contig 30567 bp, 13 predicted proteins | sample BiotimSIPDNA_2_FD_185750 | JGI IMG/M metagenome (GOLD analysis project Ga0209723, IMG submission 185750) | Anaerobic biogas reactor microbial communites from Washington, USA - Biogas_R2 time_0 SIP DNA (SPAdes) (version 2) | ecosystem: Engineered > Bioreactor > Anaerobic > Unclassified | place...
AGGAAAAACAGCTCGCGTTCGATTTCCTGGAATTTGGGATTGAATATTATCTGCCCTTATACGAAAAATTGACCATTCGCCCAGGAACCAATAAAAAACGATACTTTTCGGTACCTCTTTTTCCCGGATACATCTGTTTCGCTCAAGAGGTACCTAAAGACATCTTCAGAACCGGCCGGGTGGTTAATTTAATAGAAATTAAGAATCAGAACCGCTTTATTAAGGAAATTTCTGCAATTTATATGGCTTTTGAGCATGGCTTGGTGGTTGAACCAGTGACCCAACCAGTAGTCGTGCAATCAAAAGTAGAGGTCATATCCGGGATACTAAAAGGAATTCAAGGCGTGGTTACTTCCATAAAAGATCAACTGTCCTTAATTTTAGAGGTCAATGGACTAGGTTCTGCTGCGGTTCATATCGATGTTTCTCAGGTAAGAGTCATTGCATAATAAAAAAGCCCTGCTTATTTATAGCACAATTCCTTTATCTTATCTCCTATAAGCGGGATTTTTAGAATAATATTTCCTACCATTTTTTTCATCTCCTCCCTAACAATCTGTCTGGTATGGTTATCTTTCCACCATGAGTGCAATTTATCTCTGGAAAAAGAGGTTCTTTCTAGTGGAACCGGCAGGAAAAGGCCTTTTTGGAAGTGTTTATCTCTGGAGAGCGAAAATAACACCGAAATCCTGCGCATATGATAAGGGCTACTGACAAGTCCAATAAGTGGCTTATTACTGGAACCCGAGGCATTTTCTATTCTGTTAATAATTTCTTTGAAACTGTTAATTTCTTCAAGTGTTGAATTACATTTAGGGGTAATAATTATTCGATTGGAGTCTATTCTATTTTGTGAAGCCAATATTTTCAGTTGGGAATTATTGGTGCTAACAACCCAAACAGCATCTTTAAATATTTGGAGCAGTTCGATTGAATATGGTTCCCGATCGGAAGATCCGGCGAAGGTGCAGATATAATTCAGGTTTTCAGGTAATGGATCTGCAAGAAAGAGCCAGATTGCCAGCTTCCTGTAGGTAAAAACACCTGCAATTAGAAATAAAAGAAGGCTGCATGAGATAAATGTAATAATGGTTTTCTTTTTAAAGATTGTCATTAAAGGTGCATCGGGCATGTTATTTTAAAAAAAGTTTATCAGATCTAAATCAGGTAATTCTTTCAGGGACCTCGCTAAGGATTTCCTTTGTAAGAATCATCGGAGTTAGATCAGAATTATCTGGACTTCAGTAATACTAACATTTTTCTTCCAGATATTAAACCAAAAACCGACAATTCTTGTGAAATCCACTTTTATTATCCGCAATAGAGTGTGAGCAAAGTCGCAAATTCTATAATCGAAATGCTACTTATAGATTGATCTCCAAAGAATCGACCAATGTTAAAGTAATGGTGTTATTCAATGATTCAACTCAATTTTCACTAATAAAGTAAGACAGTCCTTTGACTGGAATATAAAACCAGTAATTTTTCTGTAATGCAATAATTTGCAAAGCCATTATGATTTTTAAATCCTTCCTGTCAGAAAAGGACAAGGTTTACATATGATGTTGCTTCAGAAAAAAAGGTTGAAGCTGGTATTGAAGAGCTATATAATAAAAAATCTGATTTTATAGAAGACTGTCAAAAGATAAGATGCAATAAGATGGTCAAAATAAAATTAAGTATATCATCTCTCGATAAAATCCTGTCATAGTGATCTATTCTTGGATGAACGAAAAGGAGAGTTTGTGAACCATATTTCTGAAAATGGTGTAGCTGCAATTTTAAATAAAATTACAGACCAACTCCCACTTATAGAAAAGACAGATCTGAGAATTCTAACAGATATCTTATCAGAACTGCAAAATTTGTGCTCGGTCAAATCTCATTCAATTCAATTTACTAATCTGGCATTACGAGCATCCAAATTGGTTGAAACCATACTGTTAAATGATGTGCCATTTGAATCTGGCTATAAAAGATTAAATGAAGGCATTTTAAAAATGAATGAACTGATAAAAATGCCAGATTTCAAATATCCATTTCCAGCAGGAAATGCAGAGGGGCCAGTTGCTGAGACTGCAACTATAAACCCTGATAATATGGAACAGGTTATAGTTCTGGAAGATGCAGTTGATTTGGTGGATAAATTCATAGTATCTGTCCAATCAGTGCTGGAAGATCTGGAAGGAAAAGCTTTGAGTCTGGAAAACGGATCTACTGAGAAGCTGTCAGACATTAAGCGGATACTTCACACGATGAAAGGTGAGTTTGGGGTACTTAATCTTCAGGTATATGCATCATTAATTCATCAGGTTGAAGCTGCAATTGAGAAGAATGAATTTTCATCGGAGAATATGTTACGTCTGAAAGATATTCTTGGAAAGAAGATACTTCAGTTTGATAATAATAGATTTCCAGGAATAGATGACGAGGAAAGAAAGTACATATTTGAAAACTTGTTACATTCCTTACCTGAAGAATCACAGAGTCCATGTCCCCAGTCACAAAGCAGTAATGATTTCATAGGCAATCAGGATACTTCATTATTGAGTGATTTTATTACTGAATCACGGGACCATATTAATAATGCAGAATGCCTTCTTCTGGAGCTTGAATCAGATCGGGATAAGCCAGAACACCTTAACAGCATATTCAGAGCCTGTCATACGATAAAGGGGGTGGCCTGTTTTTTAAATTTGGAAGATGTCGCGACTCTGGCACACGCAGTGGAAAACCTGATGGATCAAGCCAGACAAAAGAAAATTACGCTGAATTCTGCTCTGATAGATCTTTTATTGGGCACAATGGATTGTCTTAAAGAATTCATTAATAATATTGAATTGCAAATAAAAGGTGAGCCATATAAAATACCTGAAAATTACCGCTCAATAATGAGACGGTTGCGTGATGCGGTATCCAGTGATACTGCACAACCAAGAAAACTGCTTGGTGAGATCCTGATTGAAAAAGGAGATATATCTGAAGATATGCTGGAGAATGCTCTTCAGATTCAGAACCAAGGGGATAGGCGTAAAATAGGGCAGATATTAGTTCAGGAAAAAAATGTACCTGAGAAGAAAATCAATGATGCCCTCAATTTGCAAAAAGGGCTTAAGCTTCCAAAAAATGTGGAAGAAACGGTTAGGGTACCGGTAGCCCGTCTGGATCAGCTTATCGACGCAATAGGTGAAGCGGTCATCGCTCAATCAATGCTGACAGCCGACCCTGCGGTCAAAGGATCAACAAGTCAGAGTTTACATACCAAGATCAATCAGGCTAATATGATTATGCGCCAGATACAGGAACTTTCAATGTCTATGCGGATGGTATCTGTGAAATCAACGTTTCAGAAAATGGCTCGCCTGGTTAGAGATCTATCAAAAAAGTCAGGAAAACAGGTTGAGTTTATGATGGATGGTGAGGATACTGAGATTGACAAAACAGTTGTAGAACATATTGGTGATCCTCTGATTCATATGATAAGAAATTCAATTGATCATGGAATTGAAATGGCTGATGAACGTGAAGCAAATGGTAAATCTCAGGTAGCCAAAATTTCCCTTAAAGCATATCATAAAGCAGGGAATGTTTTCATTGAGATCTGTGACGACGGTCGGGGGCTCAATAAAGAATCTATTCTCGAAAAAGCGATCGAAAGGGGTTATTGTAAACCTGGTGACAAGTTAAGTGATCAGGAGATCTATGATTTTATTTTTCATCCCGGTTTTTCAACCGCAAAACAGATTACCGATATTTCCGGACGCGGTGTTGGGATGGATGTGGTAAAAAAGAACATTGATACTCTCAGAGGCTCAATAGAGATACAGACCGAAAAAAATAAAGGAACCACTTTTACCATTAGATTACCACTCACTCTGGCAATAATTGACGGCATGGTGGTACGAGTTCATGATTCTCTTTACATAGTGCCTACATTATCCATAATTGAGACAATCGCTGCGAAAGATGAGATGATCGAGTCGGTTCTGAATGATCAGAAGATGATAAGGGTCAGAACAGATCATCTGCCACTGATATATCTGTCTCAGCTATTTGGGATTAAAATAAAACTAGATTCGCAATACATTGCTCTCATTGTGGAAGATGCATTGGGAAAAAGAGCTGCCCTTATGGTGGATGAGATTATTGGTCAGCAGCAGGTGGTTATAAAAAATCTTGGAAATGGAGTCATTAATGTTCCTGGTATTTCCGGAGGGGCAATAATGAGTGATGGTACTGTAAGCCTGATACTTGATATAAATGGCATTATAAAGAATGTAGTAGACAAATGAAAGGGGACTTTATGAGTAATTCCGCAAGCCCAATGGCAGAAACCAGAAATAGTGTTGGCGAAAAACTTCAGGGCAAATACCTTACTTTTAAACTCGCAGATGAGGAGTATGGACTTGAGATCCTCAAGGTTCAGGAAATTATACAGATGCAGACTGTTACCCGGGTACCCAGAACTCCCGAATATGTAAGGGGAGTGATTAATCTTAGAGGAAAAGTAATTCCGGTTATTGAGCTAAGAAAAAAGTTCGGTTTTCCTTCTTTTGAAGACACTGAAAAAACCTGTATAATTGTTGTTCAGATTGCAGCATCTGAAGAAAATTATGTGGTAATGGGTATTATTATAGATGAAGTAAGAGAAGTGCTCGATATTAAAGCGGAGAACATTGAGGAAACTCCTTCTTTCGGATCATCGATTAATACTGATTTTATTCTGGGAATGGGCAAAATGAATGGAAACGTCAAAATTCTGCTCGATATAGATAAAGTGTTGTCTGTACAGGAGTTGAGTGATCTGCAGCGGATGAATAGAGCAGAATAACAAATGGCAATTTAATTATGGGGTTTGCTCAGCATAAGTAAAAAGAGAGAAACGATTAAAAATGGTGAATCTAAAGGCCTTTCATGTTTTGAAAGGCTCGATTTAAAATAAAAATGGATAGAAAAATTTTTAATCAGTTACGGACAATTATCTATCAGACAAGTGGAATTGCACTTAGTGAAAAAAAGGAAAATCTTGTAGCTTCAAGAATTGGCAAAAGGATGCGAGCTTTAGGGATTCACACGCATAAGGAATATCTGGAGATGGTAAAGTCCAATGAAACAGGTGAAGAGATCACTGAGATGTTGGATGCTATCTCTACAAATGTTACTTCTTTTTTTCGTGAGCCGAATCATTTCCAGTTTGTGGAAACTGTTTTTAAAGAATGGCTGGATCAGGGGCAGAAAACCTTCAGGTTCTGGTCTGCAGCCAGCTCTACTGGGGAGGAACCTTACACCCTGGCAATGGTAATCAGAGAGGCTATGGCTGATCATAAAGTTGATATTAAAATTCTGGGAACAGACATTAACACCAAAGTTCTCCAAGCCTGTCGCAACGGAGTTTATAAAGAGGATAAAATGAGGTCTGTCCCGCAGGTTTTAAGGGATAGATATGCTGATTACCGGATGATTGATGGAGTTTATTGTTATGTAATAAAACCTGAATTAAAACAGCTTATTTCATTTTGCAGATTAAATCTTTCGAAACCGCCGTTTCCCATGAGTGGGCCTTTTGATATCGTTTTCTGCAGAAATGTAATGATTTATTTCGATGATGAAGTGAGAAAAAGATTGTTGGATGAGATCTACAGGCTTATTAAACCAGGTGGTTATCTGCTGGTTGGTCATGCAGAAAGTCTTACTGGTATGCTTAGCGGCTTTAAGTCTGTGAAACCATCGGTGTATATCAAAAATTAACAGGTAATTAACTGGAATAAGATGCGAATAGTTGTTAATGTATCCGACATGAAGTTAAGTAAAAAGCCTGGGGATGTTATAGTTACTCATGCGCTCGGTTCCTGTATCGGAATAGCCATTCATGATGCAGAAGCTTGTGTTGGTGGAATATTGCATTATATGCTGCCAAAATCAACTATAGATCAAGAGAAAGCGAAACAGAATCCATTTATGTTTGCAGATACAGGTATTCCGCTGTTTTTCCAGAAAGCGTATACATTGGGAGCAAAGAAGGAAAACATAAGGGTCGTTATGGCCGGAGGTTCAAATCTGTTTGAAGAAAATGACATGTTTGCAATTGGAAAGCGAAATGTGGTGATGGCCAGAAAACTATTCTGGAAAAACAGTATTATTATAGATAAAGAAGATGTGGGTGGCAATATCTCCAGGACTTTTTATCTGGAAATTGGATCAGGAGCTACGTGGCTCACCAGTGGTGGTGTTAGGATCGATCTTTAAAGGAGAGAGAAAGCAGGGGTTTTATGTATTCAGTTTTAATCGTAGATGATTCGGAAATAATACGGTCTGTGCTGCAAAGAACACTGAGTATGGCAAAGATTCCTTTATCGAATATTTACCATGCAGCAAATGGTCAGGAAGCTGTAGACATACTTGATAATTCCTGGATCGATCTGGTGATGACTGATCTGAATATGCCGGTAATGTCAGGTTTTGAGTTGATCGATATCATGTATAAACGCAATGACCTGAATCTTATTCCCATCATTGTCATTTCAACAGAAGGAAGTGCATTGAGAATCGATGAGCTGAAAGATAGAGGTGTAAAGGGCTATTTACGTAAACCGTTTACGCCTGAATCAATTTGCACAACACTCAAACAAATTTTTGGAGAATAGAATGGATAATGAAGAAGTAAAGAATCTGTTATGTGGCATAACAGTTTCAGTACTGGAATCGGCGGCATTTTTATTTGTAGATGAAGAGAAAATGGATCCTTCCGGTATAAATGAAATTAGTTTCAAGGTGGCTCGTATTCTGTTCAGTGGTTTTAAGGAGGGAAGAGTTTTCCTTTGGATGACAGAGGAAACTGCAGATGACGCAGCCAGGAACATGCTGGGACTTGATGATGATTACGAGGTAAATGAAAAACAAAGAGATGATGTGCTTATGGAGATTCTAAACATGATTACTGGCAATTTATTGACCACTATGTTTGGAGAGAATGTAATCTTTAAGCTCAGTATACCTGAAATAATTAATAACGAAGATATACCTGAACCATTACCAGAAACAACAGTATTTCTTTCTATTGATGAAGCTCCACTGCTAGTAAGTATAGAGTTGTAGGAACAGATGGTTGTGAGATAAATATCTGATCAGAAAAAACAATCTGATGACAAAAAATAACGTTATAAATATCAAATCGGAAAAAATAGGAACTAATATATAAACAATAGTTAATCAGAAATAATCTTAAAAAATATTAAAATGAAGAATCAGAATGAAAAAACACCTTATTTTTCAGGGCTTATTCGATTGGTATATTTCTGATTTCTTATCGGTTATTTGTTTAAATACCTGAGTAGTTACAATCAGAAATGATATCTGATTAAATTATCATGAGCAAAAGTAATATCTGAATTCTGGCTTCCCTTCTTACATACTGTAATCTGAACCATATATGTGTCAGTGGAAAAGCATTAATTTATCCAACTATTTTCGCTATTATTATTTTTCAGGAAAATTGAAGTTTAGGAATAACGTTTTATGCAATCTAAGTTTGAAATAATCCCAACAGGAACTGCTACAGCAATTCTTCCCTGGGGGGATAAGAAAGCAAAACCGATAACCATAATTGGCACCAAAAAGATTCGGGACTCAATAGAGACGGGTAGTCTCCAACAGGCAATCAATACCAGATCAGCTCCCGGAGTTTCTGATCTGGTGATTAATCCCGATGTTCATCAAGGATACGGGGCACCAATCGGCTGTGTTTTGGTTTCTCCGACCCATATATGTCCCGGACCTGTGGGAGTGGATATAAAATGTTCCATGAGTTTAATACAGTTTGACCTGCCAGAAGATTTTATTAACGAAAAAAGAATCAGAAGAGAGCTGATTACTGCGATAACCGAAAGAATTCCTACCGGAGTAGGTACTGGTCAGAGGAGTGTAAAGAAGTCCCGCAGGATCTCCACTGAACTGGCGGTACAGGCCGTAGTAGAGGGTGCATCGGTTAGTGTCTGTCAAAAGATAGGAATTCCTGTTCACTGGGCTCAGCGGTGTGAAGATCCATCTCACCGGAGTCATGATGGCACTATTGAAGGTTTAAAAAAGCGTCTTGACTTTTTGCGGCATGAAGTGTTTGAAAATCTCGATGAGAAATTGGATCAATTAGGTTCCTATGGCGGTGGAAACCACTTCGGTGAATGTGAAGTAATTAAACTGGCAGGTCTGGAGAAAGACAGAAAAACAGCCAAGGTATTTGGATTGAAAGATAGTGCAGTAGCATTTTTTTCACATTGCGGATCACGTGGCTTTGGTAACATTTTAGCCACAAATCAATTCAAACTTTTTCAGCATAGCTTTACAAAACATAGAATTCCTTTTCCTGCAAATGACAGACATTTGGTCTATGCACCTTTAGGATCCAGTGAAGCCGATGATTATCTGGATGACATGGCGCTGGCTGCCAATTTTGCTACAGTAAATCATCTGCTTATTAATGCGCTGGTGCTTGAAGCTTTTCAGGAGGTAGTTCCGGGTGTGCAGGGGGAGCTGGTTTATCTGATAAGCCATAACATTGCTCGTAAAGAAATGCTTGGAAACAGAGAAGTATGGGTACATCGCAAGGGTGCTACAAGAGCATATCCGGCGCATCACCCTGCACTCAGTAATACACCTTTTTTTAAATTTGGACATCCAGTTCTGCTTCCCGGAGATCCAATTTCCGGATCGGTGGTCATGGTGGCTGATGCCGGAGCTGAAAAGAGCTGTTTCAGTGTTAATCATGGAGCTGGAAGGCAGATAGGTAGGAGGGCTGCGTTCAGGGAACTGGATCAGTTGAGAGTGGATAACTTATTTAAAGAGAATGATATACTGACAAATTGCCGGAAATATCCCAGAGATGAGGCTCCTGAGGCCTATAAAGATTTTAGCGAGGTGGTTAAAAGTGTGGAACAAGCTGGTTTGGCACATACTATAGCCAGGCTTAAAGCCAGATTTGTTATTAAAGACTCGACAGGGGCAGATGATTAAACCTGAAATTTTGGTTTTAAAAGGTGAAAAGTACTATAAATCGTCATTGCGGCTTAAAAAAAAGAATCGCCGGGAATGAATCCCGGCGCTTCCGCTTCACCCAAATTGTTGCAAGAGGGACTTGCAAAGGTAGGATCTATAAAATAAACCTGGTTGTTTTAAAATGCAAGCTTTTTTTTAAAAAAATTAACCTAAATTTTCCATTAGAAGGCACGTTAGATGAGAAAAGAAATCTTTTCTAAGGTTTCATTGGGTAACTATCTTACTCACAATGAGTTAGCCCAATAACTTAGGGATAGTTTATCCTCAATTGTTCATTAGGCAGTTTTTGTAATTCGGGAACACGTCCATCATATCATTACTTCCTTCAGGGTAGAAGTTTTCTTATGAGTTCTGAAGAACTTAGAAAGACGGTTGGTAAGGCATGCGCCCTTTATTAGTTTCAGCTAGCTCTACAGTCAGGAAGTCAGAATGCGAACGATTTTGCCTTCGAGTTAAAGACCGCATCCTCTTCTCTTTACCACATTAGTTGGTACATTCTAATGGAAGACTTGGGGTTTATACCGCTATAATTCATCTTTTTACCCCTATGAGTCATCTTTTATGCGAAAAATTACTCATTCTAAGTTGCCCGAAGCCTAGATTGAGTTGCCCGAAGCCATTCTGACCTGCCCGATGGCTATTCTGGGTTGCCCGACGTCATAACGACCTGCCCGATGATCAATCTGATCTGCCCGATGATAAATTCACCATAAATGATTAAAAACACAGTGATAAATATGACAAAATCTATAATTTAGTTACCGTAGTAAGCTGAGGAGTCCTTTTTATTGCTTTAATACTTCGGAACAAGTTTCTTTGACCAGGATCATCATTAAAAACAGAACGATAAAAACTACAGACTAGTAAAACAACAAAAGGAGTCGAGATCAATGCTGTACCTGCATACAACATTGTGCATAAAAGGGATAATGGCCAGCCTTTTCACCCCAAAGGGGAAGGAAACGGGTATATCATCACAATTAAGGGCAAAAAAATCTATATTGCGGGTGATACAGAAAACATCCCTGAAATGAAGCAGTTTAAGGGGATCGACATCACCTTCCTTCCCGTAAATCTTCCATACACGATGACTCCTGAGATGGCTGCGGATGCTGCAAGGGCTGTAAGACCGAAAATTTTCTATCCCTACCATTACGGTGATACGGAGATTTCCAGGCTTACTGAGCTGCTTAAAAATGACAAAGATATAGAGGTAAGGGTGAGAGATATGCAGTAAATGGTTTATCACGACCGAGAAGAAAACCATATATCACACCCCAAATGTTTATTCCCTGCATCGGGATCGGTACCGGAATTGGTATCGATCCTTGAAAGCTTAATAAACATAGGGTAAAATCAGGCAGAAATTAATAATCCCCATGCCAAAAATGGTTTAATAGCCATATTCATCCTTTCCTCCCTTTCCACCTGATAATACAGGCTATTCTTACCCAGTATCTTAACATTAATATTCGGATATATTTCTGTTGTTTGAAAACGGTTAAAAATGCAACAAATGAGAAAAGAAGAACTTTTTCACTCGATCGGTGATGTTGAAAGGGGTTCCGCCTTACTTTTAAAAAATGCGATGCAGAACTTTTTCTTTTAATCTGCTGTAAACATATGTAAGACAACGTAAATATTATGCCTGAGCTGGAAGAGGCATTTTGGGTGTAGATTGCAATTCTGTTATAATATTGGATTGAAGGGGAATTTTTCTGATTTTTTTACGGCTATAGAACATATCCGAAGAAAAAAAGAGATGCCGAAATTATTCGGAGGAAAATCTGGTACTTAAGCTATAAGAGAGGATGGTAGCCGATCTTTTGTACTGAATTGCAAATCAGTGCATTAGTTGCATGCTGAAGTTGCAATTTGATAAGTGTTTAATTTTCCCCTGTCCCCCGGAAGGCATCGCTTCTACTCAGTTTAGAAGGCAAAAACGCTCGCATTCTGACTTACTGACTGAATGGCTAGCTGTAACCAATAAAGGGCGCATGCCTTACCAGATTCCTCACATTCGTTCGGAATGACACCCACATACGTTTGGAATGATATCTAATGGAAAATTCAGGTTAAAAAATGTTAAAATGCATCGTTCAAAAAAAATGGGAGGTCGCTGGGACCTCCCATAAAAAAACGCAGGAGAAATTAACGGGATGCGGAACTGGGTATTTGAACAAAAAGAGAGCATGGAACTGTCAGGGGACCCGGACCATATCCTTTGGGATTGATCACCAGAGATCCACTGTGAATGCCTGCTGATAAATTTATAGCACTTATTCCCAGGTCGATTGTATAGGTTTCACCCGGATAAACAATTCCCCAACCCCAGTATGGTTTAAGCCACTTTATTTCAGAAAAACCTTCATCTGCTGCAAGAGATGTAATGGGCAAATTGGTGTATAACTCACTGTATATGTATCCGTAGTCCGGTTCCAGGACATATACTGTACCAATGTCATTAACTACAAAAAGTAAACCGGCTCTTTCTGAAAAAGCGCAATCCGTTATCCAGTATAATCCATAAAACTCGTTAATAACGGATCCACCGGCAATTGCTCGTTCCTCGATCGTTTCATAATAACTGTTAAAAACAAAAACCGATTTTCTGCTTTCAGAATAGGTTAGAGCTGCAGTATAAAAAGGCAGAGACCAGGAATTAATCAACTGACCATCTTCCTTATTATAGATGACGACTTCACTGTAATTTTGATCATAACCCACGATGATGTCGTAACCCACGCCTAATCCTAAGAGGGACCTGTTTTTTAGAGAAATGTTTCTGACTACTGTGGCTGAATCGAGGTCAATAACGTAGATCAATGGACCTGAAGTGTCATCTGTGGATGCATACAAATATTCTGGATCAGATGCGAGGCCTCTTATATAGCCAGGAATAGCGATACCGTTGCCATTTAATTGTCCACTGACAGGATCCATTGAGTAGATCAGGGAATCAGTAGCTACAAAAAGCTTGGCATCTGATTGTTCGCCTGAACCGAATCGAGTCGGAACGCTTCTGTCTTCAATAGTGAAAACTGAGAACTCGTACTCAGCTTCTCCAGTATTGCTGATCGAAATGTAATTACTGCTTGTCATTCCTGATTCCAGGGTATCTCTGAAAATTTGAGGACTGATAGCGATAACAGGTGGATTTATTCCTGTTCCATACGCATTCAACATTAGATTGGAGGCGTTTGAAGCATTCGATTTAATTGTAATCAAGGCAGCATCGATACCTCTTGCGGAAGGGGTATACACCGGGAAGATCTTTGTTGCGGAATAGGGAGGTATCTTAAAAGGAACAGGTTGAGAGATAATATTGATTTCTTTAGAAGAAGAGGTGATTTTTTTGATCGTTATGGTATCATTGCTCTTGTTTTCCAGTGAAATAAATTCTTTTTTCGAACTACCTACGGGTACTTCTCCGAAATTCACATTTTCAGGATTTACTGCCAGGTTCTTCAATTGCTTGACTTTTAATTTGCAGTTTATCACGAATGGACCGGGAGCTTTCCCCTTAGGATGTTCAAAAATCAGATTGGCAGAATAAGTTTCTGGAAGCAATCTTGTACTGTTAATTTTTACTGGAATTGATACAGAACCATCTTTGGGTACTACTGCGGTTTTCACCATGGGTCTTATCCATTCTCGTACATTAACTTCATCTGAAGCGAGTGAATAAATGTACGATGGAGAATTTACAGCACCTAAGTAGTTTCCATTTTGTGGATCGAGGTAATCAATTGAATAACCCTTGTCAACCATGAGCATTCTGGCATCTGAGGAATATGCAATTGCCACCGGATAATAATAATATCCAAAACTGTTAATGAGCGATCCATCTTCTATGGAGTGTTCTTCAATACTATAATTATTAGCAATGAAAATGGAATTACGATGGCAGCAATATGTAAAATCGGCATCATTACTATAGCATTTAAAGGAATAAAGAAGCTCTTCGGAACTCTTGTTTATCACATAAAAAGTTCCATCATCCCCTTTCCCTATTAACTTATCATCGGTTACCGCCAATCCATAAATTCCATAAGCTGGAAAATAGATGGATCTGACTATATACTTATTGTCAGGATCAACGACATTGATATAGTTGTACCATCTGTATGCCAGGTAAATATATTCACCGTCAAATGCAATGGAGTATGCGTTGGTGCTGGGTAATATAGTATCAATGATCTCTCCATTAACCGGATCAAGCCTTACAAGGTGGAAATTGGAATTAGCATAGAGTCTTGTGGCAAACGGATTGTTGGTAGCATCAGTTATGGAAGATACTTCGAATGGATAATCTGCTCCACCACTGTTATTAAGCTCAATGGAGGTATAGGATTGTAGATCAGGCAATGTTGTAAGGGAAATCGATTTAGGTTTTATACTGATCTTGGGAGGTTTGACAGTGGTTGCTGATACTGGTATTGAGAGTACCGGGTTATCAGTTGCATTACTTTTAACAGTGATTATACCTTCAACAGTACCGGTCTTATTAGGGGTGCACCGAATGGTAAATGGAATGCTGTCAAATGGATCAACTGTAATTGGACAGCTTGATGCAACAGAGAATATCTTGTTGCTTGAAGACACAGATGAAACAGTGGTCGCTGCATTTCCATCGTTAACAAGGTATATGACAGTTGAGTCGATTCCTCCATTCCAGACTTCAGGAAAGCTTATGGATGGTGGACTACTGTGCAATCTGTTAGTCTCAGATACAAAGATCGTACAAGGAATAGAAATGTCAGGAAGAATGTCCGGAAAATGCTGTAAAATGATCTCTGCAAAATAATCACCAGATGCCAGTCCTTCGGTAGTAATTGTGGTATTAAGAGCGAAAACTTCACCAGCAGGGACAATTCCCTCTGTTGATTGCAGTCTAATCCATTTAGCTTTACCTGTACCTTCATCCGCAGCGATCGACCGAACACTATAATTTGCAGGATATTCTTTAATTATGGAGCCATTTTGTGGATCTATGGCGTAAATAATATAATCCCAATCTAATGCAAAAAGCACTTCTGCAGAACCGGAATAAGACAAGCTGTGAATATAATAAGTATCTGGTGTGTATGAGTTCAGAAGAGTTCCAGTCATTAGATCGTATTCATATACTACATTATTATAGTCAACAACAAAGATGGAGTTATCAGCTTCCACACATGCCAAGCCGTATACCCCTCTGCTAAACCATGAAGTAACAATATCCCCTGTTATTTTGTCGAGAACAAAAACTTTTTCATCGTAAGAGTCTGTGATTACAATATGCTGTTCGGTAACCCCGATCGCTTCCATGTATCTGCATTGCGGAACAATAATTGTACGAACCAGCTCCTTTGTATTGAGGTCAAGCACACTAATATCGCCGTTTCCGGTGGTATAATAGATAAATTTTCCATCATACGCCATCCCATAGATGTATAGTTGGTTGTCCAATTTAATTGTGTCAAAGGAATTACCTGTTTCTGGATCTATTTTCAACAGCATATAATTATAATAGTCATATACAAAGAGCTCTGCATCAGCAATATTACCCAGAGCTAAACCCTTATTTTTCATGAGTTTTGTCTTGGTTTTAAATTGATAATCTGCACCTCCAGAATTAGTAATCATTATGGTTGAAGTATCCTGAATGCCATAGTCGAGTGTTTTTTTGAGATGCCGTGGATTAAGGGATATTATTGGCGGAGCTACACATTTTCCGCTAAGATTAACCGTAAGAGAAGGATTGTCATCTGCATCACTTGAGATGAGTGCAACTGCACTGATATTATCTGAAGCATCTGCAGGTGAGAATGTAACTGGCAAAAGCAGAGTGTCAAAGGGCCGGAGAAATGCAGGGAAATTCATTACGGTATTGAACAAAGAATTATCAAAACTGCATCCGGAGACTGTTACCAGATCATTACACTGGTTTATCAGTGTGATAGAAACAGTAGTATCCCTTCCCTCCCAGACTTTACCGAAGTCCACATTCTCATTTTCCGCATAAACAGATTTACAGCCAGCTATTTCAACATTTACTTCCACAACTACATCGGGGTTAAATGGGTCATTGGTATTGAAAACCATTTTAGCATTTCTGGTACCTGCAAAGAGATTTTCTGGATTTACAGTTACGGTAAATTCACGGCTCTCTGAAGGATAAATGGAATCAGAATTAAATGGGGTAATTGATATCCAGCCAGGACCGATAAGATCGATTAGTTTTTTTGCATTAAGTCTTCCACCGGTAACTGTTATCCCCTGCATGGAAGAAATTGTGTCAACAGCTTTAAACACAGCATCCCTGATTTCAACACTGGCTAGTGTTGGGTTCATGCTCCAACTTAAACCAACTGCCCCTGAAACATAAGGGGTTGCCATCGAAGTTCCTGAGTAGAATTCATATTGATTGTTTGGAGTCGTGCTGAGAATATCTACACCGGGAGCTGCAAGATCTACCGATTCCTTGCCATAATTGGAGAACTCTGCTTTGTTGTCGAAGTGGTCTGTGGCTGCTACGGAAATGATATTATCCAGCTCATAACTTGAAGGATAATGAGGATAGATATCGATATCAGAATAATCATTTCCTGCAGCAGCAACAAAAATACCGGATTGGGCAATGACTTCCTGCAGAGCCTGCGAATAACCACCACCTCCCCAGCTATTGCTGGTAATAGGAACATTCATCGCAATGGCATAATCAACAGCATCGATAGCATCGGAAGTATAACCATATCCATCATCATCCAAAAATTTTAATGCCATGATTTTGGCGTTCCACATTACACCGCAGACTCCTATGCCATTGTTTCCTTTTGCAGCTATTATTCCACTGCAATGGGTTCCATGACCGTCACCATCCATTGGATCGTTATCATCGTAGGCAAAATCCCATCCATAGTAATCATCGATATAACCGTTACCATCATCATCAATCCCATTATCAGGAATCTCACCTATGTTTTGCCAAATATTATCGGCAAGATCCGGATGCAGGTAATCCACTCCGGTATCAATAACTCCGATAATTATCTCTTCACCGCTTCCGGTAAATACCTCCCAGGCTTCAACAGCATCGATATCTGCATCCGGGGTTCCACCGGTTTGACCATTGTTATTCAGTGCATATTGTTGATCGAATTGCGGATCATTCGGTATCTTGACTGCCTTTACCAGATAATCTGGTTCTACAAACTCTACGCTGGGATCTTTTCGCAACACTTTAATCGCATCAAGAACTGCTTCTTTTCCACTGGCGTTCAGTTCAAGTCTAAGCAAAGTTCTTAAGGTAAAAGCTTTGTTTCTGGTGACTGGATTTACTCCTTTTGCCAGTTCGACTACCGATTTTACTCCTGCTTGCGTAAGAATATTTGATAAGGCAAAACCATTTGTACCCTTTTTCAGTCCTACAATGACTCTGTTTTCAGCGAAAGGATGTTTATAATTTCGTTGACTATATATTAGGCCTTTACGAACTTTAGGTGTTGCAGAATGAGTCATCTGATATTTAATCTGATTATTCTGTCGAATACTGATTGAATAATTAAGTGTGGCAACTCCTGCATTTGATAACACAACTGTTTTATCTGCAGGGGAATCGTTTGGATTAAAGTTGAAATCCAGGGTAGTTGGTTCAACAACTGCTTTGGGGCCTTCTATAGCGTTTCCGGATAAAGGTATCGTAATGATGTTATTGTCCTCTGCATCGCTGCTTATAGTCAGAGTGGCATTGAAACTGTTAATTGCATAAGGTTTGAATACTACTCTGAGATCAGTAGATTTTTTTGCCTTTACTTTAATTGGAACCGATTCTAAACAATAAAATGCTGAATCGTCTATTGTTAAAGATGATAATGTGGTGGTTTCATTACCATCATTCGAGAGGATCAATACAGCAGTATCCGAATTTCCATACCATACATTGTCGAAGTGCAGTGAAGGAGGGGTGATTTTCAGACTGCGGAATCCATCGACTGTCATGTTGACCGGAACAATGAAAGGGTTTGTTGCTGATGGATCATTATGAGAGAATGCTATCTCTCCAGTGTATAATCCTCCAAATAGATTCCGCGAATTCAATAATACATTAATTAGTTCAGTTGAGCCTGGAGCAATAGTAAATATCGCATTTCCCGGATTGATGCTGAGCCATTTTTCTGTACTCCAATCGAAACAGTTACTAATCATCTGAATAAGATCACCACTCCAGTAACCATCTTCAGGAAATACATTTATCGCAACTATGGGCCGATCGGGATTATATGCTCCAACTAATAATTGTTCGCATTGGTAAACTCCCAATGCTATTCCCTGTCCCTGGATTGATTGTGAATAAGTAAATATTTCCGATTGAATGAAGTTAATATTTCTGGTGATTTCATATTCGATAAATTCGGTTGCAATGCAGCCATAATAGTAAATACCTCCTGTTGAAATCGGGCAATAATCCGGCTGTGCAAATTTCCCCTTAATCTGCCAATCTCCGCCAGGCGAGAAGGTGGCAGCAAAGACGATTGCCAATCGACCGTTGTCTACATAATCGGCAAGAATATTGCCCAGAAGAACAGGATCTACCCAATATGAGTCTGAACTTAGCAGCACACAATCATATTCCATTAAATAATCAAGGTTGGGAATGGTTGATCTGCAATCCAACACATCTAAAGATTTCACAGATGGAATGTTTTTTACTCCAGCGATAAATTTGTCAGTTTGAGGATTCAGGTACATTGTGTGAAGATATAATACTTTCAGATAACCATCTGCAAAACTTTTCTCAGGTGAATATGGCTTTGGCAGAACAACTGCTCTTCTGTTTGTTTTACTGTTTTTGGAAAACCAATTATCTGCAGAAGCGGTTTCTAAATCAATTAATTGGGGATTTCTCTGAAGTAGAGGTTTACTTAGCAGAGAAGTACGGATCTCAACCTGAAGAGTAAAATCTCCGGTATTTGAAATTTGCACTGGAATTGATATGGAATCTTCAGGCTGTTGGGTATGATTGATAGCTGCAGGTTCAATGACCATCTGTGGCCGGTAAAGTCTGAAGTTAAGTTCGGCTGCAGGGGGTATCGATACAATCAAAGTTTCACTATTAAGAAAGCCTTTTGCATCAACGAAAATGGAATACAAGCCTTCTACCAGGTTAAGTGTATAGGAGCCATTTTCATTTGTGGTTGAGGATCCGGATATGGGGCCGGAGTAAAATACATTTGCACCATTTATCGGTGATCCGTCGAGATTGGCTGTTACATTTCCGGTGATTTGGCCAGGGTTATAGATCTGAATAGGAATTTGTAATCTCCAGGTACTGTCGGCACTGTTGATAATAAGTTCAAAATTTATTGTACTGGGTGTTGGGCATTGTGTACCAATCTGGAATTCGAAGGCACTGCTTGTTTGCTGGATATCACCACAGCAGGCGATTGAAGCCAGAGTTGAAATAGCAGACTGGATTGAAATATTGGCATCTGTGCAAACCAGACTGCAGGTACTGTTTTCAGATGGTAATGAACCAACGTTTTGAATTGTCAGAAACATCTCAATGCTTTCTCCCGGATTGCAAAAGCTATCATTGTTTCCACCATTTTGATCTGAAATCTGTTTGCTATGGTAAGTAAGGTAAGGACCTTCTATTTGGCCTCTGAGCATAGTTGCAGGATCTCCAAAAAGAACCGTTTCATACATGCAATATCTAATCAGGTCATAATTTATACACCATATATTGTCTTCATGACTGTCAGAATTGATATCACCAAGTTTGAGAATTTTCTCACTGAAGAAAGCGTCCCAGAACTGTCGGTTAAAACGCTGACTTGGACCATCAAGGTTTTCCCTTGATTCATTATAACTCCCATAACCGTAAACGGTATTGAACACAACAGAGAACATGCCGTTTCGGGATGAAGTAGTTAAGCGTTCTGCCATACAGTCCACAGGAAAATGTCCGGGATAACAACCCTGGGAATAGACAAATACAGGATTGGAATTAGTAAGGGCATCGGCTTGCTCGAATTCCAGTTTCATGGCATACGTTTCATTGGCATGCCCCAGGTGGTTAAAAATGGAGTAGTTGTTGGAATTAATCAGTTTAAGCAGACTATCTGGTGACCAGAAAAAAGTAAAATTGTCATAAAGCGTGTCTGAAGTAAAAGTTGGGCAGTCAATGAATCCCACAGTTGAGTAACCGGATGCTTTTGAACCAAGGCGGATCTCCTCCATGTAGGGAAAAGCGTAAGCAAATTCACCAGGACCAAATTGTGGACCCAGTTCTTCACCAAGAATACACGACCGGGACAACCATGGCGCTACAGTTGCTTTTTCGTAGACCAGTGTTTTGTATATAAAGTTGGCCATTTCTTGAGGAGTTTCTGCAGATATCCTTCCTATAGAAACTTCGGCCATCAGATCGACATCAGTACCATCGGGACCATCGTTAGGCTCGCCCCAATAAAGATCACCATCATCATTGTATGATCCGTCCAGGCATTGGAAATACATATCGGATGGAATGTACTGATCATTATACAGATTTCTGTATGGGATTATATTTACATCACCACCTAAAACCACATATTCAGTATTCCATGTGGAGTAGGCATCGATGATGAAATTTCGTAACTGTTCGGCTTCGTCAATGCCCGAATAGTTTGAATAGATCTCTTCAATAGTAACAATATTTGCGGTATATCCTTGAGATATTCTGTGCTCAATAAGATCTCTGACTGTGACATCAGTGTTGGCATCCCGTATTGATTGTGAGGTGATGAAAACATAAGAATACTGTTGGTCTGAAGAGCAGATACCACCTTTTTTATTCTGCAATTGAAATCTACTGGAATTTTCATAAGTGTTAAGTGCTTCAGGGTTTTCTATTCCCAATTTGAGTGGATCGAGTTGGCTTTTCTTTGTTGGAAGTCTATGATTCCGATCACCTTTTTTTTCATCGATCAGATTCACCTGCAGCATCAAGTCTGAAAAAACCTCGATTTTTCCTGATTTCGGATAATACTGAACCGGGTTAAGGTTAACAAAGGCGATTTTGACCCCTTTTTTATATTGAACGCTAACCAGAACACCATTCTGTGAAGGAAAGGCAGCGTCATTACTATAAATGCTGGCGTCAGGAAAACTCTTTCTGGCTTTTGCATTTCTGGTTAGAGGAATAGGAGCTTTGCCGAATTCAATGAAATGCCTGCCTGGCAGTACTTTTTTTCTGTTCCTCTGTATATTGATAGATGCAATTGATTTTCCTGCCGGAACAACAAACTGAGCAGGAATAACCGGTAATACTGGTTCTCCTTCGTTCCCTGCCAGAGGAGCATTTCCAAGGGTGATTCTTTTTAGTTCTGTATTGTCATACTTTTCGGTCAGGGCAATTATTTCTGCTTCTGGTACTTTATAGTTTAAGATAACCTTATCAGGATTGGATTGATCTACTGTCACCATCACCGGTTTTTTACCGGGAACATCCATTAAAGCATTCGCTTTCTTTAGTTTATCTGCCTCTATGGAAGCAGAAAATGACAGAATAGAACACAGGACTAAACCTGACTTCAGAAAACTCTTCCGGTTCATAAAATGCCCCTTTCCAGGAGGTGTTAAGATGCGTGCAATTATGAAATTAAACGGTAATAGTCTGAAAAAAAATCAGATACAATTATTAAGAAACAAAAAGAGAACTTAAAAAGGACGAGAACCAAAAAAGCAATACAAGAAGGAGGACAATTCCTTTCAACATTGTTAAACAGGGTAAATGTTCAAAAGGAAATTATCTACAACTAATTTAGATTTATAAATTCTTGAAGTCAAGTTAAATTTTATGCATAATATCTGAATTCAGTTTTTATAAGGAAAAGAACCTTTCTGCTCTTGTATTCCTGCAAAAAAACAGACACAGCATTGATTATTAACCGATTAAAGAGACTGCCAAAATCGTTTATCAGACCAGAAATGGCACAAAAGCAAAAATGAACCGGTAGTTATGGCGCCTGATTTATTTTTTTAACGTGTGTTTCTGAGATTTGTCTGCTACAGATTTCAGGAGGAATAAACCACTTCTTTTATTTCAGCAAAAGAGCTTGCCGAGAGGGTCAGTGGCAGTTTTTGCTGAATTTTAAGCGCAATATAGAAGAAAAGTCATGTCAGAGTCAGATAAAAGCGATTTAAAATCTTTAAAAGACACCCCATTATCAAATAATCAGAAAAAATTATGGTTTCTTGAGAATTTGCAGAGTGTGCGTGCTCCGTTTATAATTTCCAGAGTATATCATATCTGTGGTCCTCTGAAAGTGAACTGCCTGCAAAGGGCATGGGCAGATGTGCTTAAGAATAATAAAATTCTTAGAACAAATTTCAAAGAGCAAAATGGAAAGGTTTTTCAGTGGATTAATGAAGAAGTTATAGATAAAATCGGGTTCAAAGAATACTGTGGTTTGGAAGAACGTGTTGCCTGGGAGAAGGTACGGGAGTCACTGGACGATCTATTTTGTAGGCCTTTTAACCTGATAGGCGATTATTTATTCAGAATCAACCTGTTTAAAATCAGTGAGAATAATTTTTTACTGGCACTCTGCTTCCATCAGATTATAATTGATCGAACATCCATGGAAATGGTAGTACAGGAGTTAAACTGCTGTTATAACCGGTTAGTAAAGGGAGAGGAATTTCAGACAAAACCAGCCGATTATGATTACTTCGATTTTGTTCAATATCAATTGGAAAAGGATGATATTGAAAATCCCTCAACGCAGTATTTCTGGAAACAGCAATTTTTAAATTTTCCTGAGGTAATTAACCTGTATTATGAGCATAAAAATGCATCAGCTTACTGCAGGCGATTTGCTCAGAATGAGTTTCAGTTTGATAATAGCATTTATGAAGAGCTGCAGAGGTTATGCTTTAAAAGCAATGCAGAACCACTTCATGTATGTACAGCAATATTGTATGTCTTATTAATAAGATATACAGGACAGCATGACTTCTGTATCAGCATCCCTGTTTCCGGTCGTGAAATTAAGGAGAATGAAACCGTAAGAGGGCCGTTTGAGACACTGATACCTGTTAGAATAACCACCGGAGATGATGCATCATTCAGTGATGTACTGGAGGATGTGAAAAATGCTGTTCTGTTATCACTTTCAAATCAGAATTCTTTTGCAGAATACTTTCTGGATAATGTAGCAGAAAGTCCTGAGAAATCCATATCGCCGTTTTACCAGGTATCTATTCAGTTTGACTACTCATCTGATAATCAGTTGGCAATTGATGACTGTATCTGCAGGGAGTTGAATGAATATTCCATATACTGTGGTTGTGATTTGAATTTTATGTTAAGGGAAGATAATGGGCAGCTTAAAGGAAAAATTGATTATAATGCATCTTTGTTTTCGTTAGAAACCGTTTCGGCACTGGCAAGACATTTCACAATTATAATGCAAAATGTGCTGCAGAATCCTGAAACAAGGATTGAAGCTGTTAAGTTATTAACAGAAGAGGAGATAGCTGCTATCGAGAGTTGGAATAGTACTGAGATGAATTATCCAATTCATGAATCAGTTCCATCACTGTTTTACAAACAGGTTGAACAGACCCCGGATGCTGTTGCGATCATTCAAAACGATATAGGAATAACCTACAGAGAACTTAGTGACAAAATAGAGTGCCTGGAAGAGTTGCTGATTGAAAACGGGGTGGCATTTGGAAAAAGAGTGGCTGTTTGCATGGAACGATCTGTGGAAAGTGTAGTGTGCATGCTGGCCATTTTCAAATCAGGAGCGGTCTATGTCCCACTTGATCCAAAATATCCTTCTGACAGACTGTTATATATAATCAGGGATGCTGATGTTGATATTATTCTTACAAAAAGCTTATACTGCAATATATTGTCTCAAAGCGGAAAGCGGATGCTTTTTCTGGACAAAAATCCAAGAGAAGAAAATCATAGCCAGCAAAGGAAATTGCCTTCGATTTTACCAGATAGCGCTCTCTACATAATCTATACATCAGGATCTACTGGGGTTCCAAAAGGAATCGTGGGCAAAAACAGGGGATTAATTAACCGGCTCTTTTGGATCTGGGATACATATCCTTTTGAAACTGGAGAGATTTGTTGCCATAAAATCTCTGCAGGATTTATAGATCACCTGGCAGAGGTCTTTACTCCATTGCTAAAGGGAATACCCATTGTAATATTCAACAGTGAAAATGTAAAAGGGGTGGAGGATTTCTGCAATGTTCTTATCGATAAAAAGATCAGCAGGCTGATAATGACACCTTCATCTCTTAAACTTCTTCTGAAGGAGAAAAGGAAAAAGGGGCTGCAATTTAAAAACATAAAATATGTTTTTTGCAGTGGGGAAGCTTTACCTGTTTCTTTAGCAGAACATTTCTATACTGAGTTCAGTTCTGCGCGATTGATAAATATTTATGGTTCATCTGAAGTCAGTGCAGATGTTACCTATTATGAAGTCAGTAAGTTTAGCGTAAAGGATGTATTGCATCATTTCAGCCGTTTCTCCATGAATAAAGAGGTGCTGCAGAAATATAAAGAGCAGTTGGGACATTTCTCAGAGTACATTACCAAACCTGATACTGATCTGTGCGATGTTTCCAAGATTTTTACCAACTATCGAATGTATGAAACTTCTTATACTACAGATCAGTATTATTCAATGCTCTATTCTGATGTTCTTCCATTTATCATTAATACAGCATCACCCAGATTTATCGGCCACATGACCTCTGCTTTGCCGGATTACCTTCATGATTTGAGCAAACTGATATCCAAACTCAATCAGAATCTGGTCAAGATAGAGACATCAAAATCACTGACATTTCTGGAGCGGGAAGCACTGGCTATACTCCACAGATGTTTTTACCAGTATAATGATCATTTCTATGAGGAAAATATACAAAAGGTAAATGCTAATCTGGGGATTATCACTACCGGAGGCACTACATCCAATATTGGAGCACTTTTGTCTGCCAGAAACAAGCTTTTGTTTGATAATTACAATGAAACTTCAAGCTCCAGAGAAAGCATCTACAGTGTAATGCATAAAAAGGGGTATAAAGATATGGTGATTATAGGTTCACCCCTGATGCATTATTCAATGAAGAAAGCAAGTTCGATTCTTGGGTTGGGAATCGATAATATTGTATATGTGGAAATGAACAGCAGTAATCGGATAAATACCGATGATTTGGAAAAAAAGATAAGACAATGCAGAAAAGATAAAATCATGGTGCTGGCTGTTGTGGGTATTGCAGGAGCTACGGAAACCGGAATCATTGATCCATTGGAAGACATCGCTGAAATAACTCAGAAATACAAGGTTCATTTTCATGTAGATGCCGCATGGGGAGGTGCGCTGATCTTTTCCAGAAAACATAGTCATTTACTTAAAGGAATAGAAAATGCAGACAGTATAACTCTATGCGGACATAAGCAACTATATCTTCCGCAGGGAATCAGTGTATGCCTGCTCAAAGATCCTTTCCAGTTAAGTTATGTTTCTACTACGGCCAGATATCAGGCTGGTCCAAACACGTATGATTTTGGAAGATTTACCATAGAAGGTTCCAGATCTGCACTGTCAATGTGCTTGCATGCTTCGCTGAGAATTCTTGGTAAAAAAGGCTATGAGGTATTGATCGATGATGGTATCGAAAAAGCAAAGTTCTTTTCTGAGATTATAATGGCCAGCAGTGCTTTTGAACTTATAGAGAAACCACAGATTAACATAGTCAATTACCGGTATATTCCGGAAAAATTTCGCACTGCTCACAGTAATGGAACACTATCTGCAGAAGACAGAAAATATATAAATGATATAAACTGCTTGATCCAGCAGAAACAATTTATGAAAGGTAATTCCTTCGTTTCAAAAACCACCCTGAAAAGAAAAATAAATGATATGGAAGAAGAACTTACAGTATTCAGGGCGGTTTTATCCAATCCTTTGACAACCTGTGATGATCTGTATAGTGTTCTGAAAGACCAGTTGGAAATTGCAGAAAGTATACTTGGTGACAGGAATGATTATGGCAGGGGGGTCATAAACCGGAAAATTATGGTAAAAAAAGAGATCATGCCACAGGATGAAATACTGACAATTCCCATTGGGAAACCTATTTATAACACTAAAGTTTATATTATCGATTCTTCAGGAAATATTGCTCCTGTGGGTATTCAGGGTGAAATATGTATTTCTGGTGAAGCAGTTGCACAGGGCTACATTAAAAACCACGAGCAAAACACGAGGTCCTTTATCACAAATCCATATTGCGATAAATCACCCTATGACAGATTGTACAGAACCGGAGATTTGGGTATGTATCTTCCGGATGGAACAGTAAGGTATCTGGGAAGAATTGATGATCAGATAAAGATCAGAGGTATCAGGGTCGAATGCGGAGAAGTGGAGTCGATTCTTTGCTCAAATCCCGATATTGCAGATGCTGCAGTAATAGGATTTAAATCTGTGAAAGGTATGGAGTTGATTGCTTTTTATATCCCAAGGAATAATGCGTCTGCATCACCGGAAAGACTCAGAGAATTTTTAAAAAGCAAGCTTCCGCAATACATGATACCTTCGGTTTTTATCGAACAGAAGCGGTTTCCTGTTCTGACTAATGGAAAAACGGATAAAAAAAAGTTAAAACAGATTGCAGCTAATTATATGGACTCACAGACAAGGGGTTCAATGTGAAGCTACCTGTTATATTTGCTGTAACCGATGCAGATGTTCTGTCGGATGAATTGTTCAGGGGGCTTCAGAAAATTGTATCTGCAGAAAGACGGTGCAAGGCGGAAAGATTTCACAGACGGGAAGATGCCTGCAGATCATTGCTTTCCGAAGCGCTTGTCAGATACACTTTTTTTGATGCAGGTCTTCAATGTGGCGGAGAATTTGAATTGACCAGAAATGAATTCGGAAAGCCGGAACCGGTATTAAGTGGGTTTCATTTTAATATTTCTCATTCCGGCACATGGGTGGTATGTGCTGCAGATAATGAAGAGATTGGAATCGATGTGGAACGGATTCATAAGGTGGATAGTGGGATTTCGCAGCGCTTCTTCTCTTCAATAGAGAACAAGTTACTCTCTGATTTTAAGTCACCGGCTCAATGGCTTGAATGTTTTTACAAGTTATGGGTTTTAAAAGAAAGCTATATAAAAGCTATTGGTAAAGGTCTTCATTGTCCGCTGAATTCTTTTGCAGTACTACCTCAGAATGACGGTTCTGTCCAACTGATCCGCTATAACGAGACATTGCCTCAGAAATATTTAAAGATTTACGATATTGACCCTGCCTATAAATGTGCACTTTGTTGTTCACATCAGAATTTTCCCCGGGAAGTCAAAGTCGTTACAGTCCAGGAAATACTTTGTAAATTGGAACCAAATAGAATTTGATTTTTGGGGAAGGTTTGAGAGCGCAAAAATAGCTTTCCGGGAGTTAGAATATTTAAAAGGTCCTTGGAAGCCAAAACGAACAGTGGGGATTGGCAAAAAAGGATTAGGAGTCTCTGGAAGGTCTTCTGAGAGGAGGGCTAGGCAGGAAAGGGCGAGATGACACAGTAGGAATTTGCTTTTTTCCCGTATTTTTCTCCTGCAGGATTTACTTGAATGGGGACGGAGGAGACTTGGTGACTCAAAAATCAGTAGCCTCGACTAACAGGTTTTAGCCATTTACCACAACTTGAACAGATATAAAGCAGGACTATTTGTCTATAAATGAATATTTGATTATGTAAATGTCCAGACTTTTCATCTTATTCCTCATGAAATCGTACGGCAGAGGTTTACCTGAGTAGATATCCCATTGCAGAACTGATCTACCTAAAAGATCATACAAAGCTATTTGGGTTAATTTCCCTGAAAAAAATTTATCAGTGATACTATTTATCGAAGAGCGGGTAACGACAGTCTTAATGGAACTGTTGTGGAAAGGGATACGAGGCCGGACGGCGGTTTTCGATTTAATCGTGAAAAAGCCATTGGAGTATGCTGTTTTGGTCACGTATTTATCATAATGTTCTACGACAATTTTACACTCTGTCGAGGAAGTTCTTACGGTGTCGACGACCAGTTGTCCATTAATAATTTTCCTGGAAAGGAAAAACTCCGGAATGGTGATAACAATCAATGAATCAACTTTTGGGTTAATTGAGCGGGTGAGCAGGTTAAAACAATGTTCGTCAAATTGAAGTTTAATGGCAGCATTACCATCCACACGTGATACTACCAGTATTGTGCATTGCTCACCAGTATAGAACAGTTCACCACCTGAAGGTTTTAATACTTTGTATCCGATAGGATCATTATCGGTGGTATCGGTGGTATCAATTCCAGGAATGATTTCTGAAAGCAGTTTAGAATCATATTTTCCGACAAATGCAGCACAACTGGTAACATTGATTTGCTGGTCATCCGGATTGAGAGGATACCAAGTATTATTCTTCCAGTTTATTATCCATAAACCTTTTCTGGGAGAAAGATCACCTGATTGACTTGCAATAAGATACTGGTTGTCGTTAGTGAAATAATAGTTACCAAAATCGATCTCATTCCATTCTCCAAAATGGTATTGTGAAGGACACCAGTTAAGACTTTCACAATAGCGGTGAACATGTTCCCTGACATCCACCGGTTGCTCAGACTGTTTATAGAAACGGGTTACATAAAAACCTTTGTGGGAAGCAGGTACACAATGACTAAAACTACCGGTTTCTCCGGCAGTCCCTGGAGACGCAACACAATATTTTCCATCATGTGACATAGCATGATTACAGCCGAATACCTCTTCAGAATTGTCCGGTTTGAATTTATAAACATTATCTGCTTTTGCTGTGCCCATCCCTGATTCTGGTATGGTTATGAACCCGGATCTTCTTTTGGGTATTCCATTGATCACTGATGTGATTGCACCCCAGATCTGATCCTTATATACAGTAAGCCGGTAATAATTTTCAAATTGATAATTGGGGCTAATTTGTGCAATGATTCTGAGTTCTCCAAAAGAGACGCTTGAATCCGAGAATGAAACCTGCATTGCATAAAGAACTTCAGAAGCTTCCGAGTCAAAGAAAATCTCTGAAGCATAGGGGCTGGAGCGGAGAAAGCCTGAGGTGGTAGATTTGCCTGGCACTGGAACGGGTGTTCTGAATTTGCCATCTATTCTTATAAGGTGCAGGCTGTCTCTATCTGAATACAGAATCCAGCGGCCATCATCTGATAATGAGACAAATAAGACCTTGTTGTTTTCTCCTGGAAGTTTAACTGGATTCCATTTGTTCAGTTCTGTAATAAACATTCCTCCCTGATCAGCATTGCTATATACCGCAAAACCCTTAGGTAGAGTACTCTTGTCTTTAACCGCGGCGCTCCATTGGGGTTCTTTGGGGCATTCGAAATCATTGTTATCATCCGTTGAGATTTCCTTTTCAATAAGAGAGAACCTGGTGATGTGCAAGGTTCCTTTTAATTTTCCCATCTGAAGGCCGAAGAGCCCTTCATTTAATTCGACTAATTCGACTGCATCAGGTCCACTGTTAACCCATTTAAAAGTATAAGTGCTGTAATCTGGGGACAGTTGTAAAGTTCGGGAAGCATAATGAAACCAGGGGGCACTGTTTTGTCTGATACAGAAGGTGACTTCAGCGGATGAGTCTGAAGCGGCAGTCATGCTAAGAATGTAAGTTTTTTCTTTCTGAATGCTTACAAGCTGTCCGATTGCTGCCTCATACTCCTGTATTCCTGATTTATGAGCCTTTATGGTGCATCCGCTTGTATCAAAAGAAAAATTCATTTCTACAGAATTATAATGAATCCAGAAATTATGTGAAGTGACGGAGGTATCTTCTATGAGTTCCTCTGCAGATAATGTCATCGTTAGCACACATAAAAAAGCTATAATTGTGTAGAATTTCTTCAGCCATTTTAATGCTTTTTTAAAGCAGCAATCTGAATGAATAAAAAAGAATCGCTTAAAATTCATGCAAACCACCTGGAACTAAACCCGGATCAGAATCGGTTTTCAAAGAGAACCACATAGTACGCATTGGCACCTCCAGGGCCGGTGCTCCTGGAACTATGCATAACCCTGTAACCTTACTGAGATTAAACCGATACTGGGTTAATCATCTTTTCCAGATTTGTCGTAATAATTTAGAATATAGTCCTGTGTTTAGAAGATAACCCGAATATCAGGAACAATCATATAATAAAATTAACATTTCAAAAAAGGTTAATTGTTTTACAGAAAATGTTAATACTTACTATATGATACAAATCGTTTCCTGCCAAATAAAACGCAGTATATCATTTTTCGGGTTTCCCTGTTCTATATCCCAAAAATATTACATTTTTAGCAGATGTTATAGATTAAAATTATACTTTTTTTGTTTTGATGATATGGATCAAGAAAGGGATTTTTCTGATTTCGTTTTTCTTGTTTTGCCCGGTGTGAGTTGAGGCAAAGGGGACGGAGAAAACTTGAAGTTCTAAGCTTTTTGGATATTGATTAGAAAGAGCGGTAAGGAGAATAATACTCTTTAAGCGGAGAAATACGATTTTGGGGATGATGGCTGGTTCCCGGCTCTTTCCTACAGGAGTGGCGAGATGGCTCTCAGCTCAGAGTAGCATATCAAGAAAAATGTGGTTTATCTCATTTTTTTCTTTTTTGAGGGGAATGGTAATGATATAAGCTGCATTACAGGAGTTTTCACCGGGATGTTTTAAAGATATCAATGCGGAATAGTATTCACACCTCACTATTAAGCTCTAAAAAAGCTAAATTATACTAATTTCGGGAAAAGAATAAAAATGTAGAAGGCTTTCTCTCTTCGCTTTTGAATAAAATAATGGGCCAGACTGCTGCACATTATACTTGTATATACAATAAAAGGACAGATAGACCAAAAAAGACCACGTTGCCCCTTAATGAGTAGGCAATACTATCCCCTTCTTTTCAGCAATACTCTTCCCCAGTTTTGCCAGCCTACACACTGCTGTACTGGTTACATTTAGTCTTCTCCCGGTACTTAGAGTTGTCATCTCCAGAATAGTAACCGCAAAGTAACAGTATAGCTTGCGGGCATCTGACAGTGCATTATTCCTTCCTCTTCTTTTTATGTCATCTATTGAAACCGGGATTCTAGAAAAAACAAACTCAGCTAGTCTGTCATGGTCCCAGCCCCATCTCTTGTAATTGGCCATGCGGATCCTTTTCTCTTCATCTTTTTTCAGTGCATCTTTTGTAAATTTGGGACTTCCGATGACCCAGTAGCCGGGTTCAAACATGCTCTGTTTGTCACCATTGGAAGCTTTTAGCATTTTGAGAAAATCCTGGAATGAGTCGCATTTTTCCATCATTTGCTTTATAGTTTTGCGGTAGATGATTTTAGGATCCACAACTCCATCGCTGGAATAAAGCTTGAGGATCTGATCGATATGCAGATTCGGGAAGTAACTATTTCCCATTACTGTAGAGTGAGTGCAATCTTTGAATT
>Ga0209723_1001867_pt1 | contig 30551 bp, 34 predicted proteins | sample BiotimSIPDNA_2_FD_185750 | JGI IMG/M metagenome (GOLD analysis project Ga0209723, IMG submission 185750) | Anaerobic biogas reactor microbial communites from Washington, USA - Biogas_R2 time_0 SIP DNA (SPAdes) (version 2) | ecosystem: Engineered > Bioreactor > Anaerobic > Unclassified | place...
TGTATTGGTCACCCACATTTCGGAAAATATGTTTGTAAGAACTGACTAGGCGACTGATATTTTAAAGCCATGTGCGGTCGCTTGTTGTTATACCAATTAAGATATTCATTTAGTTTAACTTGAAAAGCAGTTAAGTCAAAGTAGATTTCATCATTCCTGTTGATAAATTCTTCCTGAATAGTTCTATTAAATCTCTCTACGACTCCATTTATCTTTGGTGCTCTAGGATAGATAAATTGATGCTTAATCTGTTGTTCTTCTAGATATTGATGAAAGTTACCTAAAAACTCGCTGCCATTATCTGTTTGAACCGTTTGAATTGGCAACCGATATTTATTTTGAAATTCTTGCAAAGTAATTTTTGCTTGTTTACTTGAGAGAGAGCTTGCTTTTCTAACATGAGCGAACTTGGTGAAAATATCTAAACAACAGATAAAATTATGTCTTTGATAGTTAATGTATACAATCACACTATCTATCTCTATATATCCAGGCTTAGTTGCTTTGGGTGATTTGTTGGTTCTTCCTTTAGAAAATCTTGTCTTTCTCTTATTTCTTTTTGGTTGATCATAATAAAGTTGTTTTCTACTGATAATTTTACCTATGGTTCTATCTGAAATACTACTAATGCCCAATTCATTGGCGTATTCGTCCAAGAATACCTTTATTTTTCTTCTATCAATGTTTCCATATTGCTCTCTAAACTCTTTTATAAATTCAATAAATCTATAATCAATTCGCATTGATCTAACATTTTTAGGCTTTGTTTTCTTTGGGATCAATGAAATCAAGCTTTTTCCAGATGCTTCATAAGCTCTTTTCCAATCATAAAGGGTACTTTTACCAACTCTAAAAGCATTACAGGCTGATTTCCAGCCATATTTGTAATAATGTTCTAAAACATGCAGCCTAAATTTAGCTGGATCTGATTGATCGAACTTAAAAGAGTTTGAGAGTGTTTTCATTAGCCAATCATACTGACTATTACAAGAAAACATCTCGATATTTCTTCTAATTCTTGTTGATTGGCCTACTTTCACGATAGCCTTTCCATTCCGGAATGTATCGTGCCCAATTCAGTTACAAAAATCATGGTCAATCATTAACTTTCTTAATCATTCCCAATCGCTTAAACAACTCCAAAGAAGGTGGAGTGTGCTGATGTTTATCTAACTCGCTCAATTTAACCCAACTTAATGCACTCATATCATCGCCAGGCTTAATCTGAAGATTTTCAGAGTCTGTCTGAATCCTCACTTCAAAAACAAAAAACCTCATCTTTGCCAATACCTGTTCTCCAGTTGATAAAATTTTTTGATGCTCTCCCCTTCCTTCGTCATCAATGAGATTAATCGTGGTTTTTATTTTTTGCAAATCTAAGCCAGTCTCCTCTTTAATCTCACGAATTAAGGCCTGCTTAGTTGTTTCATTATTTTTCACACCACCGCCTGGTAAATGCCAGCAGTCAGGATAAACTCCACCTGCCGTTTTTTTACCTAGTAATAGTTTATTATCTGCGCAGATGATCAGTCCTACTGCGATGATACGGTTGATTTGTCTGAGTTGATCTTTCATATCTTCAAATCTTTATGAGTTCTTGAAAAATTATTTCTAGCGCTTTGGTAATGTCTGGTCCTTTTTCGTGACAGAGAGCTAAAGCCTCGCTTTGAGTTTTCCATCCCCAGTCATAAAACTCTTTTTTCATCAATTTTTCTTCTGGAAAAAAGTTCTCTTTTTTCACTTCAACAAAATACCATAAATCATAATGAGTTCTGCATGATCTAGCTGTATTGGTAATATTGGTGGTGGTAATTAGATGCTCTGCTCGAATTTTTGGGGAACCAACCTGATTTCCCCACTCCTCCATCATCTCTCTTATGAGAGTTTCTGAGGGTAGCTCTTCCAAATCAAGGTGGCCACCATTAAACAACCAACGGTTACCCTTTTTGTGATGTCCAAGAAAGACTTGTTGACTAATAGGATTAAATGGTGCAAAAAAAACACAAAAATGGTTTGAGGGATTTTCATCGCGAGTGAGTTTTCCTTGAGATAAACGCTGCAAAAACTGATCTTTTAATATAAATGGATCTGAGGCAGAAAAAATGATTTTTTTAATAGAATCAGCCTGAGAGTTTATCATCGTTGTTAAGCATAAAAGAGTTCATTGTGTTAGTCAATTTCTTTGCCTCTCCCCCAGGATCATCAGCAAAGATTATTCCTCTTGATGAATTTATAATCAAGCCCTTACCCTCTTTGTTAACTCCCATCTTCAGCACTGTTTGCAAATCTCCACCTTGAGCTCCAACTCCCGGCACTAACAGCGACATCTCCCCCCACAATCTGTCGAATCGTCCTTAACTCATCTGGATAGGTAGCACCAACTACCAGCATACAGTTATCTAATTTATTCCATTTTTCTGCCACCTTCTTGCCAAGGTACTGCCATAAAGGCTGTCCATCAACCATTAAATCTTGAATCTCTCCCGACCCAGGATTTGAGGTTTTACACAAAATTATTGACACTTTATCTTTTCTTGATAAAAATGGCTTAAGTGCCTCATAACCCAAGTAAGGATTGAGTGTAACCGCATCAAAACCAAGCTGATCAAAGATAGCAGTCACATAACCAGCATTGGTCGAACCAATATCAGCTCGCTTGGCGTCAGCAATCAAAAAAATGTCTGGATGTTCATTTTTGATGTAACTTATAGTCATTGCCAACTCACTCCAACCACGGTCTCTTCTTGCCTCATAAAAAGCAAAGTTTGGCTTGTAAGCACAAACATTTGGGTGGGTTTGTTCAATTATCCAGCGATTGAATTCAAACTGTGGATATTTTTGTGATAAAAAGCTTTTTGGTAATCTTGAAATATCGCTATCCAAACCTACACACAAAAATGAGCTTGTTTTGTTGATTCGCTTATTCAGTTTATTTAGAGGCTTCATTTATTTTCTTTCTTTATTTTTTTCTGCTCTTCTAAATATTTTTTACCATGACCTACAATTATATTAATTGGTCTCTTCTTTAGCTCCTCTGGCAATTGATCCTCATCATAAGCCTCTGCTCTTAACTCGCTTAGGTAAAAAAATGGTGCATTAAACAGCTGTTGATTAACTAGTTCAGGATCACGATTCACCATCACACAAACCCCAGCCACCTTGCCACAATATGATCGAACCACTTCAGCCACTTTTTTTACTGATCCTCCGGTAGTGGTTAAATCCTCCAAGACCAACACCTTTTTATTTTTTATGTGCTGATCATAACCTCTAGCAAAAATAAATCCGCCCTTACCATCTTTTTCAGCATAAACTGAATTAATTGGCTTGTTTTTGATCTTTGAAAGATAGTAACCCACCCATTGCGAAAGAATAATTCCTCCTAAAGCTGGGGCAGCAATCGAGTTAACCTCAAGACCTGCACACTTTTGTGCCATCATTTTGCCCACTAGAGCTGTTTGCTCCACATGCGGATAGAGTGCATCTTTATTGATATATACACTACCGTGTTTACCAGAGGTATACACAAAGTGATCATTGCGCATTACTGCACCAACCGATTCAAGAATTTCAATTACAGATTGAGACATAGATTTTGAAATAGGTAATTTATGACAGTCCAAGAAAGTTCAAACAATAACAAAGTCAATGAAAAAAGAGGGAAAGTAAATATAAAAAAATCTAGTGTTGGCACTAGAAAAAACATTTAACCACAACTTTAATGAAAACTCAAATACAAAAAAGTGCTTGAAGTCATACCCCAGTGTTTCAGAAGTTTTGACTCAAGAATCAAATACAACTTTTTAAAAACATCTAAAGTTTTAATTCTGCTGTCAAGTGATCGATAATTGGCGTTGAACCAACAACACACTCTTTTTGGCTAGCATCATATAAAAATGGCACTCCCATGCTAGTGATCCCGCAGTTTTGTGCCGCAAGCTTCATCTGCTCTGAAAACTGCGGATTGCTATAAACTTCTTTTCTAGCAATATCTAAACGAGAATCAATGCCTGTTTCATCCATCCAATCCATCACTACATGACAGTGAGGACAAGTTTCTCCGTAAAATAATACATACTGTTGCTTAACTGGACTGGGTTCTATCGTCTCTTTTTTCTTTTCTTCAATAACTTCTGCTCCAAGAACTGCAGCATCAGTTGCTTCGGGTGAAATTTCATTTTCAATAGATTTTTTTTCATCCAATACTATTTCTTCTTGATTCACATTGGTGTCATCTTCAACCTTAAACTTATTGTTTTGGTAACCATAAGCAGCCACCACCACAATTAATAAAGCTACTCCAATTACAAGAATATATAGCTGCTGTTTCTTTAACATATTTTTTGATTTTTAATAATGTTGCATACTGTACAACATTAGTCATTAGAAATCAAAGCTATTTTGCTTTTGCAGTATATCTACACTATCTGTTTTGTTTTATTGTTACAAACAACAAAATCAGATATAATTAAACTTAGTTTAAATACTTATCATTATCCGTCAGTCTTATCTAGAAAAAACAAAATTAATCGCTTGAATAATATGTCAACAGAAAACCAAACTTCAACTCCCAAAAAGTTATCCTGGAATATAACTGACTTTTTTAAACAATCAGTTCAACTACTGAAACGAAATCCAAAATTATTGCTTTTAAGTGTGGTTTTTTTGGTATTAGCAGGTTCAAGTAGTTCAAGTTCAAACTTTAATAGCGGTGGTTCTTCTAGTTCTTCAGATCCAGATGAGTCTTCAGAAATAAACGAGGTCATCTTTGCCGAAAAAGAAAAGTTTGAACCCTTAACTGAAGAAGAGCTGTTATCGATTGAAAGTGATCCAAAAGTAATCAATGACCTTTATTCAAAATCGTCGATTGTTCTCAATAACATCGGCAAAGCATTTACTGACGGCATCAAGCGCCTTTCTCCTTGGATGAAGATATCTTTTCCTATAGAAATTGTTTTGCTTGGTATTACTATGATTTTATTTTCATATTTAGTTGGGATTTGGGCCAGAGTTGCCATGATGTGCGGTACCCATCAGGCAGTTATTGTTGATAACAACAACTGGAAATTATCTGATGTTACAAAAGAGTCATCAAAAAAAATTAAGCCAATGGTGTGGATGTTAATTATCCCAACCCTAAAAATCTTTCTCTGGATGATCGCATTTTTTGGAAGTATTGGTATTTTTGTCTCTGGAATTGCGCTCACTTTTGATGAAAAGATATATGGACTGTTGTTTGTCGGTCTTGGAATTGCTCTCTTTATCTTCTCATTGAAAAAAGTAATTAGAACCACCGTCGCTCAGATTCTTGGATACTGGACCATTGCCTTGAAAGATCCTCAACCAGCCAAAGAAAGTTACAATCAAGCCTTTGATCTGGCTGGTAATAAAGGCACAACAGGAAAATTATTTGGTCTTGGCTTTGTTCATTTCATCATCTTTGGACTATTGCTACCTCTAGTCGCATTAATCCCTGTTGGTTCATTCCTATACTCTTTTGTCAAAAATATTTGGCAAACTATAAGTAACACCTCCGATCCCGAACAAATTGTTCAAGTTATTTTAGAGAGTTTAACTCCTGGAGCAATTTTCGGAATCATCATTACCGCCATACTCACCAGTGTTCTTCTCTTAGCCGTGCAACTAGTTTCTACTCCAATTAAACATGCAAATTGGTACTGGGCATATCAATATTTAGTTGAAAATAATAAATCAAGCAATAAAGATAATTAGTGATAAATAAAACTATTATGTCAACCCAAACAACCCAATTAAATAGAAAATACGCTACTTTTTGGCAAAGATGGTTAGCGGTTATATGCGACCAGATGATTCTCAGCATAATACCCTTATTGGGAATCTATTATCTGCTAAACTCAGTAGACCCCACCGATTTAGTTTATCGAATTGTCATTTATTTCTTTTTAATCTCAATCCCCTCTTATATATTCAGTCTTTTTTATCACTCGTGGTTCTTGGCAAATATGGGAGCTACTCTTGGAAAACAAATCTGGGGAATCAAGGTTATTGATGAAGAAGGAAAAAATCTATCTTCTTGGATGGCTTTTTTTAGAGAGTTTGTTGTAAAACAGATCAGCTACTTTTCATTTAGTCTAGGTTTTTTGTGGATGATTAAAGATAAAAACAACCAAACTTGGCACGATATGCTTTCAGGTAGTTTTGTAGTCAAAAAAGAAAGTACGTGGAATAGTTGGCTTGCAACCCTGATAATTATTATTGCCGTAATTCTACTTATGGTAGCTATAGTTGCTAAGGTAAGTGAGTTTTCTCAAATTTTTTCTGTGCTTCTTGAGAGTTAACCACTATGATCTCCCCAGCAGTAAAAAATTTACTGAAAAACTATAAACTCCCTCTCTACTCTCCTGACGCTACACTGGGAGTTGTTAGATCACTTTCATCTCAAGATATTGTTGAGGCTGGTATAAAAGGATTAGTAGTTAATACTTATCACCTTCGCGAAAGACCGGGGTTAGAACTCCTAAAAAAAATCGGAGGGATTAAGAAATTAATGAACTGGAACGGATTAATCACCTCAGACTCGGGTGGTTTTCAGTTGTTTTCCCTTATCAATAAGAATCCGAAATTGGGGAGAATTACTGATGAAGGAGTAATCCTCTACTCAGGCAAAAATCAACAAAAAAAATATCTATTCACTCCCGAAGAGTCGATTCGCATTCAGTTCGCTATTGGTAGCGATATCATGGTTTGTCTAGATGACTTTACTCCACCCGAAGCAGATACAAACAGAGCCAAACAAAGTGTTGCCAGAACTATCGCTTGGGCTAAGCGCAGCAAGGTAGAATTCGAGCTGCAACTTAAGTTAAATGGTTTTTCAGATGAAAAAAGACCGTTGTTAATTGCTCCGATACAAGGTCATAACTATTATGATTTGAGAAAAGAATGTTCTCAGGAATTAATTAAGATAAATTTTGATATTTACGGTTTGGGTGGTTGGCCATTTTTAAAAGATGGCCAATTTGATTATGAGATGTGTGAGCAAAATAATGCTCTTTTGCCAACTGAGAGTTTAAAGTTTGCTCTCGGCGTGGGTTCTCCCGAAAATATTGTCAGATTAACAAAAATAGGCTATCATTTTTTCGATTGCGTTCTACCAACCAGAGATGCTCGTCATAAACGACTATATACTTTTACTACCAATCCAGATGAAATTGACCCGTATACTGATAAAAACTGGTATCAATATGTTTATCTTGATAGAGGTTCTCACAAAGATGATCTTGGGCCTATTAGTCATCATTGTGACTGTTTTACCTGCCAAAACTATTCGCGAGCTTATCTTCATCATCTCTTTAAAATTAAAGACAGCACTGCCTTCAGACTAGCTACTATCCACAACTTACGATTTTACTCAAGACTGATGGAAATTCTTCAAAAACTAGCTTAGTTTGCTCAGTTCATTTTCAGCCTACCCCTTTATAGTTTTGCTTGATGACAAATATTCCTAAAAAATGTTTTAAGGATTTAACAAACACCAATAAACCTAGAGAGAAGATGAGGGAGTTTGGTGCAAAGAATCTCACGGTCACAGAATTATTGGCAATCCTCTTAAATACCGGTAGCAATAAATATCCTGTAATGGAGTTAGCAAAAAAAATTAACAAACCAAACTTATCTCAGTTGTTCCAGTTAACCGAAAAAGAAATATGCCAGTACTCTGGAATTGGCGTCTCAAAAGCCTCTACTCTGCTGGCAGCTTTTGAGTTAGCCAGACGTTATAAAGATGACTCAGAACTTGTATCCCTTGATAACCCAAGTAAAATTTTCTATCAAACATTTGACATTAAAGATTGCAAACAAGAAATATGTCTGGCTTTGTATGTTAATGGGAGCAAACAATTACTTCACAAAAAAACATTGGCCATTGGCTCTTTAAATCAAAATTTTCTTGAATTTAGACAAATCCTTGAGCCAGCAATTACTATACCTGCCTCAGGATTTTTTTTGGTTCACAATCATCCTTCAGGAAACTGCCAACCAAGTCAACAAGATATCGAGGTCACTAAACAAATTGCCAAAGGTGCTAACTTAATGGGGATTGAGCTGATAGATCACATCATTGTCTCTAGTAAAAACTATCTTTCATTACAACAGAGCGGATACCTTTAGCCAATCAGCCAACCTGCAATTAACTCCCCCAACTCTTTTTCGAATCCATGAAAACTGTGGTCGGCTTTGTTTACCACTTTAAACTCAAAATTTTTTTTATCTTTAGTTTGACCCGAAAGAACCTCAATTGCTTTTTGGCCAGATTTTTCAGCAGCATACTGATCATTCTCTCCATAAACAACCAACGAAGACCTTTTAATAGCCATAAAATACCTAAACAACGGCTTTGAAGATAGCTGCAGTTGCTTTAAGTACTCTATAAAAGGAAAGCAGTTATAGTCTCCGTCAGGATTAGCAATATCAAAAAATGATTGATAGGAGATCATTGAGTTTGAAAAGGTTTGAGGCACAAGCTCTCGCCCTCTTTGTTGATCTATCATTTTTTTTGCATTTTCAAGTAGCTGCTTGAATCGCCTCACATCACCACATTCCTGAAAATATAAGCCTGTGTCGTCACCTCCTCCCAAAAGGACATATTTTTCAAAAATATTTTCTGGTTGATAGTGATCATAAACACAGATCTTGTTTGCACCAGTCGAGTGACCAACTAAGAAAAACTGTTGGAAGTTTTGTTTTTTAAGATAATTAACCACCCCATTAACATCGTGCTCCACATCTTTAATCAGTTCATAAGATGTACCCTGCAAGACATCTTCTATCTCCTCTCCTGCTTGATCAACTTTTGTCAGCTTTTTTATGTAGTGAGCACCACGATTATTAAATAAAGACAAAGCAATTCCCCGAGAACACAATGATTCTGCCAAAGCATGGGCCCTTTTCACCGAGTAAAAAACCGATGAGCTACCGTTACCATGCAAAAAGATGGCCGCTTTTTTAGTTTGTTTGGAGGGAGTAAACAACAAACCTGGGAGTAAAAGATTATCTGGAGTCGGAAATTCAACTAATTGTGTCTGAAAATGATTTATCATTTTTTATTAATAATAATTTCGTGTTTGATAGTTTTCACCAAAGAAAATGATAGAGCACATATTCCAAGAGAGATTAAAAAAAATATTATTAAAATCACTTTTATTTGAATTGGCATCTGATGATCCCAATATCCAAAAATAAAAACTGAAGTTAGTAAAACTCCCCACAAACCTGACATAAAAGCAATGATGAATGGCTTCATTAAAAGCACGGAGAGAAGATAAACTCCAGTATAAGTAAACACAACCGACCAACCATATTGAATCACTGGTTTAACCTGGACAACTCTTTTTTCTACCAATGAATCATCATTATCATGTTCTAAGCTTATCTGAGAACTCTCATATTTTGATACGGTATGGCTAATCATTTGATTTTCACTTTGAGCAACATATGCTACTCTAAATAAAAAAATCCCAACAATCAGAAATGCCAGTCCAAATACAATCAAAACAGTTTTCTCATATGAAGATAATTTTTTTCCTTGAATTGCTTTATCAAAAGCTGAAAGAATTCGCCATCCATACTATCTTCTGAAGATAAATGTCTAAGATTTTCATTTGTATTATTTGAGACTTGGGATCTAAAAGAATTGAGGTGAATATTCATTTTCTAAAGAAAAAACTGATTAAAAAACTTTCCCATCTCATATATGTTCTTAATTACCGCACAACCTCATTAGTACAAACAATTGATGTTTGGTCAACTTCTTCTCCGGAATTATGAACTTCTCCGGTGTGGTCACTTCTTGTGGAAAAAATTTGAGTTACCTGACAAGATATTTTCCCGTTACTACACCCTACCCCGCTACTAAACGGATCATCAAACGCTCCCCAAGATTGATTTAGATACCCATGCATTCGAAGATAGTTGGCAAACTCAACCGCGTTTTGTCCTTCAATAGTGATTCCGACTCCAGAAATGGTTTTTTCTTGATCATCAACCAAAGAATAATAAGAAAATCCTGATAAATCTTTAAACTCCCCATTAACTTTACTAAAAGCATCTTTTATATGATCAACTAACGCCGAGGCAGTATCAAACTCAACTCGATCAAATTCTGAAAGTTCTCCGCAAGACAAAGTTTCTGTAATATTTCCTGGGCTTAAAGGTTCAGCTCCGTATTCATCAGAAAGAAATAAACATATAATTTTATCTTTTTGAAAACCTAATACATTCATCCCATCCCAATTCGCATCGCTTGGATAAAAGCCACGATTTTCTAAGAACGCTATCACATCGCTCTGTGAATTAATGCCTGCATTTTTAGCAGTTTTCATTGTATATGTAATTCCAAAAACAGATAATGGCTCAAAAATAAGTTTTCCATCTGCTGAAACATCTCCTGTAAAGCTTTGCCAAGTAAACTGAGTAACCGATTTTTCTGGTAGAAAATTTTTTAACTTTTCTTCAAAGCCATCTAATTCGTTTGCTACTCGAGAAAAATCTTGATTTGATTGATCTTGAGATATATTGTTATTTACGAGTTGATCTGTTGATGATAAAGATAAAGCATTTTGTTGAATAACTGATAACGGTTGATTCTTCAAAAAAACAAAAACGACGACTGTGACAACGGTCAAGACTAATAAAACTAGCATTAACACCAAAAAAGAATTGTTTATTTTATCTTTGATCAAGTCGGGATTTTTGAGAAGTTTTTCGACTGTTTTTTCTGAATTAGAGTTGTTTTTAATATTATTTTCTTCTCCAAACATTTTTTTTCTGTCATAAATTAGTTAATACATCTTTCTAATTGATGCTTAATTTTCCCATAAAAACGAGTTGTTCATCTTCTTTATCAACCACTCGATATCCTCTAATAGCTAGCTCATTTCTTAAATTATCAGCCAAAGTAAAATCTCTATCTCTCCTAGCACCAGCTCTCTGATCAAGAAGTTGTTGTACGTTTGTCGGCAAATCCTTTTTTAATAAATTCTTTTCAGCACTTCCAAAATCAATGTCTGATAAACCTAATCCAAAAATCGAATCAAACTCAAACAAAAGAAACTGTTTTTCCTCGAGAGATATCGTTTCATTCTTAGTTACTTGCCAAAAGATTGCCAATGCCTCTGGCGTATTTAAATCATCATTAATCTTTGTAAAAAACTGCCGATAGTATCGTCTACCTTCTACAGAAAGATCGTTTTGATCAAAATCTTTTTTGCTTGATATAGAAATAGAACTAATCATTTTCTTCAATCTTTCCCAAGCCTTTTGTGCTCCCTGCAAACTTTTCCAAGTAAAATTGAGTTCGCTTCGATAGTGTGCCCCCAAAAATAATAAGCGCAAAGCCATTGGCTCAAAACCCTTTTTCAAAACATCATCGATGGTATAAAAGTTTTCCTTTGATTTGCTCATCTTTTCACCATCGACAACCAAAAAGTTATGATGAACCCAATATCTTGAAAATGGCTTTTTGCCGGTAACAGCTTCTGACTGAGCAATTTCATTGGTGTGATGTACTGGAATGTGATCAATACCTCCAGTATGGATATCTAGCTGCTCCCCAAGATATTCCATACTCATCGCTGAACACTCAATGTGCCATCCTGGAAAACTGCGGGGATGCCACTTACTCAGCCAAACCATTGCTCTATTTTCACCAGGACGCTCAAACTTCCAAAGAGCAAAATCTGTTGGATTTCTTTTGCCCTCAACTTTTTCCACTCTCGCCCCCTCCATCATCTCTTCGAGATTAAGATTAGCCAATTTTGAATAATCGGGAAATTTGCTGCTATCATAATAAACACCATCTCCCTCAATAACATATGTGTATCCCTTTTCTTCAAGCCTTTCAACCATTTTGCGCATCTGATCGATATGTTCAGTAGCCTTACAAGAAATATCTGGCTTTCGATTACCCATTAACTCCATTGAGCGATAAAAGTAATCCTCAAACTTCTGCGCTATCGCCCAAACATCCTGCTTATATTTTTTAGCTCCCTTTTCAAGCTTATCCTCACCTGTATCGGCATCGGATGCCAGATGACCAACATCAGTTACATTTTGCACAAACTTAACTTGATAGCCATCTTTTTCAAGAACCTTCAACAAAATATCATCCATGGTGTACTTGCGTAGATGTCCGATATGAGCGAAATCGTAGACGGTGGGACCGCAAGCATAAAACTTAACCTCAGGGGAACTGATTGGTTTAAACTCTTCAATTTGACGTGTAAGGGTATTAAAAATTTTCATTATTATTTAAAAATAACTTGGGAGATAATTTTAACCTGTCTTGGCTAATTTACCAATCGTCTTTCTACTATCTTCAAGTCTAGCAGCGGCTTGCTTTTTCTGACTACCACCCATCAAAGCGGTACCTCTTTTGCTTGTCTTACCAACTGACGGAAGAGTCCTAGCTTGAGCTTGTTGTTCTTCTTGTTGTTTTTGTTGTTTGATTTTTTCTTCTTGTTGTTTTTTTTGAAGAGCTTTTTGATATTTTTCCTGAGCAACTCGCTGTTCTTCTTTTGTTAACTGTTGATAACGTTGATGAAGTTTGGTTTTTTTAGCTTTTTCTTCTGGAGTATCTTCACGATTAATTCCCAGAAGCACATTTAAATCAAAGAATTTTTTAATTTCATTTGCAATATCCTTTACTGGCCGTTTGATCAGCTCATCTGCAAAAGAACCCATCTCCCTTGGTGGTGTTGGTTGGGATTGAGACTGATTTTGTTGAGGACTCGGTTTTGTGCCAGTGTTACTTGCTTGTTGCTGAATTGCCTTTTGTTGAGTTGCCCCTTGCATAGCTTGTTGCTCCATCCGTTCGCTATCCATTCCAAACGAGCTCATCCCTGATCTCATGCCTCCTGATTGTCTAGTTACTCCGCCTTGTCCTTTCATATTAAAAAAAGTTATTCTACTGGTTTCTTTATTTTGATATGATCCAACTGTCTAATTAAGAAACTATCTGCAATTGGTTCTCGATCTTTAGCTTCTTCTTCTTTGGCAGTCGCTCTGTTTTTTGCCTGGACTGATTCCGTAGCGTTTTGCTGAATCAGCTGCTGTTGCTGTAGTACTAGTTTTTTCTCCTCTTCTGCCTTTTGCATCTTCATTTGTTCAATTTGTTCCAGTTTTTGTTTTTCTTCTTCAGCAAGCTGTTGAGCTTCTTCATCTGGATTAACACCCTGAACTGGAAACTGTTCACCGTCGCCAGATGGCTGACCTGCTCTACTTTGAGCATTTTTTATTAACTCTTCAAGTTGATCTAAAGGATTGGAACCAGAGGGCGAACTAGACGAACCATCAGGTGGTGACTGTGTTGATGGAGTATTTTGTGGATCGGCGGTTATATCTTGCGTCATGATTTAATCATAGCAGAAATAAATCTGTATTTTTATATTTAACTATAGAATTCATCAATAATTCAAAGGAATATTTTAGTTAATTTATTTTCGAAGAACAATTAACTTCATTCTCTCCTATTTTTCCTACTTACTTTTTCCTTCTTTTTTCTTAATTTTCTTTCACCCGTTTTAATTGCTTTAGTAATTGCCTGGTATGGATCAAATGATTTTTCTTGAACAACAATGTTATTTCCAGGCAAATCTATCTCAACCTTAGCTTGAGCCGCATTAGGATCACTTTTTTTTCTAGCTATATTTTCAAGATATACTCTCACTCCCAGTACTCTTTTTCCAAATTTACCTATAGTTCTTACTACCTTATCACTCACAAAATCATGAATTGCTTTGGTCACCTTCATCTCTTTTGCTTGGACAGATATCTTCATTAGCTTCCTTTTTGTATTTAATAATTGATGATTATCTATAAAAAAACCGACGCAACTCATAAATTAAGTTTTTCGTCGGCAATGGTCACCTAGATACAAAAGTATCATTACAACTAATTTAGCAAAAAACAGATGAAAAACCAATAAGAAAAATGCTTTCGGTCTGTGTATCCAGGCTAATCTAACTCTCGCCTGCCTTCCAAAGCTCTAGCCAATGTAACACCGTCAGCATACTCAATATCAGCACCAATCGGCAATCCATGTCCAATCCTTGTAATCTTAAGGTCATTATATTTACCTGATTTCTCCACTAATTCTTTAATGTAGAGAGCAGTTGCCTCACCTTCCATAGTTGGATTAGTCGCTAGAATTAGCTCTTTCACATTATCTAGCCTCATGAGTAAATCTTTTAGAAAAATTTGGTCTGGCCCAATATTATTAAGTGGATCAATTGCTCCGTGAAGAACGTGATATCTACCACGGTATTTATTTGAGTTATCAATAGCTATTAAATCAAGAGGCTGTTCAACTACACAAAGAGTAGTTTCATCTCTAGTTTGATCTGAACAGATCTCACAAGGATCGCTCTCAGTTACTTGATGGCAAACTGAACAAAGAGTTGTTTCTGTTTTTATGGCACGCAAGCGGGTAGCAAACTCATTAATCTGCTCTTCAGGATTGTGTAGAAGATAAAAAACAAGTCTTTGAGCAGACTTTGGACCAATTCCAGGAAGTTTCTCGAACTGCTCAACTAATCTAATTACGGATTTTGGAAGTTTTGCCATAAATTATTATTTTTTATCAACCCAACGATTTTCTTGTTTTAATCGTTTTTGTCTTTTCTTAAAATCATAAGTGGTGTGATCAGTAAAATCGCTGGCAGGATAGCGCTTATCAAGCTCATCTATTTTCAACCAAAATGATTCTACTATATCAATTTGTAGAATATGACTAAAAAGCAACAGACTATGTAAAACATCAGCTAACTCTTTAGCAATATCTTCTTTTCTTTCTTTGTCGCTCAAGAGCTGCTCATCCGTTTGCCATAAACAAACCTCTAGTGCTTCTGAAGCTTCCCTTACCAAATTCATCGCTAAATTTTTTGGAGTGTGATACTGTGCCCAATTACGCTCATCCCTGAACTTTAAAACTGCCTTGAGCATTGAGAGTAAAGAATCATTTTTTGCCATAAAAATCTTCTCTCAATTATCCAAAAACTCTCTTTTTAATTTCCTCCCATATTTCAAGCTCTACCTCATCAACAGTTTTTTGAGCATCAACGACTACCCATCTACCAGTTTTATCTTCTTTAGCTAACTCTAAGTAAGCATCGCGAACTTTTTGATGAAATTCTTGAGCTTCCATATCAAGTCTGTCAATTTTTCCTGATTCTTCTCTTCGCTGTAAACCCATGGCAACCGGAAGATCAAGTAAAATAGTTAAATTGGGAAGAGTTTTATCGGTTGATAAATCATTAAGATTATTAATTAACTCTTTGCCAAAGCCTCTCACCATACCTTGATAAACAACGCTACTATCGCGCGAACGATCCATGATTACTACTTTTCCAGCTTTTAAAGACGGAATAACAATCTCTCGATAAATTTGCGCGCGAGCTGCCTGAAACAGCAAGACTTCGGTTGTAAATGCCATGCTAGTATTTGTAGGAGATAAAACAACTTGGCGAATCTGCTCACTAATAGCTGTACCACCTGGCTCCCTCAACACAACCACATCTTTTCCTTCTTCAGATAGCTTTTGACGTAATCTCACCGATTGAGTAGATTTTCCTCCACCCTCTCCTCCTTCTAAAGTAATAAGAAAACCTGAATTATTTGAGTTTGTCATAAGATAAAACTATAACAACTATTAATAAAAGATTCCATCTAAATATATCTACTTGTGTTTGGCAAGTTGAATTCCTCCTGACGTTGTGTAAGATAAAGTTTCCAACTCAACATTTCTTTTTACTTCTTTTAACCAATTTTGATACTGAGTTGAGAACACTCCCGTTGCTCTTTCTATAGTTATTGGTTTGTACCTTTCGAGCAACTCTCCTTGACCCCCGTCTTCAACTATTAATGCTGCTTCAGTAGCGGTATAAAGAGGTGTCATCATCACCTGAGTTTGACTATCATGGGATCCAATTATTAATCTAGTTAACCCTCCACCAATCTTACCATCACCCCTATCTGAATGTTGCAAGAACCCTCCATAATAAATAACCTTATCCGCCGGCTTCCCTTGCCATTTTTCATCTCGATACGCTTGGTGATAAACATAATCTGATTTATGCCTTAGTGAAAATGCCGCTCCTAAAATGACAGATAAAACCAAGTTTTTATATTGCTCAACTTGATTATTTTCAATTAGTATTTCTGCTTCTACTTTATAATCAATTGCTTTCCCGCTGGAATCTAAACATAGATAATCTCCCGATTCGCAAGCAAAAAAATGATAACGTGGATAGAAATTGTTAAGCAGTTCGTCATCAAATGATCTTTGAATAAACTCATCAACTAACTCATAGATATTCAGACCTGTTCTTAAACCCAAAAAGTTTTCTTGATTTTCAAGCAAAGGTAGAAGAGTAACTCCGCACAAATTACCAAAACCAGTCCTAGCGGTACTGTAATTAATGCCATTAACACTACTTTTTAGACCACCAACTGATTCATTAGAAAAAACAATCGCCTTATAGACTGAGTCGGTTGAGATAGCTACTGCACAATCGCGTGAGTTTTCCAGGATTCTTTGAATTGCCATCATCTCTACAGCAGCATCTCCATAAGTCACAACTTCTGGTTTATTATCATCTCCCTCAATCACTAAAGAGTCAAGTAATTGAACAATTGAGTTAATTGGGAAACCATATTTAACCAAGAGTTCTTGAATAAGATCTAAAGATAAACCATCGATTTTTGGCTCATTTCCTGGAATAAAGCCCTCATGATCATCTCTTAACTTTAACACTATATAACCAGGAATAGTGCTGATCAGTGAAATTGTAGAGGGATCATCTGGCAGTCCTAATTCTTGAGCAACCGCCGGATAGTTTTGAAGTAATGCAACTAACTTATGGAACCAGGATCTTGATTTGGTTTGCACAAACTCAGCAAACTCATTTCTGCTTGCCATCAGCTCTGAAATCTTGTCTTCTCTCCAATCTGGTTCAAGACTTGGATCACACATTAAAGCAACCGCCATCTCTCCTTCGTCAGAATCTACAACTACTACCAAGCTATGTAACAGACTTGTGATGATATACCTAGAAGCAGGAAATTGGGTGACTGTTTCAACATATTTCTTAAGATTTTCTGGTTGAATTACTCTAACCAATCGTCCTCCTATATCTATTACCTCTTTTTTTACATAAACCCAATCATCTTTATCTCCAAACATTTCTCCATCGCACTTTAAATATATTTTTTTGATGAATGTTCCAACATCAATTAAAACTTGGCAATTCCCCTCTTCAATTATTTCTGGAGATAAATATGAACTAATCTCAGCTTTTTTCAAAGAAGACCCTTCAATTTACAAAAAAATAACAAGTGTGGGACAGACTAAAAATCAATATAAACAATCTATATTTATTATTCAAGAGCAGTCAATACTTACAAAACAAGAAAATATTTCCGCTTGAAATTTTTTAACCTGTCGAACCAAATCCTCCTCTATTTTTATCATCCTTAGCAATAACATCTATTTTTGAAAACTCAACTTTTTCTCTGGGCAATACTATTGCCTGAACCAATCTATCACCTTTTGAAATCTCAATAGCTTGCTCAGAAAAGTTAAACAAGGCAGCATGATACTCATCATTTTCCCCACGATAATCATAATCTCCAACTCCAATACCATTTATCAGCATTAAGCCTCTTTTATGCAGACTACTACGAGCTGCCATTAACACCCAATAGTTTTCAGGGATCTGTAAAATCACATTTAATGGCACTAGTGCTACCATTTTTGGCGCTATCTTTAGATCAAGCCTCGAATAAAGATCAATGGCCGCTGAACCAGATGTTTGGTAACTTGGAACTGGCAAAGAGTCATCAATCAACTTAATCTTAACTATCATTCGGACTTTCTTTGATTAGCTCATATTCTAATAATAAAGTACCACCATCATTGAGTTTTTTGGAAGACGATAATCTCATTTTCTTTGCTACTGATTGATTAAAAAGTTTGATGCCGTCTCCAAAAATAATGGGTTCTACTGTCACATAAATTTTATTCACTAACCCCGACTGTAAAAACTGTGTATATATTGAGCTTCCACCACAAATTGCAATCTGCTCATAACCCAGCGCGCCTAACTCATTCACAAGTTGCGAGGGAGACTGGGTAGTAGTCATTAGATTTTTTTCATTCACTTTTTCTTGATCAATACTAAGTTCGTTAATTAACTCCTTACTAGATGAACTGGAATAGACGACATTTAAACGCTCGGCGAGAGGAAGATATTTTGAGTTAATAGTTTTAAAGGTTGTACTGCCCATCACAATCACTCCAGCTTCCTTTGTTTTTTGATGAAAAAATTGGTTATCCTCTTTGCTTGCCCAACTGACTGAAGATTGCTCTCTCACTTGAGCAATATATCCATCAAGGCTGGTAGCGACAATGATAAAAACTTGCGGGATATTTTTCATAACTGTAGTATACAGTAGAGATATCTTATATGCACAATAGCAAAATTAAGTCGCTGCTAATTGTTTTTGTTATTTTTCTTTTTGGTATTTCTGGTGGATTACTTATTTCAAAATATAAATCTGAATGGATTACTAAAAACAGCGAACCTAAAAACAAATATCTCACTTTTTTACAAGAAGTTAGAACTGTCATCCAAGAAAACTACTGGGGCTCTCTATCTGATGAAGTATTTATTGAACTACATGTTCGAGCTTTAGAACAGATCATCGCCCAGCCCCTCGGAGATCAGATAAAAACTTTTAAGAATCTTGATGACCAAATACTAACTACTCTAGATGCTTTCCCCGATGATTCAACCAAGGAGGAGTTTACAACCCAATTAGCTGATCTGGTTCTAGCTAACCTGGAACCTTTTGGGCGTAGCCGTCTTTACTCAAAACAGCTTCAGCAAGAACTTACTGAAAAAGTTAGTAACATAGATCCCAATATTGATCATTATCAATCGTTGGGAATCGACCCAGAAGCAACCAACCAAGAAATTAATCAAGCATATCAAAAAAAGAAAGAGACTCTCCAATCTGATGACAGCCCAGAGTCTAAACAACAATTGGCGCAACTCGAACTGGCTCAACAAACCTTATCGCATCAAGAAAATCGTGAGCGCTACGATAAAGCCGGTATCAATCCAACAATGGAGTGGCGACTACTCTCTTCTCGCGTCTTTTATCTAAAAATCAAGCAATTTTCACCTACTACCGTTGAAGAGCTGCTGGAAGTCACTCAAAAAGTCGATGATGAGGATGAACAACTATCAACCCTAATCTTAGATCTTCGAGACAATATTGGGGGAGCAATCGATGGTCTTCCCTATTTTTTAGGACCATTCATTGGCAATAATCAATACGCTTATCAGATGATCCAACAAAGCAAAATCACCGACTTCAAAACTAAGGTTGGCTGGTTACCAACTCTATCAAGATATAAAAAAGTTATTGTGTTAATAGATAACGAAGTGCAATCTAGCGCCGAGGTGATGGCTGATGTATTGCAAAGATATAATGTTGGAGTACTGCTTGGCACCACCACTAAAGGCTGGGGAACGGTTGAGCGAGTTTTCACCTTAAAAAATCAAGTTAATCAAACTGAAGAGTACTCAGTATTTTTAGTTCATCATTTAACTCTTCGTTCTGACGGTCTTCCAATTGAAAGTAATGGCATCAACCCAGATATTGATATCACTCAACCAAATTGGCAAAAGGAGCTGCTTAAGTATTTCAACGATGATGAACTAGTGGAGTTAGTTGAAAAGTTAGTTGAATAGTATGAGCCAAGAATTAGTAAGTCCAGAACAAGTTGCTTTTCAAGAACAGACTTTTAATCCACTTGATTTTGATCTTGAAAAAAGGAGGGGGTTATTTGAAGCACTATTATCAACTCCATTGAAAATTGTGGAGATAACCAAAGCAGCTTATCAAAAAAACGGCAATCAATTTGATGGTCAGTCAGTTCCGATATCTGAACAACCATTTTTAACCGGGAACTATTACTATACAGATGAATATGGAAATAGAGAAGTTCCTATTGAACTAATACCAAATCTTGAAGATTTAATTAATAATCATCCAGAAATAGTCTTATCTTTAGATATTCCAACAGAAAAGAGAGGTGCTATTTTTAGAGAGCGTAGGCCGAATCATTTACCCCCTTCTATTGAAGAGAGAACAACTGCAGCTAAAAAAAAGCAAGAACTTGATCAAAAAAGAAAACTTTTTTTTACAACTGAACCGATTGCCTCCGCTCTTAAATGCAACTATGACGAATTGAGTAATCAGGCAGTTTCATCCATACTTAAAGATTTAGAGTCTGCTCAAATTCAGCTTAGGGAAACAATTTATTGGCAAACAACTCTGTATGAAGCCGCCAAATTAATTATTGAGATCGCTCCCTCACTGAGGGAAAAGGTATCAACCATCATTACAGAAACACCCGTCATTATTGTTTCTAAAGGACTGAAATTAATCCAAAATAAGTCGCTCAGAAATAGATCAACTTTCTCCGACACAAACAACTGGATGATCGAAGGAAGAAATTCTGCAGTAAGTTTTAGAAAAACAGTTGTGGTTGAATCCGCAAATAGTGCTCAATTGCATGGACCTGATCACATAATGAGATTGTTAATTGTCGCACACGAACTAATGCATGTAATTACCCAAGAACTTCTAAATGAGATATCACAAGAGGAAAATAGTTTTTCTTTCATTAATAAATTAGGAAGAAGATTTAATCAAATATTTACGGGAAGTAAGCCACAGTCAATTAGCAACTCAAGCTTATTTAATACTCTTCATGAAGCGATTAGTCTAGTTTTGGAGCATGAGGTAATTACTCGCGCTCTAGAACAGACAAAAGGTCAAGAAGAACAGGATGAGCTTAAATCATGGGGAGAGACTCGCTTACAATACATACGAGAATCAAATCTGGATGATCCCAACGACAAAGAAAGTAGACTTGCTTATTCAGAAGGCACAAGATTAGCTATTGCCCTGAGAAGAAACGGCTGGCAAATATCAGATCTACCAGAGTTATTAGGAGCAATTAATGATGTGATTCAGCCACAACCTGGACAAACACTGATTGAGGCTTTATTAAGCGCAAACATTAATAAAGGAAAAGATGGCGAAGATTCAAGATATCAATCCTTTCTAAAAGAAATTCGATCATTGAAAAAAAATGAGACATAAAACATCCCATTGCTAATGTTGCTGAATTAACACCTTCCAAATCAACTCAGCTGCATTTACCCTTACCCCATCATCAGGATGATGAATCTTTACTATCCCCGGAGAGGAGTTAACCTCAAGCACCCAAGCCCTTCCATCAGCATCTAAAAGAAAATCAACCGCCGCCCACTTTAATTCAAAAATTGAGGCAATTTTCAAGGATTGATCAATTAGCTCTCCATCCCACTCCAATCGATCAACTCCTATATAACGTAAATTCCAGGGATATTTTTTTGTTGGAGATAACGTTTTATGCTGAACTGCAATCACCTCACCATCTAAAATCAAGTAGCGGTGTTCGTCTCCTTCAATATACTTCTCAAAAAAATTCATCTTTAGAGAACATTTATCTAGGCGCTCTTTAGTGTTTATTAGATATACTTTTTTTGATCTTTGACCCAGAAGTGGTTTGCAAATAATTGACTGATGTTTCTCAAAAAAGTCTCGTAGCTCCTCAAGGGAACGTGGCAAAATAAACGGAATATTAGCAAACATATTTTTTTCCAAAATCAAGCGTGTGAAATGCTTATTTTTTACCAAAATTCTTGATAACTCCCCATTGAGATTAAAATTGGAGTGGAAAAAATACTCTCGCTCAGATGTATTGTAAAAATTCACCGAGAACAAACCATAATCTGTTTCCCACCTGGGATTTAAACCCAGTTTTTGGGCCTCATCAAACAAAATTTGAGAGGATAGTAAATCAAGATTTTTTCCCATTATTATCTCTCCAGCTTAATACCTCCCCCACCCTTTTCCCAAGAAACACTCGTCAGCAATGGCCCATACATATCATCATCGATATTAATTCTCAAATCCGCTAATTCTTGTGTGGTTGGTTCTCGATCTTGAAACTCTATTTTCTTGATATTCTCAATTACTCCCAAGGGCGTTTGTTCAGCCACCTCACCCATCTCTAAAACAGAAAAACTTGCCATTGCCTCTGCAATATTTTGCTGAACAAAATGGATTTCTCGACCAAATACGTCTGGCTGTCCCCTATAATCATATAACTGTTTAAAGCCACAGTGAGCCAAACAGGTACCAACTACTCCCCAACGTAGCGGCCAAGTTCTGCTATCGGTGACAATTACCCCAACTTTTTTTAGGTGATAATGCTCCCGCAAAAAATTCCAGATGTTGTTAACCTCTTGTTGAAGATCGGTTGGCCAAAGTAAATAATGACCATCGGCATTAGACTCATCAACTCCGGCATTGACAGTTAAGTGACCGTTTTTAATAGTGAACATCAGATCATATTTAGAGATGCTGTTAGGAAGAAATAGATCGGCCTCTTGCTTAACAATCTCATACTTTTCATCATGGGTTCCATCATTGATTGGAACTAAACGATTTTGAGAATAGCTGAGAATCTTTGAGACTACCACCAATACTGACTCCTCGACTAGTGAAGGAATGCTTCTAGCAATATGCTCATAAAGACTATCTCCTGCCCTAACAATTGGAGTTTTTACTGCAGTAATTTTCATAGGTTATTTATCATCACTAATAAATTCATTAACAACACTAAGTAAATAGATTATACTCCAAGAAAAACCAAGCAAATATGCCAGTAAAAGTTAGCCATGCAGTAATTTATAAAGTTCTAACAAAGTTCGGATACGATCAAAATGATATATCTATTCAACCTACCCAATCTGGCTATCGAAATTTAGTAGTACCAATTAAGACTAAAGCCACTAAACCAAAAAAACTTGCTCTTATTTTTTACAAAAGAGAACCAAAAGTTCTTGAAAAAATCAAACTTGCCAATCTCATCTCAAATCAACTTGCCAACATTGGCTGGCCAACTCGTCAGACCATCTCAAAAAATCATCAAAATATTTTACGGCTCAAAAACAACAAACAGAGTATCTATTGCTGCCTGTATAACTACCTAAACGGTCATACTATTGAATGGGAAAACTACACTAAAAAACACATTAAGCTGCTGGGACAAGTTTTGGGTTATCTTCACCAAGATTTAGCAAAAATTCGCACAAATTCAAAAATTATCGCTAATAAAGAATGTTCTAATTTACGGCTAAAATTATTAGAAATGAACACTTATTTTAATAATAAAAAGATTCAACATGCAATTGAACAAAAACTGAAATTAAAGATGAACAACTCTTCCTTTGATAGATTTTCAAGACTTATTAAACGATTAGATCTTCAAAAAGAATCCCAAATCCTCCACCTTGATTTTGTTAGGGGCAATGTTCTTTTTGATAATCTGTCAAATTGTCATTTTGATCAAAGATTTGTCTTAAAACTCAAGAAAAAATCTACCACTAAAAAAACTCTAGCAATAACTGGCGTTCTAGATTTTGAAAAAGCAGCTCTTGGTCTCCCAGAACTTGATATCTCCCGCACTCTTGCCTTCTTGCTTGTCGATTGCAAAAATAAAACACCAGATAAAATTTTTCAGCATTTTCTTAATTCCGGATATATAAAAAGAGCTGGTAACACAAAGCCCAATCAAGCATTAATAAAGGAACTAATTTTTATGTACTTGTTAATCGATTTTTATCATTTTCTTAAACATAACCCCTATGAATATCTAAATCAAAACCAACATTTTTTGAGAACTAGAAATTATCTTCTTAGATATGGAAACCAACAGTTGCTTTTATCTACCTAATCCTGATATAAATGATTAAACAGGCTGCCCGCACTGGCGGGTTGTTTTTGGTTTTTATCACAAATTAAAATACATTCAAATGGCATTTAACTGGAAAAAAAGATTGATTATTTCAAATAAAATTAAAGAGGTTGGCAAAATTATTCATACCAAAAAAAAGACTATTGTTTATACCGCTGGAGCCTGGGACATGCTGCATGTTGGCCAAGTAAGATACCTAGCCGAAGCAAAAAAACTTGCAAATGTTTTAATTGTTGGAGTGAGTAGTAATCAGACAGTCAGCACTCTCAAAGGTCCTAATCGCCCCATTTTGGATGAAAAAATTAGAGCTGAGATGATCAGCTACCTAAGATTTGTTGACTTAGTTACAATTGTTCCTACCCTCAGCAATCAACCCACTCTTGCTCAGCTACAGCCGGATGTATATGTGACAGTGAAAGAAGACTGGAACAGCGGTTATCAAGACTCTCCAGAGTATCAAACAGTGATTGGATATGGAGGCAAAGTAAATTTAGTCGATCGACAGTCCCCGTTTATCTCAACCACTCAAATTCTTAAAAAAAGCGCCTCAGCCCAACTTAATGAAGTTTTAAAAGATTTTATGGGCGAAACCAAGAAACCGCTGGGAGATAGCGGAAAATCATCCAAACTCACATAATAGTAGCTCTATGAATCATATCAAAGATCAGCAGTATAAAAAAAATGCTAGGACCAGCGGAGAGTATGAAAAAATTTGGCAAAATACTGGCAAATGTGTTTTTTGTGATCTCAAAAAAAAATATATTTTACTAGAGGAGAACGAGATCGTTTTAACGATTAACCTTTATCCCTATACCGATGGACAGTTGATGGCTATTCCCCGTCAACATATTAGTTCACCCAAAGAACTGTCTTCAGCCCAATGGGAAACAGTCAGAAAGTTTAGCTATTTAGCAAAAAAACTGATTAAGAAAGTGCATGGTTGCAAAGGGATGTGGACTTTAATCCGCGAAGGTGGGCAGCAAGCACAGATGAGTGTTACTGATCACCTTCACATTCAGTTTATTCCCTTTAATCATCCAGAGCTTTGTACCTGGAACTATCAGCAACTTACACACACTCCCCTAGAAAATATAGATTTATACAAAAAGCAATCTGAGTTAATCAAGAAAACTCTTCAAAGATACGAGAAAAAATATCAAAGCAATCTGATAAACGACAAATAATGAAAAATAGGTTAAAAATTTTCTCATGGCAAAGGTTAAGTGAAATTAAAGACTCTCCCATTTTAATATTAGGCTCTAGAGAAATTTCGCCAGAAAGAATAGTCCAACTTTCTAGTCAATTACTAAAAAATACTGATAAAACAATAGTTTGGGGAGTATTTACCGAAAAATTTATTAAGGGTTTAGAAAACTCTCCTCAATTTAGAGCTCTTACAATCAAAAAACTTAAAAATAGCCTAGAACAAACTGATAACACTAGGGTTAGTATTTTGGAGTATTCACAAGCTAATGCATCGACAATCATTTCCAAACATAACTGGTCAGCAATTATCGGTATTAATGGCTCTTGGCACCGAGCCTTTCATTATCGAGATGAGTACCAAGTAATTAAAAAACTGAGAATACCACTCAAGTTTGCGAGTGCTTTTGCAAACGAGAGGGAAGCTCTTGTGTATGAGTCAAATATCATCGCTGAAAGACCAAAGCTTTCTGCCAATTATGGCGAGAGCTGCAATGAGAATACTCTGTTTAAACTAGTTAACGAAATTTCTCGCTACTCTTTTGATAATACTTGGCAAACAGGTGCTATATTAGCGAAAAACGGGGAATTTTTATTGGCCACTTATAATAAAGTTGTGCCATTTGAAACTTATGCTCTCTTGTATGGAGCTAGCAAGGAAAAACATAAAACTCCTCCTCAAGATCTAAATCACTATGACACTAATCACGCAGAAGTTGAGATGGTTTTAGAGGCAGCAAAAAAAAATATTAGTTTAAAAAATTGTTCTCTTTATATCAATTTAATGCCATGCCCAATCTGCGCTAGAATGTTAGCCCAAACAGAAATAAAAGAAATAGTTTATAAAGATTCACACTCAAGCAACTACGCAACGACTATCCTTGAAAAAGCCGGTAAAACCATCAGGCAGTTTAAGTCTTAAGCGCCGTAGCCATCTAAAAAAGCCTCAATAAAACGAGCGTTCATCTCATCAACAGCTTGCGCTGTAGTTTTTCCTTCATATTTCTGGTACATTTCGTCAACCAGCTGATCAACTCTTTCTTGATCGTCTGCAACCGCATCTAACAACTCAGCTTCATCTTTGCTAACCAGTGACAATAAATGAGTAAATAGTTCCATTGCGGTTGATTTTGTCATTTCCTCCAGAGTAAGAGTTATCTCTTCCTCCTCAACACCATCATCACGCATCATTTTTATTAGATCTGAGATTTTTGACATAGGCAGTTATATTTATTATTGATATTTATTTATTTAGAGCAGTTTTTAATACTAAAGCTAACTGTTCATCATTAAAAGTTGGATAAGTAAGTCCATCAATACCTGCAGCCATTAACTGTTGAGGCAAATCAAGATTTCTAATACCTTGCTCAAGAGCGGCTTTTTCAGCTGCTCTTATTTCTGGTAACAAAGCCTTCACTGCTTCTTCAGTCAAGAAATTATAGGTCTTTTCAGGATCAAGTCTTGCTGGATCGACTCCAGGATTTAATGCTCTAAAAGCTCTGGTTAAAAATCCAGCCATTGAGTTAGCATTACTTGCTGGATCAAGTTCAGCTGAAAGGTTATTGTTGGCAGCCCATAAAGTAGAAAAGTCTCCTAAGAAATCACCTCCCTTCATCTGAACCACTTGATCACCGTAGTCAACAAGAGCTTCTGGCAAATGAGAAGCAGTTTCAGAAACCACTTCTTGAGCTACCTCCTCAACCGGAGGAGTAACTGGTTTTGCTAGTTCTTCAGCCAATTTTTCTTGCTCAGCAGCTTCTCTAGCAGCCTCAGCCAATTTTTCTTGCTCAGCAGCTAATTGTCGAGTTCTTTCTTCAAGCTCTGCTTCTAAATCCTCTGCAGCTTGTTGAGCATCGCTCAGTTCTGCCTGAAGTGATTCGGTTTGCTGTGCCGCTTCTTGAGTAACTCTATCAAGTTCTGCCTGAAGTTCTTCCATCTCGGCAACAATCTCTGGATTCTGATCCACAACCTCTTGAATATTAGCGGGAAGTTCACCGCTTAATCCTTGCGCAGCGCGATCAAGGCCTTCCCTAAGTTGATAAGCAAATGTATCAAATCCGAAAAGACTGCTAACTTGTGCCGCCATCGCACCTCCGGATACACCATCTCTAACACTTTGAACAGCTCTAGAAACAGCTACTCTCTGAAGAGCAAAAAGTACCTTACTGCTCAAGCCTTCTTTAGCTCGCAAACTCTCCCAGTAAGCTTCGCTATCCCCTCCATATTGAGCCTCAATTCTTTGCTTAATTACTTCACCGCCAACACTTACTCCGGAGGTTACTCCCATGATGACATTCTTTGCTCCAGCAGTTAATCCCGGAGCAGTTAACAGCCCAAATGTTGAAGGTAAATAAGCTACGTAGAAGGCTACATCTCTTTTTCCTGCAGTCATCTTTGGCAATGACATATATCTTTTTAAATTATCTACAAAACCTTGCCATCCAGTAGTTGTAATGTCTTCTTTCGCTATACCCGTAGCATTTGGTCTACCAAATCGATCAACTTGCGCCTCCAAAATAGCAGATTTTTTAACATGATCATAAACCTTCAAATTAAGCCATTTAAGATAAGCTTCTGTCTGGGCTGCAATTGCTTTTCTAAGTTCTTTTCTTGCTTCCGGTGAATTTCCACTACTAGCTTTTTCTTCTTTTAATTTTCTAACACTAGCATCAACCTCCATTCTCTCATCTGTTAACTTTTTCTCCCATTGAAATTTTAACCAGTCCATTAAATCATATTGCAAATCAATTCCTGCTTCTTTAAGTATTTTCTTGTGTTTATTTAACTCTGGAATTGAGCCGATTTTTTGCTCTAGAACTAAAACGACTACTTGCCTAGCTTCAAGAGTCTGACCTTTTCTTAGTGCTAATTCCCAAGCAGTTAGTTCTTCTGGAGTGACTGATTCTAAATTAAGTTTAGCTCTCCAAGCCTGCTCTTTTTTATCGTAACTATCCTTTCGTTTTTCCCAACGCTCAATAGACTTATCTCTCGCTCTATCTTTCCATTCTGCAAATGATCTTGGTCTGTTTTCCCACTGTTTTTTTGTATAACCACTTAATTTCTCAACAACATTTTTTATCTTAAGGAAAAGTGGTTTTTGCTGTAACTTCTCAAATGGTTTCCAAGCACCAGCTTCCAAAACACGCAAGTGTTTCTGCAAAGCATCTCTAATATCGGCCACCTTACTTTCATCTTCGGTACTTAAAGCCACTCTTTCTAAAGCCAATTTTACTTGCCTTCTTCGTTTTGGGTTAAATGCTAAACCATCGATAGTAAGTTCTTCTGCAGCGGAACCTACTGCTTCACCCATTTCTCGCCTAGCCTCTTCAAGTTGTCTTTCTAAAGCAGCCCGAATAGCTCTAATATCTTTAATCTTTTGATCATGATCCTTGATAAACGAAAGATCATCTGCATCAAGATGCTTCAAATACTCTGTGCCATGCTTATTTTTTAAATCATTTTTTACTGTCAATACTATGTCTCGTTCTGCTTGCCTATTTTTTACAATTCTTGCCTCAAGATTAGCAATTTCTTCCCTGTTTTGAGTATCCTCTGTTCTCTGTCTACCTAACTCAGCCAATCCTCCAAACTCCGAATTCTCATCCTCTTCTTCTTTATTCTTAATCAACCCAAGTTGCAATAACAAATTTCGATCTTTTGATTTAAGTGTTGCCAATAAAGCTTGAACCGATTGCTCAACCGTTAAACCAGCATCAGCTTCTGGAGATTGTGAAGCAGCTCTACTTTCGGCAGCCGCTTTTTTTGCGGCTCGTCCTTCCTTCCAATTTTTTAACCACTTCAAAGCTTTTGCTAATGGACCAGATCTCTCTGGTTTAGCGTCTCCTTGCTCTAGTGATTGAGCAGCACTAGTAGTAGCCGGCGTAGTTTTTTTATCTTTACCCCTGAAAAAATTGCGAACCGAGTCCCAAATAGATTTAGCTCGATTGAATATTTCATTACCCAAATTATTTTTTACTTCTCCAATTGTCATTACGGTAATATTGTCGTGATCATAGCCCTCAATCTTTCTAAACTTTTTACCATTAAGTAAGTGATTAACCTCAGCCTTCGTAATTTTATGTTCATCGATCAAAGCCAACGCTTCATTTATCACTGCATCTGCAATAACCTCTCCTTTATTTAATTTTTCAGCCAAATCATCCTTATTTTCCCAACCAGGAACATTAATAGCCATTAATTCTTGATAAATTGCTTCTTTTCTAGCAACCTCTGCCTTTTCAAGAAGTAGTTTGGCTAGTTCGGCATTCTTCAGTTGATGGGCATTCTCTTCGAAGATTTTTTTAATCTCTTCACCTGAAAGTAAACCAGAAAACTCAATTTTTTCAGCAAGTGCTAATAATTGTTTTCTATCGACTGCTGCAACCAAAGCCCTGTCAATGGTGGTACCTGACTTCTTAGCCTCCCCAATTACTTTTTCAATTTCAGTTGTTGTCAAAACCTCAAGTCCATCAGAGTTTAGAATCAATACTTCTCCTGGGTTAAGTTCAACCGTAAAGACATCTATATAATCATTAGGTTTTTCAATTTTTTGACCATTCAAGGAGCGATCTATCTTGTTTCTCTCTGGGTGTCTTCGCGCTTCTTCTTCTGTAATATCTTTCGCTTTTAATAATCTAGCAACCAGCGAATGATCTTCGGTAACCTGTTCAAGTTTGCCCCTTTGAGTAATCTTCTGGGCTCTTGAATCACCTACGTTAGCAACTACATGCCTGTTTGTATTGCGATCAAAAAAAGTAGCTACAATGGTTGAGCCAGGTTTTCTATCTTCTGAAGCTTCTGCATAACCAGTAACTTCTTTAACTTTTTTATTTCCCTCTACGATGGCATGCCTAAGTAAAGATGGTAAATGAGCTGCCATTGTGTCTTTTACAAACTGTTGAATTTCAGTTGGGGAAGAAGTTGCTAAAGGTTTTTGTGTTATTTGCTCATAAAAAACGGCGAATTTTCTAACAAAAACACTCATCACCTCTTTAGTCAAAACTTGTGAAGCTTCTGCACCATTTTGGTGTCCTCCCATACCATCGGCAACTATAACTAATTCATATCCCGCAGTAGATAATGCCCTTAAATTTTCTTTCTCGTCTGGAGCAAAGTATCTCTCTGGCATAACGGGAAAAGAGAAAAATGCGTCTTGATTTTCTTCACGCCCACCTTTCCAGACTGGACCTGGCTTATAATCCGGCCCCAGTGTTTCATGAGTAAGCTTTTCTCTTTGTGATGCTGTTGGTTGGGTTGCTTCTGGTGTGGTCATATTTTTTCTCAAATGAATTTTTATAAAAATAAATAAGGGTCTTGCCCAGTTAATGACTTTTTGACCAATAAAAAAAGCGTATAATTAGGGCAGAAATGAAGGTACACAAGTGTCGACGAATTTCTCGACAAAAATACACACTGATTTTTAGATCTTTTGTCA
>Ga0209723_1001869_pt1 | contig 30534 bp, 21 predicted proteins | sample BiotimSIPDNA_2_FD_185750 | JGI IMG/M metagenome (GOLD analysis project Ga0209723, IMG submission 185750) | Anaerobic biogas reactor microbial communites from Washington, USA - Biogas_R2 time_0 SIP DNA (SPAdes) (version 2) | ecosystem: Engineered > Bioreactor > Anaerobic > Unclassified | place...
AGGCTATCATGATTATTTGGAAAATTAAATAATGATCAATTCGTGGTCCAAAAATCCACTGCCCAATGGTCAAAAAAAGCATATACATTGGTTTATCAGTCAACCACCCATTGTTAATGCCCTGTCCTAAATTCGTATAAATAGAACCAATGCTGTGTACAGCATCATCTACCTCGGGGTAACACTGGTCATTAGGTAAGTATGGTCCTGGCCTATCATCAGTACAAGGCAAGGGAGAAAGTTGCCAAACCGCTAAAGTCAATAGCCAAATTCCAATAAATAAAATAAGCTTTCGTTTGGATAGCTTGGGTTGGGGTTTTTTCTCTTTACTTCTTGTCAAAGAAACGAAGGTAAACAGGACCACGGCTAAAAATGCCTGCATTGGTAAAACGATAGATTCGGGTGGTGCTACCAAAGAACCAAGCAGGCTTGAGGAACGCACTTGATTTAGGGCAATAAATATTAGTAGAAAAGAAGTGATAACGATAAAGTAAATGAATACTAGCCGTTTATTTTGCGTTAGTTTTTTAATCAATAGTGAGATATTTTTATTCGGATAAGCAAATTTTATGTAAAGGAAAAGTTGTAACAAAACCAGTTCAACTAGGAAAAGTACAGGTTTGATCCTTACAAATCTTGCAGCAAACAAATCTAACCTATCGGGGGGCAGCCATAGTGTAAACCAAAACAAGGTAAAAACCACAAGCCCAGTGATGTTTATTGTCTTGTCTAATGCCTTGTTTTTTAAAGATTTGTTGACCAGGCTAACTACACCCTCTTTTCTATTCAGTAAAAATACCAAAAATAGACCAATGACAATAACCAATCCTAAAAGCACTAAACGCTGTAGTGAAAAACCTAAAAAAATACTATTTTTGGGATCTGTAGGGATACTTATAATCCAAATAAAAGTCAGGATAGTTTCTAAAATTGATAGGATTAGGAGAATACTAATCAGACTCTTTTGTTTCCTGTTTTGTTCTTTCTTAGCCTGGGGCATATTTTATGGTCAAGCTCCCTTACCCATAAACAACACCCACAAGGTTTTTATCATGATGAAAATATCCAGCCATAAGCTGAAATTGCTGATGTAATAAACATCCATCCTAAGCCGCTCAGCAAATGTCTTCTCATGCCGCCCCATCACCTGCCACCAACCGGTTAACCCCGGAGACACCCTGTGAATTATTACAGACCGCTCGCCCATATCCCCCAGTTCCTCAGGTATATAAGCCCGTGGACCTATCAAGCTCATTTCGCCTTTTAAGACATTCCAGAGCTGTGGAAACTCATCCAGGCTAAACTTGCGCAGAAATTTGCCCATGCGCGTGATGCGCGGATCATTTTTTAGCTTATGAAAAGTTTTGTATTCACTTAACAACAACTCGTTATTATCCAAAATTTCCTGCAGGGTTGACTCCGCACCGAGGTACATGGTTCTGAATTTGTAGATGTCGAATATCTTTCCCCCTCTACCCAATCGCTTTTGAACGTAAATGGCCGGTCCAGGTGAATCCAATTTTATTGCCAATACCAAAATTAAAAATATGGGTAGAGTAATGATGGAACTGAGGATACAAATAACCAGGTCAATCATGCGTTTGATGGCCTGGATGCGGGGGTTCAACAAATTATGTTTTACGGTTAGTGAAGGTAGCCCTTCCAAATCAAACACTTTCATTTGTAGAGAGCCCAACGGCGATTCGCCCATCACATATACAAACTCAGGAAAGATCAAGCTAATTTCATTTAGCCGGTCAAGGTCGGTTTGTTTTAATCCAAAATTACCCGAAGCAAAGAAGATCGTTTTGATATTTTTCTGGCGAAGCTGGTTCAGATTTGCACTTGAATATGGGAGAACAGGCAGACCATCTATAAATTCTCCCTGTGGAACTGAATCGGTCAAAACAATCACAGAAGGCTTAAAAGCCATCCTCCTGGCATTGCGCAGGTATTCAACCACTTTAGCTGATTCTGCATATGTACCCATTACGATAACTGGCTTGTTCCACCAAGCGTTTAAAGAACCACGATTATGTAGGAAAATCCGGAAAATAGGGAGCAAAATTACACAGAAAACCCAGCTAATGAAGAATATCAAACGAGAGAAAGCGGTAGCATACCTAAAAATAAAAACCGCCAAACCAATAATGACAAAGGCAAGAGTGATAATAAAAAACAGCTCTTTTAATTCCACCACACCGGTCCTACCCCCGCCGGGATAAAGCCTAGAAAATGCGAAGGAGCCAATAATGATCACAAGCAGCATCAGCCAAAGTGGTACAAGCACCCTCAAGTTTGTTTCCCCGCCAAGTACTGGAATCAATTTGGTTCTAATTAGAAATGCAAGCAAGAAGGAAATGGTAATGGAAATGATATCTGCCAGTAATAAAATGAGGGCAGATAACCACGGCTTGTAAGTAACATCAATCTTATCTAATTTTGCTTGCATAAATTCCAGACTATGACCCTGCTTTCAGATAACTATGCTTGATTTTCAATATCAAAGTTCTATAGAATTATAATCGTTTAAGTTTTCCAACAACATCTACTACTCAGCAGTCGATCCATCCAAAATTGCCTTCCTGAATTCAGAAACAAAAACTTCGCTGCCAAACTTTGCTACCCACGCCTGGATTTCATGAGGGTCAAAGGTCAAATTTTCAAATTTTTCTATGCATGCAATCAGTGCTTCAACTGTTTGTGACTCGAAGAAAAGCCCAGACGTGCCGGCTTGGATTGTTTCCAGGGCACCACCCTGCCCATAAGCTAACACTGGAACCCCGCATGTTTGTGCTTCTAAGGGTACAATGCCATAATCCTCGTGACTGGGAAACAACAATGCTTTGGCACCTGCGTACAGCTGCTTCAGTTCCTCATCCGAAACCCTGCCTAAGAATTGGATAGTGTCACCAGCAATAGACTGCAGATTTTCCTTTTCAGGCCCATCCCCCACGATTAGCAAACGCCTCCCTAATTGATTGCAGGCTTGGATGGCTAGGTCTACTTTCTTGTGCGAGATAAGCCGTGAAACTGAAAGGTAATAATCACCCCCGCCAGGGGTAAGTGGATATTCTGAGAGGTCTACAGGCGGATAAATCACCTTTGCTGGCTTCTGGTATACCTTCTTAATCTCTTCTGCCATGTTGTTGCAAGAAGTGAGCAACTGTGGAATCCGCTGTGTAAGGCGCTTATCCCACTTTCTGAGCAATGGCAATGCTGATTTAAGAATTGAAGCAAGAAAAGGAGACACCGGCAAGCTCTCAGGTGAATAGGAGCTGGGTTTCCACAAAAACCTGAATGGTGCGTACAAATAGCAAATATGCTTTACACCAGGTGGTACCATGAGATACTTTGCCAGGTAAGTTGAGGAGGAGATCACGATATCATAATTGGCAAGATTCAATTTTCGAATTAATAACAGCCAGAGTGGTAAAAGAACTTTAAATTGCTTCTCAGTCTTTACCCATCTTCCCAGCTTAAAAGTCTTTATCGAGTAATTTTTATATTCAGGAAAAGTACCATCAGGAAGATAAACCGAGGTGAACAGGTCCGCTTCAGGAAAAGCTTTCAGCATCCACAAAACAAAGCGCTCCGCCCCACCTGCCACACATAATGCATCATGCACAATTGCAATCTTCATCGTTATCCTTGACCTATTTTCGAACGATGTGCTAAGTAATAATTCTTTCTCTCAAGATATTTCTGCGATCGATGCCCTGGTATCCAGGAATCCATTTCACAGCGGGGTATTGGTTCAAGCGTCAGGTTAGGTGAGAAGTAGGGATCGCCATTCCTTAATATCTCATCCATCTCCTCATATCCTCGCAAGATATCTTCAACCGGCGTTTGATAACCCCTCGATGCGCCTTCATGATGGAGGAGGGTACCGTGAGGGGTATACAGGTTGCGGTAGCCAAGCTTAAGAGCTTTAAGGCAGAGGATGATATCCCCAGTAACAAGTTCGTACTGCTCGTCGAATCCGCCCAACTCCCAAAACAGGTCCTTGCGTATCATCTGGCACGCACCAGTCACCGCACTGACATTCCTGTACCAGTCTGAACTACCCATCAATCCCCAATAGTGCTTCGGTGCATTTCGATACAAGTGTCCAATAAAGCCTTGCATGCCTATTACAATACCAATATGCTGGATTCTGCCATTGGGGTGAATTAGTTTCGTGCCCACAACACCAATTTCATCACGCAGTGCCCATTGACTCAACTCAGAAAGCCAATCTTTATCCAAGACCTGCATGTCATTATTGAGAAATAGCAGTAACTCACCTTTGGCGCGTTTTGCTCCTAAATTATTTACTCTTGAATAATTAAATGACTGATCATATCGTAGCATTTGAACTGATTTGCTTCTCATCAGATCTTCGTAATACCCAAATATGCGTTGGTCTGTACTGCCGGTATCAACGAGAATGATTTCATAAGCTGGATAATCCGTCAGGGTGAACAGTGAATCAAGTAAGGTCTTGAGTTTTTGGAAGTTATTTTTGGTCGGGATGATAATGGAAATTAAGGGTTGCTCTGATTTAAACTTAATTGCAGTTCTGTTCCCCTCAATCTTAGGTACACTTACGTCTAATCCCTTTCGGCGTAGGAGTCTTTGAATCAATGCTTTTCTATCCGAATCCCCAATTTCATTTTCAGATGATAGTGTAACCAATACATGTGGTATTTGGCAAAAATTCATAGATTCCTTGCCAAGCAGCAGTAGCAATTCCCACTCCTGCGATTGTAATCCTCCTATGAAAGCGACTTGCTCTAAGTAAGATTTAGCAGAATGTGTAGATATGATCGCCCTGGAGAGATAATTTGTACTGAGGTGCAATTCGGGCGAATATTTAGTTGGCTTGAAAACAGGTACTCTTTTATGACTATCAATTCCAACGGTTTCAGCATCTGAATAATAAACATCACGTCCTGGATTGTTTTGGATTGCTTGCTGAAAGATGTCAATAAAGGTGTTGAAAAAGATATCTCCAGGTCTACACACAACAAAAAATGGCGTTTTGCAGTTAGCAATAAACTCAGCCAGGTTTCTTTTTGGCTTGGAAATCAGTCCAACGCGCGCATCATTCTTTATATCTGGTAACTGACCTTGAATGATGACATCATCACCCATAATAATTAATCTCCAAGAATGATTACTTTGTGCAATTATTGATTTTATTGTCGGTAATGCCGCCAGAAGGGTGTTATCTTCCAGTTCCAGAAAGAATGTAACTTCTTGGATAAAATTTTGTGATGCAATTTGGCTTGAAAGATACTCGTTTTGAGCTGCCAGCCAAGTAGAGTACTGCTTTGAAGATCTTTGCATAAGGTAGTTCGTAAATAGTGAGGTTGCACCAATCTTGTGATAAAGAGACCGAAAAAACAACTCTATTCGAGAACCAGGAGGAAAAATAGTCCATAGAAAATGAGAAGCTTTATTTGTTAGTGAAGTCATAATAGTTAATGGAATTAATAAGTCTTCGCTAATTATTCTACCAGTAATCTCATCCATTTACAGAGTCTTACCTGGCTGAAGAAAACTATTCCAGATTTGAAAATCTGATAAAATAATTGAATGTTTCAAGTTGAGTTAAGAATCTTACCTTTATCGCGTTAACACTTGGCAAATTTTTTGAAATGCTGGTAATAATATGAATAACGGAGTCTTTATCCATCCATCCTCAGATGTTTCCCCTAATGCAAACATAGGTACAGGTACAAAAATTTGGCAACATTGCCAGGTTAGAGAAAACTGCACTATCGGTGAAAATTGCATCTTAAGTAAAGGGGTTTACATTGATGCAGGCGTAAAAATTGGAAACAATGTCAAAATTCAAAATGGGATATCTGTTTACCATGGCGTAACCTTAGAAGACGGCGTGTTTTGCGGTCCGCATTGTGTTTTCACCAATGATAGGCAACCCAGGTCCATCAACCCTGATGGCTCATTAAAGGGCACAGCTGACTGGAAGGTGAGTGCAACTCTAGTACGCAAAGGAGCTTCCATCGGTGCGCATGCTACCATTGTTTGTGGTATTACAATAGGTAAGTGGGCGATGATTGGGGCTGGGTCAGTGGTCACCAGAGATGTGCCTGATTATGGCTTGGTGTATGGTAACCCTGCTCGCTTGCATGGTTTTGTTTGCCCCTGTGGCGAAAAATTGACATTCAATCAGGATGCGCTGAATACGTCAACCCCATTGGTCAGACTCCATTGCCCTCACTGTAACCAAATCGTAGAAATACCCAGTTCTGACATTAAGAAACTTAGTAATTAAACCCTAAATTGGAGGAAGTCAAATGATCCCCATCTCAAAACCTTACATCGGTGAAGAAGAAAAAATATTGGTTATGGAAGTCTTAGACTCTGGCATGTTAGCCCAGGGGCCAAAAGTCGCTACTTTAGAGAAACGCTTTGCCGAACTCTCAAACGTCAAACATGCCATTGCGACCTCCTCAGGTACGACCGCACTGCATATTGCACTGCTGGCACATGGTATTGGCCCTGGGGATGAAGTGATAACCACTCCCTTTACCTTTATAGCATCAGCCAACAGCATTATCTATACTGGTGCAAAGCCGGTTTTTGTTGATGTGGAAGAAGATACCTTTAATATCAACCCAGAGCTGATAGAAGCTGCTGTAACACCCAGAACCAAAGCCATCCTTCCGGTTCATTTATATGGATACATTTGCGATATGGATGCCCTCCAAAAAATTGCTGATAAGTACAACCTAGTTATTATCGAAGATGCTTGCCAAGCAGTCGGCGCAACTTTTAGAGGAAGAAAGGCTGGCAGTTTTGGCACAGGTACATTCTCCCTATATGCAACCAAAAATATCATGTCTGGTGAAGGCGGCATGATCACCACTAATGACGATCATATCGCCGAGCAGTGCAAACTTATCCGCAGCCATGGGATGAAAGTGCGTTATTATCATGATATGTTGGGGTACAACTTCCGCATGAGCGATCTTCATGCAGCCATCGGGTTAGCACAAATCGAGCGTTTTGAAAGCTTCACCGCAAAACGGCGGGCTAATGCGAAATATCTTACTGAAAACATCCATTCAGTCGTCAATCCCAAGTTGAAAGATGATTATGAACATGTCTGGCACCAATACACAATCAGGGTCAATGCAAGCAAAGACCGCGACGCAGCAGTAAAGCAGTTGACAGAGGCCGGTATCGGTACGGGTATTTTTTACCCTGTACCAGTACATAAGCAGACTTATATCAAAGACATGTTTGGTGATCTTCACTTCCCTGTCTCTGAAATGCTGGCAAAAGAGGTGATTTCTTTACCGGTGCATCCCCAGCTAAGCCAAGCTGACCTTGAGCTGATTGTTAGTGAGGTGAATAAGCTATGACTATAAAGGTTGCAGTGATTGGCGTTGGCTCGATGGGCGTAAATCATGCCCGCGTCTATTGGGAATTACCTCAAGCTGACTTGGTCGGCGTAGCAGATTTTGATGTAGAAAGAGCCCAGTCAGTGGCAAATAAATACAACACAAAATCATATTCAGATTATCGCCAACTGCTTGACCAGGCCAAGCCAGAAGCGGTCACCTTGGCAGTGCCAACTGTCAATCATTATCAACTAGCCATGGAAATTATTGAACGAGGCATTCCCCTGTTAATAGAAAAACCTATTGCCTTTTCTCTTGAAGAAGCTCAATTAATTATAAAGGCTGCCAAAGAGAAAAACGTCAAGCTTATGATTGGCCACATCGAACGGTTTAACCCTGCCATCATTGCGTTGAAGGATGTGATTGCGAAAGAGGAGTTGGGTAGAATTTTTCAAATGGACGCCCACAGACAGGGACCCTTCCCTGCGCGGATTGGTGATGTTGGCGTTGTAATCGACCTGGCAGTGCACGACTTGGATATCATGCGCTTCGTTTCGCAACATGAAATCGTCAGGGTTTATGCAGAAACCGAAAAACATATCCACAGCAAATACGAAGACCTTTTATCTGGTCTGGTTAGATTATCTGATGGCACCGTGGGAACGCTAAGCATCAACTGGCTGACTCCTACCAAAATCCGCGAGTTTATCGTGACTGGTGAGCGTGGTCTTTTCCGCTGTGATTACTTGACACAAGACTTGTATTTCTTTGAGAATCCTATCTCCCATGGCAGTGAATGGGAAAATCTACGGGTTTTGAGGGGGGTGCGTGAAGGTAAGATGACACGTTACATGATAGCCAAAAAAGAGCCATTAAAATCTGAGCAAGAGGCTTTTTTGAGCGCTGTACTGAACAACAACGCTGTTCCTGTTACAGGGGAAGACGGCCTCAAAGCACTTAAACTGGCGAAAGCAATTGTTGAATCGGGCACCGATCATAAAATTATTAATTTGGGGTCAGAATAGATTGGATTAATTCTCAATATGATACAAAGTTTAAAAGACTTAGAAGAAAAAATCATTAATAAAAAAGCCAAAATTGCTATCATCGGCTTGGGTTATGTCGGGCTACCAGTTGCCTGTATGTTTGCTAAAGCAGGTTTTCATGTGATCGGTATTGATTTAAAAAAAGAGCGGGTGAATCAAATTAATGCTGGTGTCTGCCCAATTGAAGGTTTTGAACCCAATTTACCGGAGTTGCTGACAGAGGTAGTTGGTCAAAAATCTCTCATTACCAGCACCGACTACAGCCACTTAGCAGATGCAGATATTGTATTAATTGATGTTGAAACACCTACTGATCATGACAACATGCCGCAATATGTTGCACTGCGCAGTGCTTGCACTAGCCTTGGCAAGGTGATGAAAGACAACGTCTTGATCATCATAGAATCAACCATTGCGCCTGGTACTGTTAAGCAGGTGGTAAGACCATTGTTGGAATCAGAAAAGCAGCAACGAGGTCTGGGTAATTATCATTTAGGTGTCTGCCCTGAACGCGTCATGCCTGGCAAACTCTTAGTTAATTTGGAAAGCATGAGTCGAGTCTGTGGTGGAGAGACAGAAGAGGTCTCCAAAGCGATGATCCTCTTATATCGAAACATCGTAAGCGCAGATCTTGACAGTGCGGATATCATCACAGCAGAAATCACTAAAACCGCAGAAAACACCTATCGTGATGTCAATATTGCCTTTGCAAACGAACTTGCCTTAATTTGTCAGTCCATAGGCGCCGATTTTCTTAAGGTGCGCGAATTGGTAAACAAATCCCCGGGACGCAATGTTCTAATGGCTGGAGCGGGCGTCGGTGGGCATTGTATTCCAAAAGACCCCTGGTTGTTAGCTTATGGGGCAAAAGGGAGGGTGGACCTGAACCTTATTCCAACTGCACGATTGGTCAATGATTCAATGCCCCTTCATATTGCAAAAATGACTGAAAAGGCCTTGGCGGACCTTAAGGTACCCTTGTCTCAAGCCAAAATCGCTATCCTTGGTTACGCCTACCTTGAAGAAAGCGATGATACACGCAATAGCCCAAGCGAGACCCTAATTCGCTACTTGCAATCAAAATGCGCCGAACTTGTTGTACATGACCCTTATGTTCCGATTTATCAAGATGACCTTTCAATAGTTATCAATGGTTGTGATGCAATTATTATTATGGTTGGACATCGGGTTTATGCTGACCTAAACCTTGCCCAGATATATGAGCTGCTAAGGACACCAATTTTGATTGATGGGAGACGGGTGATAAATCCAGAAAAAGCAAAAAATGCCAACTTTTGGTATTATGGCATAGGCTTTGGAAAAAATCTATAACAATTATTAAGGATAAGCATGTATAAAGATAAAACGGTCGCTGTAGTAGTCCCTGCATATAACGAAGAATTACTGATCAGTCGTGTTATTGATACAATGCCAGATTTTGTGGATTATATCGTTATTGTCAATGACAAAAGCAAAGACCGAACAGCAGAAATTGTTCAAAACTATGTCAGTGATGGAAAAAAACCTGTCATTTTAATTGATCTAAAGAAAAATCTTGGTGTCGGTGGGGCGATAACAGAAGGTTATAAATGGTGTCGGGATCATAAGATTGATGCAACAGCGGTCATGGCTGGAGATGCCCAGATGGACCCAAGCGACCTACCTGACCTGTTGGACCCCGTGGTTAATGGTGAGGCTGATTACACCAAGGGCAACCGGCTTTTCTCAGGTGAAGCTTGGAAGAAAATTCCGAAATCTCGCTACATGGGAAATGCTGCTTTATCACTATTGACAAAAATTGCTTCTGGTTATTGGCACATCGCTGATTCGCAAACAGGATACACCGTTGCTAACCTAAAAGTTCTCGAGACCATAAACTTAGATGAGATTTACAAACGCTATGGCATGCCAAATGACTTGTTGGTCAAACTCAATATTTTCAACTTCAGGGTTCGAGATGTCGATATCAAACCTGTTTATGGTATCGGTGAAAAATCTGGCATTAAACCTTTGCTTGTCATCCCTCGTTTTTCTTGGCTACTTTTTAGGTTATTCATTTATCGCATGATCCAAAAATATGTCATCCGTGACTTTCATCCGTTAATCTTTTTTTATGGCTTGTCCTTTGTTTTGAATGTAATTGGTTTAATCTTGAGCGTCCGTTTATTCGTCATGTGGGCTCAAAACGGAAGCATTCCCCCCATCAATGCTTTGGCTGTTTTCTTCAGTTTTATTGTCGGTATCCAAATGCTCTTTTTTGCCATGTGGTTTGACATGGACACTAATAAACATTTAAGATAACGATCACCCAAAATGAAAATATTAGTTGATCTCAGCCATCCTGCCCATGTCCATTTTTTTAGACATGCTGCCAGAATATGGCAATATCATGGACATGTGGTTAAGTTTGTAGCCAGAAACAAAGAAATTACTTTCCAATTGCTAGAAGAATACCAGATTCCATACCAAGGCTTGAGCACAATGCGCAAGGGCATGGTTGGGTTAGGCGTTGAATTAGTCGAACATCAATATCGGTTAACCAAAATTGCTAGATCATTCAAACCTGATATCATGTTAAACATAGGCGGCACTTTTATTGTACATGCCGGCAAGCTTCTCGGCATCAAAACATGTGTCTTCACCGATACTGAACATGCAAAATTATCCAATACCATCACTTTTCCCTTCGCTACTTGGATCTGTACCCCTCAAAGTTATAAAGATGATCTTGGAAAAAAACAGGTTCGATACAAGGGTTACCAAGAATTAGCCTACCTTCATCCAAATCACTTTAAGGCAAACTCTACCACGCTTAGTGAAGTTGGATTGGAGCCTGACCAGAAATTTTTCATTGTGCGCTTTGTTTCTTGGGGAGCCTCACACGACATTGGGCAGCAAGGACTCTCTGACCAAAATAAATTAGATCTTGTAAGTGGTTTGGCGGACCTAGGCAGGGTCATCATCACTTCTGAAGGTGGTCTGCCTAGCGAACTGGAGCAATATAAAATGCGCATCAGTCCAACAAAAATTCACGACCTGTTGAGCTATGCCAGCTTATACGTTGGAGAAGGCGCTACCATGGCAACTGAGGCGGCCATCCTCGGCACACCCAGCGTGTACATTAACCCTTTAGGGAGTGGAAATCTCTCTGAGTTAACAGAAAAATATCAGCTTATGTACCACTTTAGCGACGGGCTGGTGGGTATCGAAAAAGCTGTCGAACTTGCCAGCATTGATAACACTAAAACGATCCATAGGGAGGAGCATCGAAGAATGCTACATGACAATATTGACGTAACCGCATGGATGGTTGATTTTGTTGAAAAGGTAAACAAACCTTAAGAATTTTTTTCTACTTTATTGGAGAATAGAAATTTTGAAGATCATCGTAATTTGTGGGTTAAGTGATGACAAGGTTAGAACGCATCTGCAACCCTTGGTGGAGATTGAGCAGGTTGAACAAATCCACTTAATTCGACGCATGCCTTTCTTTATGCAAAAGGTGTCAACTCATAACCCTGCAGGTGTTTTTAGTAATTTTCTGCTTTTCTCCGAGATATCTCGTTTTTTAAAACTCATTTCGTTATGTCGAAAAATCAAACCTGATTACATCTACGCGATTTATTTTGTTCCTCATGGCATCTATGCTGCTCTAGCTGGACGGCTTTTTCGTATTCCTGTCATTCAAGAGATAATTGGCACAGATCGACCTAAAGTTGAAAAATCAAAATTTTTTCAAAGTTTGCTATCGCTAGCAAAACACATTGGCGTCAGGGGAAGTAAATCTAAGGATGCGTTATTAGCGCTGGGTTTTGATTGTAAAAAGATCTTTATCCCAACCACTGTAAATGTTTTAGATTTCAATCATTTCAAACCTGACAACAGCCTAAAAGTTTATGACTTTATCTATTGCGGCAGGATGGACAAGAATAAACAGGTGGGTTTGCTAATTCAGGCACTTGAGCAAGTGCATCATAATAAACCAAATCTTAGGGCCGTCTTGGTTGGAGATGGTCCAGAGAGACATAATTTAGAAGCATTATGCACCCAATTGAAACTGGGTGGTGTCATTTCATTCGCGGGTAATCAGCCATATTCAGCTATACCCAGCTGGTTAAACCAAGCTAAGGTGTTTATGATGGCATCTGCTTTTGAAGGTCTGCCAGTTGCAATGATTGAAGCCCTTTGCTGCGGCCTACCAGTGGTTGTTCCAGATATTGGGGACATTCAAGATGTTGCTGTTCACAAATATAATGCCTGGTTGGTAACCGATAGGACAATTTCGGGATACACTGAAGGCTTGACATCTTTAGTTCACGATCAACAATTGTATGAACGGCTAAAACAAGGCGCTATTGAAACAAGGACCAAACTGGTCCACCAATACTCCGCTGATAATGCCAGGGCAACCTGGGAAGATTTATTATTCAATGGAAAATAAAGTGGAAGTCCAAAGAGAATTGCCGGTTATCTTGATGATTATCGGTGGTCTAGGTGCTGGTGGTAAAGAACAGCAATTAATTACTCTTTTAAAGGGAATAAGGGAACGCGATACCTACTCAGTCATTTTAGCTACTTTGAACAAGGATGGTTTCCGGGAAGCCGAAGCTGCCCAGTTTGCCGAAAAAGTAATGTTGGTAAAGCGTTATTTCAATCTTGATTTCATAACTCCTTTTGTTCACTTGATTAAACTATCAAGGAAAAATCACGTCCGTTTAATACATACTTGGGGAAGCGGTTTTTGGGATTTGCTTGGGTTAATTCTAGCGCGCATCCTACATATTCCACTGCTGCATGGCGGTATTAGATCCGCCCCCTCTAAGCTTGATTTTCCCAATCAATTTTGTAAATTCAGTGCAGGGTTTGCAGATGCAATTGTCGCTAATTCTATAGCCGGTCTTAGAGCCTTTGGGGTGTGCAGCAACCCCAAAGCATCTGTTATTTACAATGGCCTGGATCTCAGCCGATTCGAAGGGTTAGAAACCATAAATCCTGTAAAACATTCACTTTGCATGGTAGCAAATTTCAGTGACAAGAAAGATCATCACAGCCTTATAATGGCTATGTGCAGTATTCTGGGAGTTTTTCCAGATGCACACTTAACCTTAGTTGGCCACGATGCCGGCACACTATCTGAATCACAAAAATTGGCTGCTGCGCTTTCATTATCACATCACATTGACTTTGTAACTGACTGCCTAAACCCGGCACCTCTCATAACCGAGTCCGAAGTCTGTATTCTGGCTACGCATGGGGAAGGCCTTTCAAACGTACTGCTTGAATATATGGCTTTATCAAAGCCAGTAATAGTATCAAACAACGGGGGAAATCCAGAGGTGATTGAAGATGGCAGTAATGGCTTCCTGGTTACACCTCAATCGCCGAATGCCATCAGTGAGAAAGTTATCGATTTATTTTCCCAGCCTGATCTGGCAAGATCAATTGGTAAAAATGGTTATGAAACTGTCGTAAATAAATTTAGTTTTGAGAGTTTGATAAATAAACACATCTTGCTTTATTCAGACCTAATTTTATAATTAATAGTGCTCTTTATTATTGACGTTTCTTAACCCAGTCATTTAATAATTCAATCAGTATCAAGTCATGAATCCAAATCCGCCCTGGGTAAAACTTAAAGCCGCCATTCTCAAAAACATATTTTCCAGGGACACCATCAACAATTAATTGTTCAGTTGATCGGATTCGGTTAAAAATCGATATCTCAATCACATAATATTTGTGATCTATCTTACTCTTTAAAAAATCAATAGAAATGTAATAGGTAGGCGGTAGTTTTGCTTTAATTTCTTTTGCCAGGTATAAGGCTTCTTCAGGCAGCGCTTTCTTGACAATCAAACCACTTCCTGAAGCTCGAAAATCCCCTGGTGGTACATCACGATAGTATCCAAAATAATTACCACCGACAATTGCAACCCTCAAATCAAATCCTTCGTTGGGAACATAATTTTGAAAGATAACATAGTCTTTTTGTCTAATGTAAGTGGATGACAAAACTTTATGACCTGGTCCAAAAACGTCATGACTAAAACGAATTGCCTTTTTCTTATTTTCCAGAATAAGGACCCCCTCTGATCCAGAGTTAGTGGCTTCTTTAGATACGATTGGGTATTGACATTTATCTAGGTAATCAAGCACATCACTTTTTGAAAAACTAACAAAGGTGGGTATGGCTGGTATATTATTTTCTTCGAAGAGCCAGTATTGCCTGGCTTTTTCTTCATAGAACCAGATCGCTTCAGAGGATGGAAAACACATCTTGCCTAAATGCTTTTCCATGAACTCGATTTTTGCTTTTGCTTCCAATTGATCTGCAAAAGATGAAGAGGTGTGCCACAAGATGAGATCAAATTTCTTAGCTTGGGTTTGAAAATCGGATTTGTGTATATCAAAGAATTCATAAGGAATAGAGTTGTGAAGTAAAAATCGCTCAAAAACAGGCCAAAACGGAAATTTTACATCGTCTTTTACTAACCCTATAATAGGCTTTGGCACATTGGCTGGCCAGTTAAATGTTAATACTTCAGCAGAGTCTAATAGCTCTTCTGGTTTCTGATGCACAGGTTTGCGAAACCTAGCAGCAATTTTAGCTGTGTAACCATGCTTATCGACTAGTCTGATTAGTTTAAAAAATTTTGCCTTAAGGTGTTTTTGTGTTAATTTATTCAAAATTTATTCCTTTAAATCTTGATTTGTTGTTTCCACTTACTTGAGAATTTCTTATAACTTACATTGAGTAAAGGATAATCCAACTCATCTTTTCAACCAGTTATTTTAATATTGAATACTTACATCTTCAAAATCTTTATTCAAGAAATCACTATCGGCCTTTTACTGCTCTTTTAGCAGTTTGAAAAAGCTTGCTATCATAAACAGAATGGAGTATTTTACCCATAATCCTATTTTGATAAGGAATCCTAAACCCAAGTCCATAATTTATTGTTTGTCGACAGGGCTCACAAGCTCCACATGGCTTATCACCAGCTCTTGGCTTGTGGCAAAACCAGGTGAGATTAATCATATCTCCCCAACCTTTTTCTTGGGCTAATTGGAATAATTCTAATTTTGATTTTTCGTATGTAGGAAAAAGAAAGTACTTAAAAATAATGCCCTCTGGCAATTTATAGATATCTTCCTTGATCCGATATACAGCAAAGTTATATCTTTCCACCTTTTCAACATGATTCTTAAGAATTGTTGCAATGTGACCGTCGTATCTTAATACGGCAGTGATCCCCATTTCATCAATTGCTTTTTCATGGCAGTATCTTGCTAACCAGTCGTATTGTGTTCCTAAATGTGAATGCTTGTTTATTTCTTGAAAAGCAATTTTTATCTCTTCATTAGGTGTTAAATCAGCAGTTTCCATAAATAGAGTAGGTAAAATTAATTGTTGTGTAAATGGGTATTTTTCAAACAATATTTGCTTAATTTTTCGTATCGTGTTTATTTCGATGCGAGTCGATAACCTGGCTGAATCGATTAAATAGTGTGGTTGAACCGGCATTCGTTTTTCTAATACGATCTCAAGAAGACGGTAAGTTGAATCGAATCCACCGGTCCAAAAGAGATGAGTTGTCGAAGTTTCTTGATTTGTTTTAATGTATCGTTGCATAGAATGATTTCCTATTAATAACCTCGAAATAGCCGCAATATTTGGCGATATCTTTCCCATAAACGATATGAACCAATTAAATTAAAAAATTCATATTCAATTTTCTTATTTAACGGAAGCGAGGCATACCGATTCTTAAACATCTCGTCTTGCTTATCTATTAACAATAATAAACCAACTCCGCCTATATTCCTTCGCTTTCTAATGAGCTTGTGGAATTGATAACTTGTTGCCTCGTCAAACTTTTCTAGGAGCAAATGTAATCTTTTAATATTTTCAATACGTTTATCAAAATTCTTGGCATTCTTATTTGTCCAAGAACCAGGAATATTACTGCGATATACTGCTGTGACATTGTCTATGTAAAATAGGTCTCCCTTTGTTAGCGCTAATAAAGGTACTGTGATATCCCAAATATGTCTAAGAAAATACCACTCTGGCAAATCCTCAAAGATGTCCTTTCTAACAACAACCGATATCATATCTAGAAATCGTCCCCCCATTAATATGACATCCTTGGCTTGACACCTCTGGTCCCGCTTGTATCGTCTCTTGATGTAGTCTTTTCGGGTAGTATTGGGATAAATAACCTTGGTTGCCGTAAAACACATCGATAAATCAGAGTTGGACTCCAATGTATCGATTTGCTTTTGCAATTTCATAGGATCAATCCAATAGTCATCGCCTTCCACAAAGGCTATATATTTTCCTCTTGCACGTGGGATGATGTATTTTGCGATAACTTCTGTGCCGCTTGAAAATTGATTTTCAGATTGAATAATTGGGATAATTGTTTCTGGAAACTTGCCTGCATACTCTTTAATAATTTCTGCTGTTCTATCGGTTGACGCATCATCGTGAATAATAATCTCATATGGAAAATTTACTTCTTGCATTAAACAGCCTTCAATTGCATCCTTAATAAAGTTTTCTGCATTGAAGGCGACCAGGCTTATGCTTACTAAGGGTTCTTGCATCATACTCCTTTTAGTTTAACTGAAAACTCATTCCAGAGGTCGGTAATAATGGCCATTAATTCTCTTAATTCGTTTGATTTAATTATTTTATTGATGAGGTAATAAATTACAACAGCCGCGGTGATTTGGAGAATCAACATAATCAGATGGCTATCAATTCCTAACAAGCCAAAAAGGTAAACACAAAAGCCCATAAATAAGGCAACCAAGAATGATGGAATCAAGTCTCTCAATTGTTCAAATAATCGGTAATCGATCAGCTTTCCAACAAAAAAGCTATTTAATGAATTGGAGATAACTGCTGTGGCAATTTGTCCTAACAACAAGGCTGTTATCCCTGATTTATAGGTCAGGGCAATAGCAATAGCAGTAATCATATATTTTACAATTTCAAGCTTAAGGTGCAAATCTGAACGGCCTTTAATTCTAAACAAGTTATAGTTTTGTACTTGTATTGGATATAAAAGGCCAACCACGCAAAGCAGTTGAAAATACGGAATGCTATCCCCCCATTTATCTGTCAGTAAAAAACGAAACAATGGATCTGCCACAGCAATTAACCCCATCATCAGGGGTATATGTAAAAACATGGACAACCTAATAGTTTTTCTAAATACTTGTTTCAGAACTTTATGATCGTCCTGGTAGGGCGAAAAAGCAGGAAAGATAACTCGTCCCAACGACATGCTTGTTGCAACTGTAGCAGCCTGTTCAATTGTAGAAGCACGCGAATAATAACCTAAATCTGTTGCTGAGTATTCTTTCCCAATAAATGTTTGATAAATATTTTTGAAGGTAGTTTCAATTAAGCCAGCAACGAGTAATTTTGATCCAAAAGAATACATAGACTTTAGCGCACTAAAGCTAAAGTGCTGAGTAGGACGCCACTTGTTAAATATCCATAACAAAATAGAACGAACAAGGCTATGAGATAAGGTTTGAATGACTAAACTCCAGACACCTAAGCCACTCAAAGCTGCAACAATACCTGCCACACCTGAAAGAATCACTGCCGAAATACTAACTGAGAAGTGCCTCTTAAACTCAAGGTTTTTATTCATCAAAGATAGCTGAACTAAACCAAAAGCATTGATGACCATACTCAAGGAAAGGGCACGGGTAAGCGGAATTAAAGTGGGCTGCTGATAAAAGTCTGCAATAAGTGGCGCGGCTAGTGATAAAATCCCAGCGAGTAATATCCCAACAAATAAATTAAAATAAAAAATGGATGTGGCGTCTGTTTGAGTTGCATTCTTTTTTTGGATCAATGCGCTGCCAAAACCACTATCTAACAAAGATTGGGCGACGCTGGTAAAGATCGCAAGCATGCCAACTAGGCCAAATTCCGACGGCTCTAATAACCTAGCTAACACAATAGAAATCAACATGTGCACTGCTTGCAGACTCAACCTTTCGGTAACGGTCCACACCATGCCGTTGATTGTTTTTCGTTTCATATTCGACATCAGATTAATTAAGTCGCTTCTAGTTTTTGTTGTTTTAAAGCGAAGTCGAGTATATCATTCTTATGACTAATTTTTCGGTTACTTGGCAAACAAAGATCTAGTATAACAGGTGATTCACTCTGAAAACAACCACAATATTGCATCATCAAACCACAACCGCCAGGCTGAGGGGTTATGTACGGCAGCTGTGCTTTCATACAGATCTCTCACTGTTAATATACCCTTTTCACTTATATCAGAATTTACCCAATAAGTGCCGCTTCTATATGCAATGGGATATGTTAACAAATCACCATTTTCTCGGTATACATCAATAGGATACCCCCATTCCATAAACTCGTGATCACCAACATAAAAATAATACTTTTGACTATATGTTGAATTAGCATTATTGTAAATATATTTTAAGAGCTGATTATTTGCTAGCCAAAAGCTAGACGTGGGTACCTCAGCAAACCACACAGCGCTGGACATTGCCATTACCTTAGAAAACACATCTGGTCTTTTCAAGCCTGCATAAGTCGCAAAAAGTCCCCCCATGCTCGAGCCACCAATTGCTGTATGCTCAGAATCGGGTAATGTCCTATAGTTATCATCAATATACTTTTTTAATATTTCAGTTACAAACTCTAAATACTTCCTCCCCTCGCCCCCTTCTGTTGGATAGGCCACATGCGAGCTTACCCATGTATACATCTCACTGTTTATCCAGGGACTATATTCATCCCAACGATGTGTAACCGAAGATTCAATTGCAACAGCGATGATGCCTAGATTCTTTTCACTCAAGAATAGGGCATCCAGGGTTTCATTCGCCCGCCACTCATCCGTGAACATGCTTTGGCCATCTTGAAGGTAAATCACTGGGTAAACTTTACTGCTGAAGTCATAATCCGGTGGTAAGTAAACATGTATCTCACGTGTTCTACCCACTAAACCAATGACTTGATCGCCTACAACTTCCCACATGTTGATAGTAAAAGTTTCTATCCGACCTGGTAAATCTGGTACATGAGGTTTAACAATAATTGGAAGATAATATTGATAATAATCAGAGCGCTCCGAATCTTGTAGCTCCCATGCAAAAGGTTGATCAACACTTTCAATCCATTCGGTTGAATTACTATCCAGACCATAAATATTAATTTTAGGAACACCGCTTGCCAATAAAGATCTACTCAACGCTTTTATGCCTTCTTGATATGCCTGATCATAGGTTATACGATTTCCTTTTATGTCAAACACAGCAGGTTGTTTCTCTAAAACACTTGTTTTTCTTGCCTTGCTCAACCCAAATTGGAACTTAACTTCTTTAGTGAAATCAAGGGTTGAAATCAGTTTAATAAGTTGATTATTTAAAAGCCAAGCGCCACCTTCTTCGGCAAACCAGACCGCGGGAGATAGTGCCAATACTTTAGAGAAGGTCTCTGGCTGTGTCAATCCAGCATAGATTGAAATTAATCCCCCCATGGTTTCCCCAGCTATTGCAGTGGACTCTCGGTCAGGTTCAGTTCTATAGCGTTCATCAATTTTGGGTTTTAGCGTGTTTACAACGAAGTCAATATATGCATCACCTTCCCCACCCTCAACCTTATCTGCATAAAGATGCTCTGTCCAGGAATACATATTAGAGTTCGTCCAAGGGCTGTACTCATCCCAGCGAGTTGCCCAATCAAACTCAATACCCACTATGATAAGTTGAGATCCAAATCCACTTGAATAAAAACTATAAAGATCTGGATCAATCATCCGTTCAGATTCCGTGTTCTTTTGATGTTGAAATAAATCTTGGCCGTCTTGCACGTAAATCACCGGGTAAGAAGTATTTCTCAAATAATAATCTTGTGGAAGGCAAACAACCACAGTCCGAGAACGGTTGCCCAATTGTGGTATTTGCATATCAATAGTCTCAATGATACAAAAATCGCTTTTATTACTCTCTGATTTTGGTTTTCTTGGGAGGTTACTCGTAAATGCGCTACTTAATAACGAAAACAAACTTGATAAAATTAAAATGAAAGTCAAGCTGACTCGTCCCGATTTTTTCTGGCTTTGATTAATCATGTAACTTTTATTGTTTTAATTCTCAAAATTTTTTTCTATATAAAATTATTCAGTATTGTATTATACATAAGTAAAGCCTAATTATTCCGCGCTATAATTTGTATGCGGATAGAAATATTTCCTACCTAGACATCTTCAATTGGTCCTTGATCAATATTTTCGTGTTGCGAATTAATGATTTTACTAATAGGGATTAGATTCACCATCATTATTAAAGAGAAGATGATTATCAATGGGTACTTATTGCTAAGGAAATTTAACAGTCCTTCATTATAAGCAAAAGACCTACCAATAAAAAAGAATAAAAGTAGTACAGTAATTAGCTGCAGATAATCCCACAGTTTGGATGAGCAAATAATTTTATAGGAGAGCAATCCAAGAAAGATTAGTAAACCAGAGCTCAAAATTACTAGCTTATAATCATGACTTACTGTAGGAACAACACACATTAATGGCACAGAAACAATGAACAGGTAAATATTACGAAAATTACCACTTAGATTCTTAATGATGATATAACATGAAGCCGCCCATATAAGAATTGGGACTATTGTGAAAATTGGTTTTAATTGACCAAATTGATTTTGAAGAATCGGAAGGTAATTGTAAAGTTTTTCTGCAAATCCAGCCCCTGAGTGATTTCCAACCCAAATTAATGGATCCTTAACGTAATTAATCATGACATGCACAAACAACAATGCGTTGTTAAAACCAAGTGACAATAATAGAATTAAATTTGTTACAAGGGTCGGGATAATAACATTCTTTCCGTGTATTATAAATAACAAGAGGAATAAAGCCGCAGGATAGATTTTGAGATGGGAAGCGATAGATAATAGAACCACATGAAGCCACAAAGCTTCAGGTTTTTTTATTATGGAGTGAGTCGTTAAGAGAATGAATAAAAAAGCAATTGCATCATAATTTCCCCTTTCAACGCTGAACAAAAAGGGGTAACTAGATAATGTATATGAAAGGATCATGACGAATACACAGATGAAGAATATTCTTAGGGAAAAATTACTGATTTCTATTCTTGGGGCCAATAGATTAGTAATGATTATTGTAGAAATGTATAGGTTAATTGTATTTGTAATTAAGAGAATAAAAACCATGAGAATATAAGCTGAGTTCTCGTTGATTAACTGGAAAGGCATAAAAAATATATTCACAAAAGGCGGATAATTAGAAAAGGCATCAAAATAAATATTTTGGCCATTAAGGATTCGCTCTACTGGCCAATATAATCCCCAGCGAAAATCATAACCTACTGGATTTCGAGGTTGAATAGGCAATGGCATATCAAATTTCCACGTTTTCATATTGATAAGTGGGAAAACGTTATTTAAAAAATAGGATAATACAGTAAATAGCCCAATTATCATTAAGATTGTCATCAGATGTTGCTTGGTGGATAGATTAATTTCCAATTTTTGTTTTTTGAGTAACTTCATATTCACTCTTTATTAATGAATAACAACTTCATAAAATAGAAATGGTAAATTATTAAAATTCGAGACATCTAAATTTTAACGCTTAATACCTCAAAAAAAATAACAGCCGAACTTTAACAACAATGTCATCTTAGCTAACGTAGATTCGTAATTAAGGGGTAATAAACCAGTATTCAACATCTTGAAAAGCAACAGGGTTATCTCCAATGATTAGAATGTCATCTATATCAAACTTTGACATAAATTGAGATAACGAAAAATCTGTGTAGTATCTTAAATCTACACAGAATGTCTGTTTATAGTGAGAAGCAAGCAGTGGTTGCAGTGGGGCACTGTACGATGATCCGAATAATAACAAATTTCTCTCAGAATTATTCTCAAATGTGTATTCAATTAAACCTGCAGGTATATCACCATAATATGCATTGTAATGATCAGTATATTGAATTTTTGAGTAATTGCCCGAAAGGTATTTTTCTGTTCTTTCAAAATCAACCTCATTGCCATCTTCAACTAATTTGTAGGGGGGTAAATCGAACTGTGCCACTTCGAAAAGATCCCCCTTTACTGGATAAAAGGTCTGTCTTGCATTATTTCCCAAATAATCGATTTCTGGAAAACTAACAATCTGTTTGTATTCCAGCTTTTTAGATATGTCTTCGTAATCTTCAGATATAAGATTATAGATCTGGTCATAAGCCCTTAATATGCCATGAATATTCCAATGGTGATCAGTCCGATAATAATATTTCAAGTAGTCACCATAATTCGCAAGGATAAATTTTTCAAACGCTATCCCTGCAGGGATGCTTTCTTCAAAATAAGTGAGTGCCTGCCCCTTATCAGCATTCTCGAAAATATCATTTAATGGGTGATGAGATGAATACCGTAATGTTTGATGATAAAAAAGATAAAAGCTTATGTCAGGATAAGTTTGGATTATTTCTTGATAATTCTTAATTCGTAAATCAATTTGTTCTTTTTTATTTTCATCGAAAATTGCAGGAGAAAAAATGAGCTGTTGATTTTTTCGATCATAATAAATATTTGTGGTCACATCTGCTGGAATAATATTATCAGTGGTAAATGAATAAGCAAAATTAATAATAAGCCTATCCATTGCTTTAGAAAATGCTATGGCGGGCATTCTCAACGGGAATTGGTCAGAAACCGCATTTTCCACCTTTTGAATGAATGAACTATTTGTAAAGAGGCCATACAATATTTTTGCACCCTCAGAAAATTCTCCCTGTTTGATTAACTCTACCCCTGTCTTTAGATTAGGAAATGATTTAGCAGGCATTGCTGCTAAAGTTCTGGCTTCGATCACAGAGACTTCGGGGGTAGATTTGCTCCTGGTGAGCCAATAAATTGGAACAGCAAATACGATCACAAAGAAAAGAACTAAAAAATAGGTGTTCAGCTTATTAAATTGTTTTTTCTGATCAGTACTCATCATCATGAATTAATTTCTTTCCTAAAAAAACAGTTCTTGCCTTATTCAACAGTTCAATTTTGATCACACCAAATTCTCTCATTTTTGATCAGAATTGGGCATACATAAATGCTGTAAAACCCTTTGCAAGTATGAAGGTCAGGGTAAGAATGAATATTCCCAAATAAACAGCATCTATCAAAATAAGTGATATACCGCCTTTGTTCCTAACCTTGTTTTGCATCTTTTCCATCAATGGAAAACTAAACCCGAGCGCTGGAATTATAAAAGGGACATAATAAACAATATTCAAAGACCTGAAAGTTGTCACACTGGACCATCCGTTAAAACCAAATAATGCCTTGTAAAACATTCCCCAATCCTGAATATCTGTCAACCTGAAGAAAATCCAACCAATCATCACCAATGCAAGGGTATACACATGCTGCATGATGATTGGAACCTTCTTAAGTAATTTGCCCAATCCGCTAGATTCGATTGCAAGAATAAAGCCAAAATAGATCCCCCAGGCAACAAAATTCCAACTTGCACCGTGCCATAAACCAGTCAACAGGAAGACAATCAGTAAATTTGTTTGCTGACGTAAAAATTTGCTTTTTTTCCTGGCAAATTCGAGCGGAATAAAGAGGTATGTTCTGAACCATGCAGTCAGGGTCATATGCCATCTGCGCCAAAATTCAGAGATGCTTTTGCTTATATATGGAAAATTGAAATTTTCAGGTAAGGTTAACCCAAATATTTTCCCTAATCCAATGGCCATATCAGTATAGCCAGAAAAATCTAGGTAGATTTGTAAGGTGTATGCTATTAATCCAAACCAGGCTAAATCTGCGCCTATCGCTGAAATATCAGAATCAAATATTTTCGTTGTTGCAACGCCCAGGCTATCAGCCAAGAGGACCTTCTTTGCTAATCCAGCAATAAACCTCCTGACACCTTTTAACATCTCTTCAGGTAAAAACTTCTGGTGTTGTAATTCAGTTTTAACCTGTTTATATCTAGTAATCGGTCCTTGCAGCAATTTTGGAAACATGGTCATATAGGCGCTAAAAGCAACAAAGCTTCTCTCAGGCTTTTCAATGCTGTTATAAACATCCAAAATATAAGAAATTCCTGAGAATGTGAAAAATGAGACGCCTAAAGGCAAACTTGGGGTATTGTAGTTGATAGACAGGTTGGTAAAGTACTGAATTATTTCAAAGAAAAACCCTGTGTATTTATAAAACGCTAAAGTGAGGATATTTATACTTACCGCAATCCACATGTATGTTTTCGATGCATACAGTTTTCCCTTTTCATTAAAACCCCCAATGACCTTTCCAAAAATGAAGTTAAATAAAACAGCAAATAGCAATACGTGAATGTGGGTGGGATCAGACCAGATAAAAAACCCGATTGATGCAGTTGCCAAAATAGCATTTCGCCAGATTCGGTTTGGTAGAATATAAAACAGGAATAGAACTATGGGGAAAAAAAGAAAAATAAAAGTTAAACTAGAAAACGGCACCAAATCCCTTTCGACAATTATCCATTAGTTTAATAGACTAAGACCAACATTATACTCGATTTGATATGCTCATTTTGCTTAAAAACAAAACTTTAATTATTTGGTATACTGAAATCTATATTTGACAGAAATTATTAAACACATAAACATAATTCTCTGACTTTTATAAATCTTGTGTATAAAAAAACAAATGTCTATTTGTGAAACTGCCAATAAATATGAATGATTCATTGAAAGTATTTATCAATCGAAAAAAGAAATTAATTGAAATCTATGTTTTTCTAATTCATCTATACACAATTTTAAAAATTCTAACTTTCAAACACAATTCATTAAATGTTTTGGAATTTGCATTTATAAGTTTGATATTTGGATTAACACCTGCTTATTTTCTAAGGCATGTATTCAAATTTAAAAACCTCTTTTCTTGGTTTACCAATGCCTGTGCAATAAGCATTGTACTAATCCCGTTTACTTTTCTTATCTTTGGTTGGCTGAACTTCAATTTCATTTTCACTCACAGTATTCTTTTTCTATATAGCGTTGGATTAGTTAGCATGTTAATCCTCTTAGTTGTATTTAACAGTGAAACCCAGGAGGAATACGAGCACTTCAAATCAATAAAAAAAGAAGATGTGTTTTTGTATGGATTGATTGTTAGCGTTTCAATCTTACTGACTCTACATAATTTTCGACGTGTTTGGCCTCGGTGGGATGCATTTACTTATTGGGCGCTTGATACAAAGTATATCTTTGACTTTAATAAATTACGTGGCGATGAATTTGATGTTTTTGATTTCTTTAAGAAATTTTCTTCGTTCCTTCCAATTCTTTTCTCTATTGCTTATGATCTTTATGATCAGGTTATCGAACAATTAGCCAATTGGATTAATGTTTTTATTCATTTTCTTGCCATGATGCTTATTTTTAATCGTGCAATAGGAAAAAGCATTCTCCAAAAGTTAATTGTCATTACATTATTAATTGTTGTGAGTTACACAGCTGATCCAACAGCTTTCCTTTATTCCATGTATGCTGAAGTGCTAGCAGCATTCTTAGTATTGCTTTTTGTTATAGTTTTAACCGAAGCATATAATCCAAGTTCTAAAAACTATGCTCTACGCGTTTTAACATTGGTCTTAATTGCCTCATCACTTTATTTCGTCAAACCTAAGTTTTCATTTCTGGTTTATGGATTGCTTCTCTTCTTCATAATTTATGATTTCAAATTTATATTCAAAAATGCAAGAAGAATATTTACTAGTTATCAATTTTATATAGCAATTATTAGTGTCTTGGCAATTTGGTTGTTGAATAGAATGTTTGTTGATCAAACATTTGGCGTAGAGGATAGTGTACCATCTGTTGAAGGATTTTTAGTTTCTCAGCGAAAACCTTTATCCACATTTATTGAATACACTAAAGTAATAATTGTTTGGTTATTAGAAAATTCACCTTACATATCAGGTCTCTGGCTTTTATCAGTTATTTCTATTCTTTTTACTAAACATCCTCTTAAACAAAAACAAAAAAATTATATGTTCATTTATTTGTTAGTTGGAGGATTATTTTCAGTTTTTGTATTGGCTTACATTAACAGGCAAGCCTCTCTACAAAGTGCAAGCCTTGCACGTTATACTTCTATCGTTATGTATTTAATTCCTTTTCTGTTCTTGTTCGTGAATATTCATCTTTCTAAAAAAACTATTAAATATTTTTTACTTGCTATCCTTGTAGCTGTAAATATTTTTGTTTTTGCAAAATTATCCATCCCCTGGCCAAGAATTAGCAACTTAACCCAATTGACTTACCGTGATAGTATATGGGATTATGCTGGCTTAGCTGATAAGGTTCTCGAAATTTCAGGAGATGATGCCAGGATCATCATTGCCAATGACTATCCTGAAAATTTTAACAGCATAAGAAATCAAGATGTGCCTGATATTTATGTCCGCTATTTCCTGATGTACAATTCAGTTGGGGGACAGTACCGTATAACTATGTCAGAGTTTGTTGAGAAAATTGCCTCATCCAAACCAGACTATATTCTTTTACTATCTTATGAAAATTCATATAAAGATTGTAGTCAATTATTAACCGAAGGTCATGATTACCTAATTGAAATCGATTATGAGACCTTCGGTAAGACGAAGGGTTGCGTTTTCTCTGATTATCCAATTATCGACTTGACAGAAAATTAAAATATAATGGGCAATTCTGATCTTCTCAACAAACGCCAGGTTTTAAGATATACCTAATATCCTACTCAACATCTTCCTTTGATACTCATCCGCATTTTCAGGATTTTGGGCATATTCTTCATTAATCTTCTCTATAGTCTTTATCTGCAACTTCAGACCTTCAAGTTCTGATTCGCGTTTTTGATTGATTTCAGGGTCATCCGTTTGATGTTTGTCATAAATAAACCTCAAGGCTTCTAGGGTTTTTGTACGCTGGTTAACAGTTGAGTTCAATCCATCCAGGTAGAAACGGTAATCACACGATACGCGGTTCACATGCAAAAAGTCAGTAATGTTACTTAGGCGAATTAGAAATTCAAAATCCTCCAGCATTTGCATTGTTTCATCAAATAATCCAACCTTCTCAAAGCTTTCCTTTGCCAGCAACCAAGTGTGGATGGGCGTGTGATTGCTCACCCATAGGTCCTTTTTATCGTATGACCAAGGCTCCACGCCTTGAATTACAAATGCATATTCATCCTGATTGGATCTAAAGATGCTGCGGTTGTAGTTTGTATAAGCTAAACGACAATCCTTCTGTGAAGTCATGTATTGGTGTAACAACTCAAGATGCCAGGGGAAAAGAATATCATCGTCATCCAAAAACCCAACCCAACGCCCTTTGCTGTGAGTTACGCCAACATTCAATGCAGGTGTTCTTCCTTTGGATTGGTCATGATGAATATACTGAATCGGGAAATATTTCTGATAAAAAGATACTAAATCACCAACATCTTCACCACCATCGTTCACTAACACCACTTCAAAATCGCGGTAAGTCTGATTGGCAAGGCTGGTAAGCGCTTTCTTCAGCAGAAATGGTCGGTTTAGGGTTCGTACAACAACACTGACATCAATCATGCCAGAAAGTTGCTTAGCTGGTTTCAGGGTCAACGATAAGTTTTGTACTTTGGGATAGAACCTTTTTCTGTTTCTATCCATAAAATCATCATGAAAGATTTTATTTTCCTTAAATGTCATTGACCCATAATGGTAGACTAAAGCACTATTTGCAATAGCCAGTTTAAATCCTGCCATAATCGCCCGAGCACAATAATCGTCATCCTCGAAATTGCCTTTCACATAGCCAGTATCCATTAATCCCAACTGATCGATTACTTCCCGGCGCAATGCAACACAGAAAAACACCAAGCGGTGAGATTCATAGATGATACCCCTGTCTTTAATTAGTGCAGCATATTCGTCTATTCTTGATTTATCTATTCCGACCGCATTTTTATCAACTTGTGGTCCTTCACCAACAAAATTGGTAATGGGGCTGACGATCCCAATCAACTCATCTTGTTTGAAGGCATCAATAAGGCTGTCGATCCAACCTGGTGTAACAAGGGTATCATTATTCAAAATAATGATGTATCTACCTTTGGCATTTAAAAAGCCAAAATTAACCCCACCTGAAAACCCTAGGTTTTCAGCCATCCGAAAATATGTAAAATCCGGCCTTTTTTCCTTTTCTTCTTTGAGTAATGCCTCAGTTTCATCGGTTGAACCATTATCAATGACGAGGACTTCATAATGAGCTGCATTAGCTGAAGCGTATAATTTTTCTATACAAGCTTTTGTAAAAGAAGCAGCGTTATAGACTGGAATAATAACGCTTACATCATAAATATTTGGGTCGTTTGAGGTGTCCTGGGGAATCTTGTAAAGGATCTGATTGACTACTTTTCGTTTTGCATGCTTAAAAATGCTAATAAAACCCTCATCTTTTAGGATCAGCATTGTTCTTTTTATGTAGTAACCTAAATCGCGGGAATTGCTCATATTGACTCTTTATTTAATTATTTTCATTCATTTAATTTCAGTCTTTTCCAATAAGACCTGAATACTGGAAGATTGAATTTTCCGGCCTTCTTTTTCACCAAACATAATGTAATGCAAAAGGGGATTAATATTTGACTCTCTTACATCCGGATGATTGGTTAAGTAGAAATCATTATTGAAATTGGGCCCCGGGTCGCGGCCTTCAAAACCACCATGAAGTAGATAATGCGCTGCAGGGTCAAATCCAGATTTTTCTACGTCAGGATTTGATAGTAGATACCAAGCCTTATCAAAGAAGGGTGATTTCTGGATCTGTTTCACATTTACTGATTGATTATTCTTCCTGAATAAGGATTTGAATTGTTTATCGAGATAATTCAGTATTGAATAAAGTGCTTTTCCGCGCCTTGTTTGGCCCGGAAAATAATGCTGTAATCCCTGCTGAAGAGCACGCGCATATGAAACTGCTTTGCCCGAAACCTGGTTATTTAGTCTTTCAATTGCCGACGTTTGAAATTGATAATGATCATAGGTCTGCTTAGTGATGGATCTAATAACCTCATGTTCTAATAAAGGCGGCTTATTAATTATGCCAGCTGTGAGTATATTTTGATAAGCCTTTGTCCATTTTTGAGCGTTTCCAGATAAAAGCCACTGCGATTTAATTGTTTCGTGAGCATTCATGGCAATTTCAAATCTCATATCAGCGTCTTCAATCAAATTAATTAGATAGTTTTTCCATTCATCCAAGTTATTTGCAAGAAAGCCATTATGAGCATTTACTATCACATTAGTGTAAGGCTCAATATTACTCGCCACACAAGGCGCACCCAGTGCAGAGTATTCTAAGTATTTAATTACACTCTTACAACGATTAAATAAATTATCTACTAAAGGTGCAATAAAAATATCGGCAGATTGCGTTTGAAAAAACTCTGCAAAGACTTTATAGTTATACGTTGATACTCGTTTCCACTCTACTTGAGGAAATTTTCTTAGACTTTGAGGAGGTTCCATTCCCCAAAAAACGATCTTTAACCGGTCCCCATATTGATTGATCAGTTCAGCAATAACCGAATCGATGAGCAGAATATCAGGTGTGTGGCTCCCCCCGCCCATGTAACCAATAGTAACCGGTTGTTCTTTATCTTTTTCTCTTGTCGGAATTCTTAAATTCCAAATTTTCTCATCTAGGTAATTTGGCAAAACCGTAATGTTTGGATTATAGACATGTAACGTTTCTAGTAACTTTGGTGTAGAAACGGTTACCAAATCTGCATCAACGAGTGACTGCAGCATGGGCAATAAGGCTGGGGCAAAAATAAATGAGGTTCGCGCTGGATGGAACTCTGGTAATAATATTAGAATGTCATCTAAATCATAAACTACAGGCTTTTTTAGTTGTCTAGCCTGACTGACTACGCGCTCATAAGAGTCAAGATCTCGTGCAAAATCTCTTTGCATCAAGATGAGATCTGCGGAATCAATGCACCCCTCATCTAACTTTGATTGCTTCATGCCCGGAGCAACCTGGATGCCAGCAGCAGTTAA
>Ga0209723_1001876_pt1 | contig 30457 bp, 17 predicted proteins | sample BiotimSIPDNA_2_FD_185750 | JGI IMG/M metagenome (GOLD analysis project Ga0209723, IMG submission 185750) | Anaerobic biogas reactor microbial communites from Washington, USA - Biogas_R2 time_0 SIP DNA (SPAdes) (version 2) | ecosystem: Engineered > Bioreactor > Anaerobic > Unclassified | place...
TTGATGCCGGTTTTGCCACCGTCTTTCTCACCCTCCGCGGCGCGGGCAAAGCTTGGTTTGACGATTTTAGCCTGCGCCAAGTTGACATCTCGGTAAACAAGCTCAGGCCTGAACCCGATGCCGTCCTGACCACCAACACGCCATTCTTCCAGTGGACGCCTTTGATGATGGGTGTCAACTCTTACGTCCTTGAACTGTCCCGCGACGAAAGCTTCCCCGCCGGTGACGCCACCCGCCGCTACGAGCTAGGAGTTGACGCCAAATGGCAGCTGCGCGAGCCGCTGCCGCTAGGCACTTGGCATTGGCGCGTCACCACCGTGGGCTGTACTGATGTGCAGCCGTGGTCTTTCACTCACGACGTGCCAGTGGAGCGCGACTGCCTGCCGCCTACCATCGCGGGCCGCGCTTGGCGAGTCACCACGCCGGACAGCAGCGTCACCCTCGTCGTCAGCGACGAAGACGCGCAGGCGCCGACCATCACTGCCAGCATCGCTGCCAATCAGGCCGTCAGCGTTAGTGCACCGCGCCCCTTGGGCGAAAAGCGCTTCGAATACACCTTGAGCATGCCCGGCGGCTGGCCGCGCGGCCTGAATACCCTGCACGTCACCGCGACCGACCCCAGCGGCAACCGCGCCGAACAAGTCCTCTGGCTGCTCCACGCAGCCAAACCGGCTGACGTCGTCATCATTGACAGCGACGGCAACTACAATCAGAACGGCCAGAAAATCTTCCCCCTGGGCATTTACGAAGTGCGGGCGAATGACATGCCGTTGATCAAGGGCGCTGGCTTTGAAGTCGTCCACACCTACCGCTGGGAGAGCAGTCAGGACGACGTCGCCTGCCGCGAATACCTCGACGCCTGCGCCGCCAATGGTCTGCGGGCTTTCATTGGTTTTGACCGCGGCGTGGGCAGCGGCAGCGGCATGGTTCAAGGCAACTTTGAACACCTTGCTAAACGTGTTGGCGCGCTGGCGGATCATCCCGGTCTCTTTTGCTGGTATCTGTACGACGAGCCGGAAATCGCCAAGCAGTACGTCTCGCCAGCCTTGTTGACCAGCCTGGCTGAACTAGTCCGTGAACTCGATCCCTATCATCCCGTGGTGATGACCACCTGGGGCAGGGGCATGAACAAGTACCGGCGCACTTGGGACACTCACTGGACCCAGAGTTACCACAAGCCCGCGCAAATCGTCAAAACCATTGCCAGCCACCGCGAACTCCTGCTCAACGACTCGCCGATTACCCTCCTCATCCATTGCTACGACCAGAGTCAGAGCAAGGCCTTCCGGAACAAAATGCCTGTTGACTCCGTGCGATTTGAACCGGATGCTGACTGGATGCGTGCTGCTGCCTTTGTCGGCGTCGTCAAGTCCGTCAATGGTCTATGGTGGTGGTACTATGCATCCCACCAGCAGCAGTTCTATACCGTTGCCCACGTTCCCCATGCGTGGGACGCCCTCTGCGCGGTCGTCAAGGACATCCGTGCTCTCCGTCCACTGATCCTCGCTCCTGGCACCACTGAGGCAGGCACTGTCGAGGTCAAAAAAGACGCCCGCGTCGAATGGTGGGCAAAGACCGTCAACGGCAAGCAAACGATCATCGCCGTCAATACCAGCGAAGACGAGTTCGAAGCAGCCATACCCATTCCTGGCCAGGAACCCACAACCATGACCTTTAAACGCTACGAGGTCAAAATCATAACTCCCTGATCTCACGCAGACGACGGACTCCCGGCAAGGGGAGGGCAGAGGGGAAATCGCAATATATAATCGGTCACACAGAGGGTAATTTTCAGGAGGATGTTTTTTGCGGATTCATGCCGCTTATTTGGAAAGACGCAATAAAGGTGCATAATGCACCTATAAAAGCACCTTTATCTGACTTTCAGGTGCAGTTGTTGGATTTAATCAGGTCAAACCGGGGCATTTCCTATGATAAACTGACGGCCATAACTGAAAAGAACCGCTCCACTGTGATGCGCAATATTGGAAAGCTGAAGGATGCGGGCATCCTGCGGCGTATAGGCTCCAAAAAAACCGGCTACTGGGAGATAGTGGAATGATTTCGGTTCCACATTAAGCCTCATCGATTGAACACGATCGTTTTTGAGGATACCTCCAGGTATCCAGGTTCGGCAATTGGTGAAATACAGCAAAGAGCAGGGCGGCCTACTTACTTTATCATAGCACTATTGTTCAGTCAGGAATATAGCCCATATAGCATGACGGTGATTAAAGAATTGCTGTAATACGTCAGTCTTCTGTAGTGTCTTTACAAGGCACCAGTTTTGGGGTGCGCCGACCCCTAGGCTGAAGCCAGGGGTTAAGCATGGTTAAGCGCCTACAGCGTAAAGGGCATGACCGTAAGCGTGATACAATTTTGCCGGCTGGATGCCTGGGCAGGATAAGTGTCGAAAGCTCCACTGGCCATTAAAGTCCACTTCCGTCCACGTCCACTCACCACTAATGTCCACTTCAGTCCACAGTCCATCGTCTACTAATGTCCATTAAAGTCCACTAACGTCTATTGTCCATTGTCCACTAAAGTGTCTTACCCGGGTGCCGAACCCCATAGCCTGTCGGGACTCCGAATATCAATCGCTGGCGGTTTGCCTTGACTGCCGGGAAACGTAGCTTGGCCGATTGACTTTTGGCGGAATTCCATTATACTCAACAGGCGTTGAGTGCAAAGTTTGTCGCTGGCTGTGCGCGGACGCGCACAAGCAGAGATGATTCCCGTTAGCGTGGTCGTCTTTTTGGGTGTATGATTCAACGGTAGATGGTTTTTTGCTTAGAAAAGGCGGTGGCATGAACAACAGCATGATGACGGTAGACAAGTATTTGCGGCGCATTGGCTACGAGGGTTCGCAGGAGCCGACCTTGGCGACCTTGAATGGAGTGCAGAAAGCCCACCTCACCAGCGTTCCATACGAAAACCTTGACCTGCTGTACCGTCGCGAATGCTCGCTGGCGGTCGAGGTGATGTATGACAAGATTGTCAACCGTCGTCGAGGCGGCTACTGCTTTGAATTGAATGGCCTGTACACTTGGCTGCTGCGGGAGCTTGGCTTTAAAGTGACCGAATTCTTCGGGCGCTGGCTTTTAGGCGAATCCCTCTCCGTGCCGAAGCGGCGTCATCGCATTCTCCGGGTTGACCTGCCGGAAGGGCGGTATGTGGCCGATGTCGGCGTTGGACGGGCCTGCCCGCAGACTCCCTTGCGTTTTGAGGCTGATATCATCCAGGAACGCGAAGGCACCAACTACCGCATCGTCACTGACCCCATCCTCGGCTGGGTCGTGCAGGTCGAAACCGATGCAGGCTATGCCAATTTTTATTCGTTCACCGAGGACCCGCAGCAAGCCATTGACTTTGCCTATCCGCATTACTACTGCGCTACCCATCCAAATTCGCCGTTTTTGGCAAAGACAATGGTGCATCTGGCAACGCCCCTGGGTCGCAACAGCGTCGTTGATGCGTTTGACCCGGAAACTGGCATGAAGGCGCGCCTGTTCCGAATCGGACTGGGCGAGGGCAAAATCAAGGAATTCCTGGCTCGGACCGAAGCGGAATTCCAGGCAGGACTGCGGGACTATTTTGGGATTGACTGGAAAGGATGAGCGGATGCACCAAAGCCATCAGAGGTGCCTTTAAGTGAGTTTGTCGACTAAAAGCCGTCATTTTCCACAACAGCATGGTCAGGAGGTTCATTATGTTCATCGACATCCACGTCCACACCAGATTTGTTCCGGTCATGCCGCGACGTGACGGCTCCACCTACGCCTCGCCCGATGAATTGGAGAAATTCTACCAAGAGGTCGGGATTGAGAAGGCCGTCATTCTGCCAGGTCTCAGCGAGGCCTGTTCGCATGGGGGTCAGTCGATAGAGGAACTGGTGCAGATGGCCAAGACTAAATATCCTTGGATGATTCCGTATTGCAACATCGCCCCGGAGATGGTGGACAATAGTGCCTATACCGACGGCATGGAGCGCCTGGTGCAGTACTATAAGAGCATCGGCTGCAAGGGCGTTGGCGAGGTCTGCTCCAGCTTCTGGTTTGATGACCCGCTGATGCTGAATATGTTTGCCGCCTGCGAAGAGTATGCCATGCCAGTCACTTTTCATATTTCCATTCGGCCAGGGTACCGCTATGGCATTGCTGATGACGAGGGGCTGCTGCGGCTGGAGCTGGTCCTCAAGCTGTTCCGCAATCTGACCTTCCTTGGGCATTCCCAGGCTTTTTGGGCGGAAATCGGCCCGATTAAGTCGGAGCAAGACCGCCTGGGCTATCCTAAGGGCAAGATTGAGAAAGAAGGGCGCCTGCCATTCCTGATGCGTAAATATCCGAACCTGCACGGAGACCTCTCGGCTGGCAGCGGCTGCAATGCCCTTATGCGTGACCGCGAATACGCCGCCAAATTTATGACTGAATTCCAGGACCAGCTCTATTTCGGCACTGACATCTGCTCGACGAGGAATTTTGACTTTGCCCGCGACTACATCAGCTTCCTGCTGGAGATGCGCGACAACGGCGAGATTACGGCTGAAGTGTTCGAGAAGATCGCCCGAGGAAATGCCCGTAACCTGTTCGGAATCAAGGACTGAATACACGTGGCGCGGAGCCTTTGCCCACTTGATAAGTGCTATCAGGCAGGCAGCGCACCGGTAATGGGTCAGTCTTCTGTAGTGCCTTTACAAGGCACCAGTTTTGGGGCACGTCTATCCCCAGGCTGAAGCCTGGGGTTAAGCATGGTTAAGCGCCTACGGCGCAAATGGATGTGGACGTTGTGGACATGGTGGACATAGTGGACGGTGGGTGCCGTACGTAGCAGAGCCTTTAGGCTGCCATAATTTTCGCGCTTTTAGCGTTTCTGCCGCTGCACGGCATACTCAAAAAATCTTGGCGTCCTTGGCGTCTTGGTGGTTAATCTTTAACTGACCAATTACGCGCTCTGGTGCATTTTACGCCCCGTCTTGTTGTATCCCGGCGATTTGCCGGTAAATTTATATCTTTCTTTTCCGATTCTGAAATATGTTTTGAGGACAGGCATTTGGCTATGCAATATGATTATGCGGACAACGGGACCAGGGGCGAGGTTCTGGCGCAGGTGCGGCGAGTAGTGGTCAAGATTGGGACGCGCCTGTTGATGGACGTCAAAGGCCAAGGCCCGGCCGAACGCATCCGGCAGTTGATGAAGGTTGTAGGCGAGCTTCGCCAGAGCGGCTTGGAAGTCGTGGTGGTGACGTCTGGGGCGATTGGCGCCGGCATGGAGCTTTTAGAGCTGCGGCGTCGGCCTAAAGGCATGGCGGCGCTGCAAGCCCTGGCTGCGGTCGGCCAGTGCCAGCTGATGACGCTGTACGAGGAAGCCAGCTCTGAGCTGGGCTTTCATTGCGGGCAGCTGCTGCTGACCGCCGCTGATCTGCATGACCGCAGCCGACACCTGCGCGTTGCCCAATGCCTCAACGAACTTCTCGCCCGCGAAGTGCTGCCAGTCATCAATGAAAACGACTCCGTGTGCGTAGATGAGATCAAGGTCGGGGATAATGACACCTTGGCGGCCTTGGTGGCTGGCATGGCCCGGGCTGACTTGACCATCCTGTTGACCACTATCGACGGCATGCGCGAACGTGACGAAACGACCGGCGAGCTAGGCAAGCGCATGAGCGTTGTGCACGAACTGGGCAGTGAAATCTATAATATGGCTCAAGGCACGGACGGCAATCGCTTCTCTGTCGGCGGCATGGTCACCAAATTGCGCGCCGCCGCCATGGTCACCCGCAGCGGTGAACCGCTTATCATCGCGGAGGGATTCGATTTTGCCATCCTGCCGCGCATCATGGCGGCCGAAGACGTCGGCACAATCTTCTTGCCGTCCCGGCATCGGCGCATGCACGCCCGACAGCGCTTCCTGGCTTTCTTTTCCGAGCCGCAAGGCGAGCTGATCGTCGACGAGGGCGCAGCAAAGGCCTTGATCAGCCAGGGCCGCAGCCTTCTGCCCGGGGGAATCGTTGGCCTGCGCGGTGTATTCAAGGCTGGCGACACGGTCAGCATTGTCAATCTGGCCCGCCAGGAAATTGCTCGCGGCACGGTGAATTTCAACCATGAGGACGTTTCCCGGATTTGCGGTGCGAAAAGCGGCGATTTGGCGCGTCTGCTGGACAGGCCGGTGAACTCCCAGGTGGTCGTGCACCGGGACGCCATGGTCTTGCTGTGACCATGCCAGCGTGGTTATGACCGCCTTGAGCAGATTGTCGTTGTGCGCGGCATGTCGACGCATGGCGACGGCGAAGAAGCGGCGGCGCTGTCCGGCGTAGTCGCAGGAGCATGTCTGTACACTGACAAGGTTGAGATGGCTACTGGTAAAGGGCGCAAGGGCAGGGGTGGACGTGTGGTGAAGAGTGGGTGGTGTTTAAGGCGAAGGGGCTGGCGTGCGTGACTAGGCAGCAGAAATCAGCTTTGCGTGAACAGAGAGGCAGGCGTTTGACGCCAGCTGAGACCAAGCGCGGCATGATTGTGAACATTGCCGCTGGCGCTCTTGGCCAGGCGTGGGTAGCCTTGGCCCTGTCCATGCCGCTGACCATGTTTTTTGAACGGGTCGGCGCATCTGGCCTTGTCATTGGCCTGTCTGCCACGGTGCAGAACCTGGCCATGATCATGCAGATTCCAGCCGCCCTTTTTGCCGAGCGCGTCAGCAGCCGCAAGAAGTTTTGGTTTTCGATAGCTTTTCCGCATCGCCTGCTGTGGTTCATACCCGTATTTTGGGCTTTTTTCGCGACTCCCGATCCTTCGATCGGCAGAGCTATGCTGGTGCTGGTGACGATCAGCTCGCTGATGGCCTCGGCCTGCACGGCTTCCTGGTATAGCTGGATGATGGACTTGGTTCCGGAGCGGATTCGGGGCAAGTTTTGGGCTTTGCGGCAAAGCGTCACCATGGCGGCCAACTTGGTGAGCATGGTGATCGCCGGCTGGCTGCTGGATGCGTCCTGGGGCGGCAAGGCTCCTGGGGAGACGATGGTTGGCTTCGGGCTGGTGTTTTTACTGGCGGCGATTCTTGGCAGCACGGACATTGTTCTCCACATGGCGGTGCCAGACCCGCAGGGTCCCAGTCGAAAAAGCACCGGTCGTTTTTGGCAGAGCTTGCTGGCGCCGTTCCGCAATCGCGACTTTTTGTGGGTGACGCTGGCCTTTGGCGTCTGGAATTTCAGCCTTGGCTTTTTGCGTTTCAGCGATGTTTATTTGAAGCGCGAATGCGGCGCTCTTTACAGTCACTTGTCAGCCCTTGCAATCTGCACTGCGATTGGCTGCGTTGTCGCCAGCTTCATCTGGAGCAAAATCATGGACAGGATCGGCCATCGCACAGTGTGCGTGCTGATGTTCATTGCAGCGCCTTTTTTTGGTTTTGCCTGGCTGCTGGCGCCGGCTGGTTCCTATCAGCTGATGTTCTTGCCTGGCCAGCCCGTCGTGCCGGGCATCATCGCGGTGATGTGCGTCGTCAACTTCCTCTCAGCGGCATTTTACTGCTGCACCGGCCTGGCGCAGATCACGCTGTGCAGCGCTACAACCGTCAAGGAGAATCGCACGATGGCCATGGCGCTGCACTGGACGGCAGTCGGGGTGATGAGCGCAGCTGGGCCGGTTGTGGGCGGGATGGTGATGGATGCTTTGGAAGGGGCGTCGTTTCCCTTCCGTTGTCCGTTCGGGCTGCCGTTTACCTATCACCAGCTCCTGGTGCTGATGCATATACTGGTCGGCTGGCTGATAGCCCTGCCGTTGCTGAAAAAGGTCCGCAGCCACCATCAGGAATTGCCGGTCAGCACATTTTTAGGCAATCCTCTGCGCGTGTTCGGGATGATCCAGAACATCATGCTGTTCAGCGGCGCCACCAGCGTGCAAGACCGAGCCCGCGCCATCAGCCAGGCTGGCAACCGGCGCTTGACCTATATCGTCAATGATTTGAGAGATAAGCTCGCTGACCCCTCTATGCTGGTGCGAGAGGAGACGGTGGCAGCACTGGGGCGCATCGCTACGTCAGAGGCTGTCCAGGCCCTGCTGCAAAAATTGGCCGACCCTGATTCTGACCTTGACTCGCGAATTGTCCGCGCTTTGCGGACGTGTCGTCGTCCCGAGGTCGTCGAGGCTTTGCTGGAGAAGCTGCCATCGGCCGACAGCGAGACCAAGCGTGAGATTGCGTTGGCTTTAGGCTGCCAGGGTGACCGCCGGGCTGCCGAGCCTTTGCTGGAATTGCTGCGTCATTCTGACAGTGCGCAAGTCCTGGCCAGCGCTGGCGAGGCTTTAGCCAGCCTTGGTGAGATCAAGGCCGTTTATGACCTTGTTCCCCGGATGCTGGCGACTAAGAATCCGATGTTGCGACGTTCCTTGGCCGTTGCCATCGGTGATCTGCTTGGTCGGCATGGAACGTACTATGCTCTGTTGACGCAGGAAGAGCGCGATCAAGGCGGCGAAGCTTTCTCAGGATGCCTGAAAGTTCTGCATAGTGCGGCCCAGAAGCATGCTTCCGGCCGTTCCCGCGAACATGCTCAAGCCGCGCTGCGATATCTTGAGCAGTTGGAAGAAGCATACCTCGCAGGCGAACTGGCGGCGTGCGTCGGTTTGCTGCATGATCTGGCGCTCGCCATGGCCGCAGTGTGCCGCAGTCAGGACTTGAAGCTGGAGCGGGAGCTGGAGCGGGATGCGCTCGCCGGCCAGCTGGTCAGCCAGGATGACCATTTCGGCGCCGGGTTCTGGTACCTGAAGCAGTTGGCGGGCAGTGGCGTGGAACTGGAGCCGGCTTACATCCTGCTGGGCATCCATTTCCTGCGACGCTGGGTGGAAAAGAACGCCGGCCCCTAAGCGCCAGCAGCTAAGATTTTTTCTTTGAGTGCTTGCGCCACTGGCAGAAACACGTTTCATGCATTAGATTTATTGTCTATCTCAATAGCGTTTATTCAACAACAGGAATAGAAATCAGAAAAACAGGAAGAAGAAAAAGGAGCTGCCTATGTCAGGCCACAACAAATGGTCGTCCATCAAGCACAAAAAGGGCGCTGCTGACGCCAAGCGCGGGAAGATTTTCTCTCGGATAGCCAAGGAAATCATCTTGGCGGCCAAAGAGGGAGGCGGCGATCCGGAGTTGAATGCTCGCCTGCGCTCTGCGATCGCGTCAGCCAAGGCTGCGAATATGCCTAATGACAACATCGACCGCGCCATCAAGAAGGGCACGGGCGGCGGCGAAGGCGTCCAAATGGAGACGCTCAGCTACGAAGGGTATGCGGCAGGCGGCGTTGCCGTCATCGTCAACTGCATGTCTGACAACCGCAACCGCACTGCGGCTGAAATCCGGTCTTTTTTCAACAAGTACAACTGCAGCCTGGCCAGCAGCGGGGCCGTGTCCTGGAAATTCCATCGCAAGGCGCGTTTTATCGTGGAAGGCAAGGAGGCTGACGAGGAGAAGCTGTTTGAGATTCTGCTCGATGGCGGCGCTGATGTGGAGGACATCTCGGTCGATGACGGCGTTGCGGAAATCCTCGGCGCACCGGAAGCTTTCAGCAGCATCCTGGAGATTTTGGAGAAGGCGTCGATTCCGGTGAGCGAGTCAAACATCGCCTTGATTCCTGAGAATGTGACGCTGATTGAAGACGCGGACGTCGCCCGCCAGGTGCAGAAGTTCATCGAAGTCCTGGAAGACTATGACGACGCCCAGGAAGTGTTCACCGACATGGAAATCAGCGATGAAGTCGCTGAACAGTTGGCGGCTGACGAGTGATGCACTTTTTGGCCAGGCCTGGCTGGAGCTTAGGTTCGCCAGGCCTGGCCTTGTCGCCTCAGTAGATGGAGTCAGGGAAATAGAATTCCTTGGCGTTTTCCGGCGTGATAATCTCGGCCGGCATGATGTGGGTTTTCTGCCCCTCCGGGATTTCGCGGCGCAGGCCCTTGACTGCGAAATCGACGGCGGTGGAGATCATGGCGGGCGGGTAGGTGACATTGAAGGGGATGGCCGGGTCGCGGTCTAAAATCATTTTGACGATGGCCTTGCTGCCCGCGCCGCCAATGAAGTACTTGATGTCCTTGCGTCCGGATTCCGTGTATGCTTTCAAGGCGCCGAGCAGGACATCGTCGTCGCCAGTCCAGACAGCGTCAATGGACGGATATTTCTGCAGGAAGTTCTCCATCAGGCGGAGGCCCTTTTCGGGGTCCCAGTAGGCGGCCTGGGAGTCAAGCACCTCGATGCCGGGGTGTTTTTTGATGACTTCCATGAAGGCGTTGACGCGGTCGCTGTTGACCGGGCAGGGGATGCCTTCCATGACTACGATTTTGCCTTTGCCGCCGAGCTGCTTGGCCAAGGCTTCGCCGCAGGCCCGTCCAAAGCCGGGATTGTCGCCGGCTACGAAGAAGTCGTGGATTGGCTTGTCCAAGCCGCGGTCAACCACGACGAGATAGACGCCCTGGCTGGAGGCCTGTTCGCAGACTTTGGTCAGCGGGCCAGGTTCGTGGGGCAGGATGACCAGTGCGTCAATGCCTTGGACCAGGAGGTTTTCGACTTTGTCGACCTGTTCGCTGGAATCCCTGGCCGTAGACAGGATGACGCGGATATTCTTGTCTTCGGCTTCCCATTTTTTCTTGGCTTGTTCGGCCCACCAGACGACGCCCCCAGTCCAGCCGTGGTCCATGCCAGGGATAGAGATGCCGATGGTTACTGTGGCTTGGTCAGCGGCTGGTTGTTTTTTGCAGGCGGCAGCGCCTGCGAGGAGGAGGACGAGGGCCAGGCGGCCCAGGCGGCGGATGGATGTGGTCATAGCGTGGCTCCTGATGGAATGATGGGTTGGGAAATCAAACCGGGAATGGATTATGACGATGCTCAGGCTTGCTGGTTTTGCGGCCGTTGCAATAGGACAGCGATGATGATAACGGCACCTTTGACAGCACCCTGTAGATATACGGAAACGCCCCACATGTCCAGGATATTGGCGATGATGCCAAGGATGAGGATTCCAGCCAGGGTGCCGGTCATGGAACCGCGGCCGCCGGCCATGGAAGCGCCGCCGATGATGACGGCGGCAATGGCATCCAGCTCGTAAGCGTTGCCGGCTGTGCTGGAACTGATCGAGCCGAGGCGGCCACCGAGCAGAAAGGCACTTACGCCAGCCAATAGCCCGATGAAGACGTAGGTGATAAAGGTGACTTTTCCGGTGTTAATGGCGGCATAGCGGGCAACGCGCTGGTTGGAGCCGACCGCGCAGATGTGACGGCCCAGTTTGGTGCAGGTCATCAGCACGGCGCCAAGGGCGGTGAGCAGGAGAAGAATCCAGGCGGGCAGGGGAACGCCGCCGATGACAGCGCCGCCGACCTGCATAAAGACGTCGTGGCGGGCTGTGGTGAGGCCGGCGCCGGCTAAGTACAGGCTGAGGGAGCGGAAGATCGACAGCGTTCCCAAGGTGGCGATGAATGGCGGCAGTCGGCCGATGGTGACGAGTGCACCATTGACAGCGCCCCCTGCCGTACCGGTCAGCAGCATAACGGCGATGGCAACGGCCAGGCCAGCGGCAGGGGTGTCACAAGCATTCATCGCCATGATGCCGACCGTGCCGGCAAAAGCCAGCAGAGCGCCAACCGAGAGGTCAATGCCGCCGCCGATGATGACGGCGGTCATGCCAAGGGCGATGATCCCGCTGTAAGAGACCTGGCGGGTGATGTTGAGCAAGTTCTGCGGTCGCCGGAAGGCCGGGCTGGAGACAGCGCAGACCAGCAGGAGAAGCACCAAGGCCAGATAGGGACCTTGCGAAGCAGCCAGACGGCGCAAACGATGGAACAATTGATTTTGGCTGGATGGGGTCATGGTCATGACTATGCTTTCACGCCGGTGGCCAAGTACATGATTTCCTCTTCAGTGATGTGGCCGTCTTCCAGAAAGCCGACGATGCGGCCGCCACGCATGACCGCGACGCGCCTGCACAGGCCGATGACTTCCTCCAAATCAGAGGAAATGAAAATGCCAGACAAGCCCTGGTCGAGCAAATCATGGATAATCCGATAGACGTCGGTCTTGGCCTTGATGTCAATGCCTCGCGTTGGCTCGTCAAAAAGGAAGATTTTGGGTGCGTGGTCAAGACCTTTGGCGATGGCGGCCTTTTGCTGGTTGCCGCCGCTGAGTTGACGCAGCGGCGTTTGGGTGGAGGCGGTTTTGATGGCGAGCCGACGGATGAAATGCTCGGCTCGGTGCTGTTCTTCGCGGCGTGAAATGAATGGATGGCAGTAGCGCGCCAGGGAGGTGAGGGTGATATTGGCGGTGAGGGCGAAATCGGTCAGGATGCCAGCGCCTTGGCGGTCTTCGGATAAATAAGCGATGCCGGCCTGGACAGCGTCGGCCGGTGAATGTAGTCTGACGCTGCGGCCGAACAGGCGGAGTGTTCCGCTCGAAGGGCGGCGAAGACCGTAGAGCGTCTCGGCCAGCTCCGTGCGCCCAGCGCCGACCAGTCCGGCCAAGCCGAGCAATTCGCCCTGTCGGAGCGTGAAGGAGATGTCGTGCAATAAGCCAGGAACCGACATGTTTTCGACTTCCAGGACCGGTGCTGCCTCGGCTGCTGGCACTGCTGGCAACTCTGGGAACAGCTGGTTCAGCTCCCGCCCCACCATGCGTCGAGCCATATCGGCCTCGGTGAGTTCAGAAGTCAGCGCTTGGGCGACCAATTCGCCGTCGCGGAGGATAGCGACCTCAGAGCTGATGGCGCGGACTTCGTGCAGTTTGTGGGAGACAAAGATAATGGCCGTGCCTTGCTGGCTGAGTTGATGCAGAAGCTCGAAAAGCGCCTTGACCTCGCGTTGGTTGAGTACGGTGGTCGGTTCGTCCATGATCAGAACACGGCAGGGCGTAGTCAGCGCCTTGGCGATTTCGACGAATTGCTTTTCCGCGACGCTGAGCGCACCGACACGCTGCGTTGGTTCGAGGGTGACGTTGAGCCGGTTCAGTATGGCTTGGGTCTGGGCTGCCATCTCTTGACGGCGAAGCAGCCCGAATCCCGAAGTCAATTCCTGGCCTAAGAAGATGTTTTCCGCGACAGTGAGGTCATTGACCAGGTTGAATTCCTGCGGCACGGTGACGATGCCGCAGGCGATCGCGCCTGCCACGGTCAACGAACGGCAGGGCTTGCCGTCAAAATAAACCGTCCCGGTCGTCGGCGTTGTCATGCCGTTGAGGCATTTGATGAGGGTGGACTTGCCAGCGCCGTTTTCGCCGATCAGGCCGAGGATGGCGCCTGGACGCAGGCGCAGGTCGATCTCGCGCAGAACTGGAACAGCGCCGTAAGTCTTGCCTATGCCCTGGGTGGCGATGATGGTGTCAGAGACGCTCAACATGGATGGCAAGGTAGTAACGTGGACGGTCTCGGCCGAGCATTTTCAGCCCGGCGCGAGACCGTTCAGGGGGCAGAGGACGGCACCAGGCTTGGCCTGGCGGCCGGGATCACGGTTTGCGTTTGAGCAGGGAGGCTGATGCATCATCCAGGAAAGTATGGCAGTCAGGATGGGTCATCAGAATGGAGGCAGGGCACATATTGGTCAGCGGGCCTTCGAGGGCGTTTTTGACCGCCTCGGCCTTGCGCAGGTCTGGCACCACGTTGACGATGGCAGCGCTGCTCATGATCTGCGGAACGCTCATGGTGAGGGCGCGCTTGGGCACGGCGTCCAGGGTGGGGAACCAGCCTTCGCCGAGTTGCTGGCGACGGCATGCCTCATCCAGGGTGATGACCAGGAACGGGTCCTCGGCGTCGAAATCGGCCGGCGGGTCATTGAAGGCGATGTGGCCGTTTTCGCCGATGCCGATGAAAGCGAGGTCTAGCGGATGCTGCTTGAGGGCTTTCCCCAGGTCGGCAATGACTTTCTTCAGGTCTGGGGCATTGCCGTCAACCGGGAAGAAGTTGGCTGGCGGGCTAGGCAGGCGGTCAATCAGGCGTTTGCGCAGGTTGTAGCGGAAGCCGGCTGGATGGTCGGCTGGCAGGCCGATGTACTCATCCAAGTGGAAGATGGTGATTTTGGACCAGTCAATGTCAGGTTCGGCGATTAGGGCGTCCTGCAATTCGAATTGACTGGCGGCCGTGGCGACGACCAGGTTCGCACTGCCTTTAGCGGCCAGGGCGCGGCGGATGTAGCCAGCGCCGGTAGCGGCCGCAGCTTTGCCCAGACTGACCTTGTCGGAGAAGATTTTGACGTGCATGGTGCTGCTCCTGTGGTGGAAAGGTTGGGGTTGAGGGGAAGGACGTAGGATGGGTTAGTTGTTGTTGGTTTATAGGGTGACGCCATCCTTGAAGATGGCGATTTCTTCGTGGCCGTGGATTTCATTGCGGGCGACCTGGCCCGAGGCGGTGTCAAGGACGAGTTGGAAAAAGGTTTGGTCAATGGCATCGCGGTCAGCGTGTTCTTCTAAGACGCGACCGGCATCGAAGTCAATCCAATGCGGCTTGCGCCTAGCCAGTTCGGTGTTGGTGGCGATTTTTAGGGTCGGGACAACGCCTCCAAAGGGGGTGCCACGGCCGGTGGTGAACAAGACCAGGTGTGCGCCAGCAGCTGAGAGCAGGGTGGTGGCGACCATGTCGTTGCCAGGGCCGGAAAGCAGGTTGAGGCCGCGGCGGCTTGGCGTCTCGCCGGCGCCGAGTACGTCAACGACGTTGGTGCTGCCGCCTTTCTGGGTGCAGCCGAGGGACTTGTCCTCTAAGGTGGAGATGCCGCCGGTCTTGTTGCCAGGCGAGGGATTTTCGTAGATGACCTGGCCGTGCCGGGTGAAGTAGTTCTTGAAGTCGTTGATCATGGCCACGCATTTTTGGAAGACTTCAGCTGTCTCGCAGCGTTGCATCAAAAGCGTCTCGGCGCCGAACATCTCCGGGACTTCGCCAAGGAGGGAGGTGCCACCCAAGGCGACGAGCTGGTCGGAAAAGCGTCCGAGCAGGGGATTGGCGGTGATGCCGCTCAAGCCGTCCGAGCCGCCGCATTTGAGGCCGATGACCAGCTCAGAAGCAGGGATGGGCTCGCGGCGGTCGTTGGCAGCGGCGGCAGCCAAGTCATGCAACGCCTGTAAGCCGACTGCGAAGTCGTCGTCCTCCTCCTGGGCGACCAGGAAGCGCCGGCGCTGGGGATCGCCTGCACCGACTAATTCGCGGAATGATTCGACGGTGTTGTTTTCGCAGCCCAGTCCCAGCACCAGGACGCCAGCCGCGTTGGGGTGGCGGACATGGGCGGCGAGAATGGCGCGGGTTGTCTCATGGTCGTCCCCGAGCTGTGAGCAGCCGTAGGGATGAGTCAGGGCTATGGCGCGGTCTATGGCCGCAGCCGTGGCTGGCTTCTGCCGGTTAAAAGCCGCAGCCAGACCCTCGGCCAGCTTGTTGATGCAGCCGACGGTCGGCACAATGAACAGATGGTTGCGGATGCCGACCTGGCCGTCAGTACGCCGATAGCCTTGGAAGAAGGCTTCAGGAAAGTCCGGCAGGGCGACGGGCGCGGGCGGGCCGTCATAATGGTATTCGACAATGCCGCTCAGCCTGGTTTTGAGATTGTGGGAATGGACGTGTTCGCCAGGCGCTATGGCCGCGCTGGCACTGCCGATGGGCAGGCCGTACTTGATGACCAGGCCGCCGACCGGAATGGCGCTGATGGCGAATTTGTGGCCGCGTGGAATGGCGTCACGCAGTTTGAGGCCAGCGATGGCTTCACCGGCAGCGAGGTCCTGCAAGGCGATGGCGACGTTGTCCTGATGAGTGATTTGAATATGGCGCATTATGCGTTTTGCCTATGGCGGGTTGCAGGTATGCAAGACCATGCGCTAAGGAAGACCCAAAATATTAGCCAGGGCTTTTCGGATGACCTCTGGCAAGGAAACGAATGCCTGAATAGGAATTGCGCGGCTGCTTGGCGACGACTGCGCGAAGGATTCGCCTACGTAAGATATAGTATATTCCCGCATAGCTGAAAATCAATCCAGAAAAGCCTGCGGCAAGCAGAAAAATGTATCAGGCGGCTACGGATATACGGAGTTCAGGCGCGGGACTTTTTTTAGGAGCGGGGAGCGAGAAGCTGCTGTTTTATCCGCAGATTACGCTGATGACGCAGATTTTTTAGGGTCTGTTGTGCGATGAAACCAGCCGCCCAGCGGCAAAAACGCTAAAAGCGCGAAAATTATGGCAGCCTAAAGGCTCTACTGCGTACGGCACCCACCGTCCACTGTGTCCACTATGTCCACTATGTCCACATCCATTTGTGTCGTAGGCCAGGCTTCAGCATGAGGATAGGTGCGCCCCGAAAGTGGTTCCTTGTAAAGGCACTACAGAAGGCTGACCGTTTGCAATCGGTGACTGATTATGTGCCAACCAAGCACTTTTCATGGCGAGAGGCGCGTTTTGCTTCAATGGTATTATATTGTTAATTCGTGAATATACTCTGGCTTTGTTTTTTTTGCCGTTCTGGCAGGACGCCTTGAACGGATTTTGTGGTCATGGTCAGCAAAGGGGGATTTTTCATGCGACAGGAGCGTCATTACGAATTTCGGGAGCGTATGCGTCAGGTGCACCGTCCAGGCCGCCGCGAGGCTGGTGTGACGCCGGTTGCCGGCGAGGTGCTGTTAGACGAAACCTGGGTCATCGCCGCGCCAGCAGGGGCTCCCGAGACGGTGCTGCGAGTGGCTCGCGACTTACAGGAATATTTCTTTGACAGCATGGACTTGTCGTTGCTTTTGGTCGAGGCTGGTGCTGGCGACGGCCGGAAGGAACTGCGCCTGGAATTGCGTCCAGCTGGCACCGGTGAATCGATCCGCGGGGCGTTTCGCGTGGATGTCGCTAACGACGGCATTGTCCTGGAGGGCATGGAACTGCAAGGACTTTGGAATGGCGCGGTCTACCTGGAAGACCAGATGAATCTGCGGGAAGCACCGATCCTGGCGATAGGGAAGGCGAGCCGCACACCGCTGATGAAGCTGCGGCGAGTACATTCCGGGTCTGGCATTGACGACTATCCAGACTGGCAGCTCAGAGCGATCATCCACGCGGGCTTCAATACGATTGAGCTCTTTGTCAGGGACTTGGATAAGACGGCTCTTGGCTACAACGACATCAATGACATCATTCAACGGGCGGCGAACTACGGCCTGGATACATTTTTCTATAGCTATATGCCCAGCTACAAGCACCCGGATGAGCCGGATGCAGAGGAGTTCTTCGATAGCATCTACGGCGAGCTGTTCCGCCGCTATCCGGGCGCCATCGGCATCGGCCTGGTCGGCGAGTCGCTGGAATTCCCGAGTCGCGACCCGAACACGACTGGCAAGCGCTGGCGAGAGAGCATGAAGGATGGCATTCCCGACACTCGTCCCAGCCCGGGGTGGTGGCCCTGCGAGGACTACCCGGCCTACATCGACTGCATCAAGCGCGCCGTCCGTCGCGTCAAGCCAGATGCGGAGGTTATCTTCAGCACCTACAACTGGGGCTACAGTCCGCTGGAGCAGCGCCGCCGCTTCCTGGAAGCTCTGCCGAAAGACGTTACTTTGCAGGTGACTTACGAGATTTTCCGGGAGAAGCGGATCGGCAAGCTCAGCTGCCCGACTATGGACTACACGATTTCTGATGTCGAGCCCGGCTATTACTTTTCAAGCGAAGCCGCTGCGGCGCATGAGCTCGGCATTCGCCTTAGCGCGACTACGAACACGGCTGGTGCCACCTGGGATTTTGGCACCGTGCCGTATGTGCCGGTGCCGCATCGTTGGATTAAGCGCCTCGACGTGCTGGAGAAGGCGCGCCAAGACTGGGGCCTCGAACGCCTGTACGAAACGCACCATTTCGGCTGGTGGCCGAGCATCATCCTTGATTTGCGCAAAGCCAGCTACTGGCAGCCGCGGGCAGACAATTTGGAGGCACTGCTACCAGAGCTGGCGCGCCGCGACTATGGTGCCGAAGCCGCAGCAGACATTATCAAGGTCTGGCAACGGTGGGCTGATGCGATGGAATTCTACGTCGCCTCGAATGAGGATCAGTACGGCCCCTGGCGGGTCGGCCCGGCCTATCCATTCATTTTCCAGCCGAACATCACCCGCACCATGGGGCAGAAGGAAATCGCGTTCCCGTCAGCGCCGTACGCGCATTTTGGCGGTCGCATCGTCAAGACTTTGTATCAGCCGTTTGAAAATGCGAATCAATCGCCTGGGCCGCTGCGCTACCCGCAGGACCTGGATCGCCTGGAACGCATGCGGGAAATTTGGGAGGACGGTCTGCGACTCCTGGAAGAAACCCTGGACAAGATTCCAGCCCGGAAACGTGACCGCGGCGACGAACTGTTCCTACTAGGAGCTTTTATCCGGCGTTCGATTGACACGGTCATCAACATCAAGCGCTGGTGGCTGCTCAACATCAAATTGCAGGCGTCTTCGGACGCGAAGGTCATGCTGGATATTCTGACCCAGCTGGAGGAATTGGCCGCAGAGGAAATCGCCAATACTAAGGCGACGATACCCATCGTCGAACAAGACTCCCGCCTGGGCTGGGAACCCAGCATGGAATACGTCTGCGATAAATGGCATTTAGAGTGGAAAATCCGCCAGGTCGAAAGCGCCTTGCGCGAAATCGCCAGCTATCGCCAGATGCTGCAGCTGTGACGGCTGCGTGCAGCGACTCGGGCGTTTGTAAGCCTGAGTCGCTAATCATCGTTGCCAGGCGCCTTTTGCAAGACCTGTTGAGCGGCGCATGGCTGCCTAAGGAAAATGGCGAATTCCAAGTTCAATTGCAGCCGGGGGAGACTAGGCTTCTGGAAATCGTCGGATACTGATGCTGCCCCGCCGCGTCGCCGCGCTCCGTATCTGGGAGGACGCGCCAGCAGAGGGGTTATTTGTAGTGGTATTCGACTCGGGTGTTGCCGTTGACCCAGGCACCGATGAAGTTTACGGTGCTGCCGGCGGCTGCCTTATAGCCGGATGCAGCATATTCTTTCAGCATGATTGCGCCGAATTCGCCGATGCTGCGCAAGGCGGAGGCATGTCCATCCAGAAAACTGAAGTTGCCGCTGCCGCCATGATTGCCCAATGACATAAAGGCCGTGTCTTCGTATGTAGCGCCCTTGGTTGTATAGGTTCGCACGCAGCCCCACTGGTACTCGGCCGGGTTGCCGGATTTGTCGATCGCCATGTAGCTGTCACCCTGCAACACGAAGTCGCCGGGGAATTTGACCTTGAGGGCCTGCATCGTGGTATCCATGTATTGGACTGGGTTGGGCGTGACCAGACCCACGCCGGCAGGCATGGTGCCGTAACGCATGGCGTAGACTTTATAAGTGTGCGCCCACTTGCCAAAAGGGGAAACAGACGTACATACCACCTCGTCAGGGCGAGTGCTGGAAAGATACTGCCCTGCCTTGATGTCGCCAGCCTCGTTGCTCAGCTTCCCGACCCAGTCAGTGTCGTAGGCGCGCGATACCATCATGGCTTCCTCATAGTCATTCAAATACATGGTCGTGGCCAGGCCGCATTGCTTTAAATTATTGATGCAGGAGATGCTGCGCGCCTTCTCCCGAGCCTTGGACAACGCAGGCAAAAGCATCGCGGCGAGAATGGCAATGATGGCGATGACGACCAAAAGCTCAATGAGGGTGAAAAAACGATGACGCATGTCTGCCTCCAAGATTCTTTGTGGGGAACCCACAGCCTGATAATACGCATTATCGAAGGTGTTGTATTAAGTATAATCTGATTGTAGTCAAAATGCAAGTGAAAAAATGGGACTACGAGCAAAATGCGTCATTGGTCAGCCGTTGATACGAGGGGCGAAAGTGGGCTTGGACTGTCCACTAAAGTGTATTATCCTGGGCGCCTTAGCGCTGCAATTTGCCGCATCTCCGAATATAAATCGGTGCCCCATGACTAAAAGTCGGTGATTCTCTAACTGCGGGACTGACAAAAAAGACTTTGCCGATTACATTAGCCCACGTTCCCTGACGCACTGACGTGTTCATTCTCCCATCTTTGCACCGTTCTCCTTTCGTCACCAAGGAGTCCATCGTGAAGCTATCCCGTGTTCTGTCTCTTGGCACTGTTTTGTCTTGCGCTCTTTTAGCTGAGGAGCCGGTTCTGCGAGTCGGCATCATGACCGACACCCACATCAAGACCACCCGGGAAAGCTGTAGTCTGGTTCAATCCGCCTTAGAGCTTTTCAAAGAGCAGAAGGCCGACTTGGTGATCAATGTCGGTGACATTGCTGATTTGCACTATCCTGAGGGCTATAGGCACTACCGTGATATCTTCAACGAGACTTTCCCCCAGGACAAGCCCAAGGAAATCTACATCTACGCCAATCACGATACGATTAACCAGCCGGACTGGGATACGGCTTTTGCGGCAGTAAAAGAACTCTTGCAGGTGCCCCATCATCCTCGTGACCAGCTGGAAATCAACGGCTGTTTTTTCCTGATCTTCCCGCAACGCATCGATGTGGAAGATTATGAGAACGCGATTAAAGAAGCCAGCGCCAAGTATCCTGGCCAGCCAGTGTTTGTCATCGACCATGTGCCGCCGTACGACACAACCAGGAACAGCCTTGTCTGGGGCGACTACCGGCGGCGACAAATCCTGGACCGGTATCCGCAGGCCGTTCATATCTCCGGACATACGCACAATTCGCTGCGCAATGAAATGTGTATCTGGCAAGGGAACTTCACTTGCGTCAACGCCGGCTGCTTGCAGTCCTGGGGCGGTTCATTAGTCGGGACTGCACCGACCTCGAAGAAGTCCGATGAAGTGCTGATTATGGAGGTCTTCAGCCATAAGATCGACTTCCGCCGCTTTTCCCTGGCTGACAAAAAAGAGTTTCTGGCCGACAAGCTCTGGAGTGTCCCCTGGCCCTTTGACAAGGCCACTGCGCCGTACTCCATGGCCGCCCGCAAGGCCAAAGCCCCAAGGCCGCAATTCCCGGCCGGAGCCAAAATCAGCGTCACCCCTGACAGCGCTGGCGCCGGCCTGACCCTGCAATTCCCATACGCTCATGACCCGGATAGCGTTGAAGTCTATAAAATTGAAATATCGCACCAGGAGGCAGATGGCTCCTGGGTGGTGTTCACCCGGCAGGACATCCAGGCTGATTTTTATCTCCCGCCGCCACAGCGTCCTGGACAGCAGACTCATGCCTTCAATGCCGGATATTTTGCGGCCGGGAAAACATACCGCTTCCTGGTTACGCCGATAGACTTCTTCGGCAATGAAGGCGCCAGCCTGCAAGCAGAGGCCGCAGTCTCCAACGTGGAACAAGGCGAAGTCGTCTACGAATCTTCGCGACCCATGCAGGAGCTGCCGTTCCTGAGCGGGCTGAGCGACGGCTCGCCCTTGCCACTGGTAGATGGCTTTTACCACCACAAGTCAGGCAACGCCAGACTCGTCCTGCCGGACAATGTCTGGGCCGGGCCGGCAAAGACTCGCTTCCGCTTCACCATTGACATGCAGATGAAGCAGCCCGGCCCCGGGCAATGGACCCTCGTTCTCCGCAATCCCACCCCTCTGACCAATGCCAACGCACGCATCTATACCCCACCAGGCGAATCAGGCATGCAGAGATACGTCATCGACTTCCGCAAACGCGGAGAGGATTACAACTACTACTTCCTGATCCGCGAAGGCAATGCCGGTTTCGTGCAATTCAAGTACGTCAAAATCGAGAGATTTCCCTGACCGGGACGTCTGCCCCAAGTATATAACTTAAGATTTGTGTCCAGGAGAGGCTGACATGATGAAATTGCCGTTGAGTCTATTGATGGGGATAGGATTGGGACTGAGCTGCGTGGGTGCGACCGTGGACTTGGTTCGGAATGGCGAAGCCAAGTGCGCGGTTGTGGCTGGCGATGACGTGGTTGAGCAGCACGCGGCTGCCGAACTGCGGACTTATTTGCGCAAGATCACCGGAGCTGAAGCCGGCACAGTGCCCGGAGACGGTCTGATCACGGTTCGCTTTGAGCTGATTGTCGATGGCGCCAGCAATGCCTTGCCCGAGGCTGCGAAGGTGCGCGACGATGGTTTCCTGATTGCGGCTTCGGAGAGCGAATTGGTCATCGCCAGCCGGAAACGACGCGGCTTCCTGTATGGCGTCTACCAGATTCTCCGGGAAAACGGTATGTGGTGGCTGTACCCCGGCGAAGAAGGAGAAGTCTGCCCGAAGGCCGACACGGTGAGCGTCGCTAGAGGGACAAAGGTGTACAATCCGGCCTTTTCTGACCGCCACTATCGTCTTAATGGCGGGGGCGGCCACGTGCCGGCGACCTACGACTGGCTGGTGCGTAATGGCATGCAGGTCTTTGGCGGCGGCGATCCCGTGGCAAAATATGACCCGATCATTTTTACCGGCGGCCATATTCTGACCAGGCTGTTAGTCGGCTCCCCCAAGTTAGCGGATGCCGAGGCCTTGCTGAAAGAGCAGCCAGAGTTATTTGGCCTGCGCGATGGCGAACGGGTAATCGGCGAGGTTGTGCCGACGCGCGGCAGAACCGTCTGTCAGCCCTGCACCTCCAACCCCGAAACGGTGCGGCGGATGATTGCCTCCGCCAAAGCCTGGATCGAAAGCTACGGTCAGCGCGAAATCATTTTCTCTTTGTGCAATGACGACCATCCGCGCTGGTGCGAATGCGACGCCTGCGCGGCTCTCGATCCACCGGAAGAAAAGGCCAAAGGCGTCTATAGCACCAGGTGGTGGACGCTGGTGAACCAGATTTCAGCGGCATTGCCACCGGCGGAGTATCCGAATCTGACTTTGAATGCCTTGTCGTACATGAATTTCGTTGATTATCCCATAGGCATAGTTCCGGACCCACGGGTGCGCGTGACCTTGTGCGGAATGTACCGTTGCTATTTTCACGCCATGGACGACGAGTCCTGCGCCTGGAATGCAACCCGCTATCGTCCCCTGTTTGATGCCTGGGGCAAGAGCGGCATGCGGGCGACCAATTTCGAATATCATACGGATGTCCAAGGGCCGTCGCGCTATTTCCCGGCTGAGCGGGGCTGGGTGCTTGACATGAAGTACCGGCATAGTCTCAATATGTGCGGTGCCGGCATTGTAACCCGACCGCCGGACGGCAAATTCAAGCCGCCATGGGATGATTACCGCGCCTACAATATGTGGTATTCACTGTGGCAGCTGCATTGGCTCGGCGCCTATTTTGCCTGGAATATCGATGCTGATTACGAAAAGGTCTGGGATGACGTCAACCAGCAGTACTATCGCGCTGGCTGGCCGGCCATGCGCGATTACCGCCTGCTCCTGGAAAAGGCGCTGGCTGACCTTGGCGAGCCGGTGCGCTGGGGCGGCAACCGGGCCGTGCTGGGCAAAGCCTACGCTCAGCCGACAGTAGGCAGGCGTTTGCAGACGCTGCTGACCCAGGCGGAAACAGCCGCTGCAGCCGACCCGATCGCCTTGTCGCGAATCATCCGGGAACGCGAATACCTCGAAAAAAACTGGGCGGATGGCAGCAAGATGGCAGAGCGCAGCAGCAAACGCCGGGCTTGGGCTGGGCCGCGGCGCAGCACCCTGGTCATCGACGGCAAGGGCAATGACGAAGACTGGCAGACTGCGCCACAGAGCGCTGGCTTCAAGGTGCTGCTCAAACCCAATAAATTGGCTGACCCACAGACCGCCGTCAGGTTGCTGTATGATGAAGACAACTTGTATTTTTTGATCGAGGCCGAAGCGCCTAAGAATGCCAAGGTCAAGACCACGGCCAAGGAAAATGGCCGCCAGGTCTTCTCGGACAGCCATGTCGAAATCTTCCTGGGCAATGAGAAACACCAGGGCAAGTACTACATGCTCGCTTTTAACTGGGACGGAAAAATCTACCAAGCTTGGGCGCAGGACGCCAGTGGCAACAATGATTTCAATATTGACACCAAGTCTGAAATTGCCTTTGATATCACCCCGGAGATGTTGACGGCTGAGATTCGGCTGCCGTTGGCGGCATTGGGGTATGGCATCACCCCGGACGCGCTCTGGAAGGTCAACGTCGCACGCAGCGAGCGCATTTCCGACCGGGACATCCAGCTGTCGTCGCTGTGCGACGGTGATTTTCATGGCTTTAGCCAGCATTGGCAGATGGCGTTTGACGGTCTAACCAGCCGTCAGTTGATTGAAAATGGCGGCTTTGAGGACGTGGGCGACCCAGTGCTGCGCGGCGATCCCGAGAAGGATTGGGTCTACCCCTCGGGCAAGGCGCCGACCGCTTGGGTTTTCAGCACTACGAACCGCGGCAAGGCTGAGATCAGGACTGATACGCCTGCCGAAGGCAAGAATTATCTGCATGTCGAAGGCTCTTACACCTTCATTGAGCAGGCGTTGCAGCTGCCTTTTTCAGCCAAGTCGCATCAGTTCAGCTATCGGGTGAAAGTCCGTGGAGACGGTCAGCTCTACCTGCGCGTGATCGACAGCGCCGGCACTCGGCATGGCGACCACATTGAGCAAATCAAAGCCAATGAATGGATGACGCATGAGGGCGTCATTGGGTGTTCTGGAGGCAAACGGCTGCTGATTCGGGCTCATGGTGCACTTGATCTTGACGACGTCCGGGTGGAAGTCACAGCGACACGGCCGACGGAGGCGAGCTTGACAGCTGTTTCCCGGCGCGAATCCGCCGTGTATCATGCCGGCGAAGAGGTCACGTTCATCGTTGGCGCGGAGGATTTTGACGGTTTGGAGGCGGCGCAGTATGAATTGAGCTGCCGTCTGCAAGGGGATGGCGGCCTGGACAAGTCCTGGCGACAGCCGTTCACCGGCTCGGAGGTCGAAATCCCTGGCGAGTTGAAGGCGCCTGGCTTTGTGCTGTTGTCGGTTGAGCTTTGGAAAAATGGCGTCGCTGTTCCCAAGACTAAGATCACGGCCGGCGCTGGCAAAGAGGTCGGCAAGATTCGTCCAGCCACGCCAGAGCCAGCAGACTTTGACGCTTTCTGGGCGGATCAGCTGGCGCGCCTGCGGTCGCGGTCAGTGCAGGTCAGCGCCACGGCGTTGACTGTCCCCGAGAGGTGGCAGGACAAAGCTGAAGCGCTTGATGTCCGCCTGGAAGACGGCACCTTGAATGCCACTGGCGTGTTGGTTTTGCCGTGCGGCGCCAAGCTGCGCGGCCACGCCGCAGTCATCACCTTTTCTGGCGCCAGCTGGATTGGCACGCGACCCGACTATGGCCTGGCCGTGGATGGCGCCTGCCTGGTCTTTGGCATGAATTTACATGACACCATCAACCAGCCGACGCCAGAGGAAACAAAAGAGCTGCGCAAGATAGTCGGGGGCTATCAGTTCCGTGATCCTGACGACCCGGAAAAGTACCCAATGCGGGATATCTTCCTGCGGATTGTCCGTTGCCTGGACTATCTCAAGACGCGACCGGAATGGGATGGCAAGACTCTGATTGCCTCAGGCGGAAGCCTGGGCGGGGCGCAGGCGCTGGTGGCGGCGGCTTTGGACCCTGACGTGATCTTGTGCATTGCCAATGCGCCAGCTTTATGCGACCACTTAGCTGACCCGTCCAGACAGACGCCGGGCTGGCCGAATCTGCTGGCTCGGGAGAAGTCTCAAGGCGCCAGCGCTGAGCGGCTGGCCGCCATCAGCCGCACCATGCCGTATTTTGACATGGTCAATTTCGCCCGGAGGGTGCGGTGCGAAACGCGCATGAGCACGGGCTTCATTGATGAAACCTGCCCGCCGACAACCAATTATGCCGTCTATAATGTCCTGGGAGCTGACGTCAAATCCATGTACAACGCCACCTTGGCCGGCCATGGCAGCAGCCGGAAGCCGGGCGAACTGAATGTGTTCGGCGCTGGCGGCGAACGGGTGCGCAAGCTGGCCCGCCAAGCGGTGGAGTGACCCGGGGGGAGGGCGTGTTGAACAGCCTGGAAGATCAGTCTGGCGTATGATTGCGCTGGGCTTCAGTGACCCTGTCCTCCTGGTCAGCGCAACACGGCTCTCAGTTGATCGGGGTCGCGATAGACATTGACCGGGCCGGTTTTGTTGACGCCGATAAAGGGGATGCCCGCTGAAATCAGGCCGGGCAGATAGTCCAGCGGACGTTCGTACAGATTGGTGGTGCAGCTTGACATGAGAGACCAGCACAGCGCGTTGGAACGGTTATAGGCCTCCTGGGTGACGATGAATTTGCTGCGGTTATGTGACTGCACTTCCAGGTTCACCTTCACCGTCAGACCGGCGCCTGCTGGATTGGCGGCTGGCGTCATACCCTTGTAGGACAAGGCGTTGCTGACGTATTTCGTCAGGGCGTCCCGCAACACAGCGTCAGTGACGTCTGGCGACACGACCACGACAAAGTCATTCGTATATGCCACGGGCGGTGCCGGCACCCGAGCCGTAATCTGAGCCACTTTGGTTTTGTTGACGCTGATCAAGTAGGCGACGCTGTTTGGGTCTGTGGCGTCATATTGCGAACGGCAGCCGGTCAGAGCCAAAACACAAACCATTGAGATGACGCCAAGAGTTTTCAACATGAGAGTACGCTCCTTTCAGGAATGGGGGCAAACAAATAAGGCATTAATATGCTACGGCATGATTTCATGCCAAGCTGAACTTGGTCTTGATAGAAATAATTTATTGCGGCTACCTGCGATTGTCAATGCGCGACATGATGTTTGCCAAGCCTCAAGGCTATTGGTCACCGATTGATAATGGTCATCCCGACAACATGTTTTCAGCGCTAACTGTAGTGCCCCTACGGGGCACCAGTTTGGGGGTATGCCTCCCCCAGGCTGAAGCCTGGGGTTAAGCATGGTTAAGCGCCTACGGCGCATAGTAATGTGACTTTAAGCATGGTGCATCTGTGCCGGCTGAAAGCCTGTGTAAGACACGTGTCTTCGCACCACCCGTCCACCAACGTCCGTAGCTGCAGAGCTGCAAATGCCCTGAAAGGGCGAGACATACCAGCCCAGGGCAAGCAAAGCCCGCCCAGGGCGAGCGACGCCCTGGGTGAGGTAATGTATAATTTTGAGTCCTGAAAGGGCGACACAAAAATGCCGCTGTGGCTAAAAGACAACATAAAGGCATGCAAGTATTCATCACAAAATTTCGCGCATTGCCCAAAAAATAGGTTATGGACGGCAGTCCACCCTAGGGAATTATGGGGCGGACTTTGTGGTTATTTTTCGGGTTCGAGCTTCCCCCAGAGCGGCACTTTGATTTCTCCGCCGAGGATGACGGCTTTGAGCAGCATATCCGATTTTGTCTTCACTTCCGGGTAGGGGATTTGTGCGCTCCATTCCACTGGGTTGTTTTCATCCGTCGGCAGCAGTTGCAGCTTGTCTTCTCCGTTCATGCGCAGCATGACCATGCAGTAGGCGTCATAGAAGCGCACCATCACATCTTCGGCAGGTTCCTTGAGGAAAACCCGTATTTCGAGGCGGTCGTCTATGCGTTTGGTTTCAATCCGGTACTCCGGTTTCTGCACTTGCTTGAGGTATTTGAAATGCACGATCAGGCCGTGCAGATCGAAGCGCAGAAATGGCCTGGGCCTATCAGAAGTCAGTTTGACTGCGAATATCCCGGTCTGCGGACTGGCGATCATGCCGAAGCCGCCGGTGAGTCCACTGCCAGTGAACCCGAAGCCGCGATATCCTTCGAGCATTGAATAGCCGACGATTTCCCCGCAGAACCAGGGATATGCCGGGTCAGCAGGCACATAGCGCCCGGAGTTATAGCTTTCTCCGGGCGCGATGGTGAAGCCGCCTTCTGGATGCGCGGCAAATTTCAAGCCTTCCCACCAGCCGGAAATATCCACCCCGTCTTCCAGCCACAGGGTGTTGCCATCCGGATTTTCCTTGAAGTCAGCCAGCAGGGGAAAAGCCACGGCAAGCAAAAGGAGACAGAAGAATCTCATAATTGTTTCTCCTCTCAGGGCAGCAGTTCGAATTCGTAGAGTTCTGCTTCTTTGGGGACGAATTCCAGCCTGATTTTGACCGTAGTCAGCTGTTTTCCAAAGTCGAGTTCAAGCAGGTATTTGTCTTCGCTGCGTTTTGCTTCCGGGACGATCCACTTGCCGAATTTCCATATCTTGAACGTCAGTCCTTGCAGATTCCAGCCGTGGATTTTGGCCTTGCTGAATTTTGGCACAAAGGTCGTGAAGGCCATTTCGTACCAGAGGGAATCCGCGGCAATATTGCGTGGCATCCAAGCGGAGACATCGATCACGCCGTCAAACATTTTGTCTTGCTGTTCCATGGTGTTTTGCAGGTCGTAGGGGCGTGCTGGCGGGGCACTCAATTCAATCTCCCGGCCGCGGCCAAACAACAGGTTGCCGCGCTGACGCCGGGCTGCCTCTGCCTGGGCGATGCGTTCCCGCAGAGCAGAGATGCTCTCAAGGCCAGCATCCATTTTTTCCGAGGTCAGCAGCACTACCTCGTACGGCGCAAGCTCCAAGGCCAGACGGCCATTTTCCGGACGATGCTCGCCGCTGTCGCGGAAGCGGTAGAGGAGCTTCTCATCTGCCGGAAACTCGAATTTTTGCGGTTCAGTCAGCACATTGACCAGCAGGTACAAGGTTTTTCCATCTGCTTTGAAGACGCGGATATCCTGGTCGCCGAGGCGTTCGGAGTCTTCCGCCGTGAGCAAGGGTGCGAGGCGGTCAAGCGACACATAGATGAAGTCGCAGCCCAAGCTGAGTTCTGGCCTGGCAGCATGGTCATACCAGATGTAGGGGGTGAGGCCTTGACCGCCGCAGCAGACGCTGGCCCAGATCGAGGCATTGGTCTCGTCAAAAGTAGGATAAGCAGCATAGAAGTTATTGAATGAGTAGCAGAAGGTCTGTGGCGTGAGCATCAGCACTTTGTCTGGCCGCTGCAAGCGTTCGACATCAGCGCACATATCGCGGACTCGGGCGATGCTCACATTCAGGGCGCGTTCTCCTTTTTCATTGACCGTGGGACTGGTATAGGGATGCGGATTGATGATATCAGCGCAGTCGATGTAACGCACGGGGGCGCGGGAGATAATCATCACCAGGCGGGTCGGATCGTGCTTTTTGCAGAATTCATAGATATGGCGCAGGTACACCGGGGAAAGTCCGCGGCATTCTGGTTCGTCGGAGATATAATAGACGATTCTCGGGTTATCCCGGTTTTTTTCGATGGCCGCCAAGAGCGCATCAAACACTTTTTGCGACGGTTCGAGGTCGAAGACTGCTTCTTCGGTTTCAATGCCTTTGCCTATCAGGCGGGCGATCTCCAGCCCAATCCATCCGTCCAGGTTAAAGGGGTGCTTAGCTGCTTGGGTTGGGTATTTTTCATTGAAGGCCTTGGAGCAGACCCAGCCCGGGCCGCCATACCAGCCCAGCAGAAATTCCGGTTTGCCGTTGACAATCACTCGGCCGTTGCGTACCCATGCCCTGGCCTTGTTGATTCGGCGCACGGTTCTGGCAAGCTCGCCGATCTTCACCGGGATATCGCCGGGAATCTGCGAGATGTCGATGTCAAATTCGGCTTTCCCGCCGGCTACCTTCAAGTGATGCGGAGTCCCGGCCACTTCCAGGGTGATTTCATCGGCTGGGATATTGACTTCGACAAAGCCTTGCAGGCGTTTGTCAGCCTCGCCGGGATAGAAATTGCCGGCATATTGCGGTGAAGTGAAGACCAGTTTCAGGGGTGAGGCATCAACCAGCACCGGGAAGCCGCGTTCATGCACCGTCTTGCCGCTTGCCGCCTGTCGCAAGATGAAGTTGACCTGATTCCGGCCGGCTTGAGACAGCTGCACTTGAGAGGAAATCGTGTTGCTTCCGCTTTTCAGGTTAAGCTTGAAGGTCTGGCCGCAGGTTTCCAGCAGATATTCCCCGGCTGGCGCCGCACCTAAGATGATGACAGTTTCCAGGGTGCCGCTGAAACCCTCGGCATTGCGGCTGCTGGTCTTGAAAGTAGCCGAATCGATTCGCAAATCACAGGCATTGGGCTTGCCGGGCATTCCGGTGAACTTGTTGAAAAGGTCGGTTTCATGGTTGGAATAATTCAGGGCGCTCCAAGTGCTGTTTTCATGACGGCCAGGAGAATAGCGCGCTACATTGACCAGCCAGGTGCTTTTCCATGCTGAAGCAGGAGTCATGTACAAGCTCGCCAGTGGGATTTTGACTTCGAGACACCAGCCGCCAGGAACTAAACGGGTGCTGTATTCCCAGGCCGGAGAATAAGCGTCTGGAGTGATATTTCCCCGCTCTGCATAGAATTGCTGCCAGCTGGCGCCGCCGGCGCTGACGACAAACTGATAGAATTCATCGCCAATCCCAGTAGGCACGAGGAAAATTTCCACCACATCATTGGTCCAGGGATTGGAATGCGGGCCTTTTTTTAGGTCGGCTCGGGCCTCTCCTGGGTCATCGCAAGTGACGGCAAAATAGAGGTTCTCTTCATCTGCCAGGGCCTTGAAAGAGGTTTTCAGAATTGGGTCGGTTTTCCCGGCTGACTTGAGCAGGCGGAATTCACCGGCTGC
>Ga0209723_1001877_pt1 | contig 30454 bp, 20 predicted proteins | sample BiotimSIPDNA_2_FD_185750 | JGI IMG/M metagenome (GOLD analysis project Ga0209723, IMG submission 185750) | Anaerobic biogas reactor microbial communites from Washington, USA - Biogas_R2 time_0 SIP DNA (SPAdes) (version 2) | ecosystem: Engineered > Bioreactor > Anaerobic > Unclassified | place...
CACACAGTCCCACAGCCTGACCCGCCAGAGGCAGTCGTCAACGAACGACTGTACGTACGGCTATGCCAACGAAGATGCAGAGGGTGGAGTCGTGCTGTGGCTTCGTTATCAATCGGTGACCGATTACCATTTTGCCGTCGGCTGCAAACGTGGCCGCCGCCAGCTTGGTTTTATCATTCGTCGGCGTATAAGTCCAATGCTTGGGCCAGGGTTTGGAGGTGGGTGCGGATGCGGGTGGTGTTGCGTTCTCCGAGGCGCAGGAAGAGCTTCTGGGCGTCGTTGAGGGCTTCCAGCTCAGGATTCTGCCATTGGCAGAACGTGCCGTCCCTGTCTATGGCGACTAGGCGGGCGTCGTCTTTGACGACGGGGGTGCTGAGGATGACGGTGCAAGCGGAGGTGAGAAGTTCCCGGAACTGGCGGCCGCGGTAGCCGAGTTTGTTCAGGGCTTCCTGCAGGGCCGGCTCCAGGCGCGGATAGAGCTTGGCAACGGCGTCGGGGTCCAAGGAGCAGAAGACATCTATGGCGAAGTCATAGCGGGCGGCTGCGGCCGGCGCAATGACCCAGGCGTCGCCGTCCTTGGCGCGGACTGCCGAGAAAGCCTGTTTGGAGCGGAGGAAGTCAGCGGCGCCGAGCGGTCGGTCGCCCTGGCTGATGTCGTCCAACATGCGCACGAAGCGGACGATGATGTCCGACTGCTTGAGCCATGTCATCCAGAGTGGATTCGTACTCAGGTGGCCGGCTAGGGTGGTCAGGGTTTGCGTGGCCAGTTGCAGGGTCAGGGGCGGTGGCGGGGGGGCTTCCTGCTTGGCGGCGGTGGCGTTGTCTGGTGGGGTCGTCAGAACTGTCGGTTCGAGTTCGGGGGTGGGGGGCGGCTCGGCCGGGTCCTGTTCTGGCGGCGGCAGCGGCGGCAGTTCCGGCGGCGATGGGGGCTGGACTACGGCGGGGGTCGGGGTGGGCGGCGGCGGTTCGGTCTTGGTCACCTGGTAGATGATGGCGCCGATGAGCATGGCCAGCGGCGGGATGCCATAAATGCAGATTTTGCGCCAGAGTGGGGGCATGGGGGTATCCTTCAGAGATTGGCGAATGTGGTTGATTTCGAGGCCTTGGCTAGGCCAAGCAGCTTGATTAGGTGAAGAGGCGCCAGACGTATTGGACGGCGTCGACGATCCATCCGGCTTGCGTCAGGCATTGCCGGAAGAACAGTCGGGTGGCGGCCTGCCATTGTCGGGTGGCGAACATCAAGACCAGGAACAGGAAGACGATGTTCCCGGTAATGACGATGCACAACGAGAAAACAGGCCCCTTGAAGCGAAGGTCCTGCTGTCCCGCCTTGATGGCGATGAAGGTCATGACGAGATGATAGGCGTAGGCTGCGCCAAGGCAACCGGCGAAAATGCGGACGACTAGTGGGGGCATGGGGTCGATGACGAACAGCATTAGGCCGTACAAGCCCATCAGCACGAGAAGATGAAATGGCAGAATGTATGGCGACAGGATGATCCAGACGTTGGGGTTTTTCACTTGGACCTGGCCGCTCGCCATCTTCAAGGAGAATTTGCCGGTTTCCCGCATGAACAGCTTGGCCGTCAACCAATGCGTGAGTTCATGGCCGCAGACATAGACCGGTGTCATCCGGAAATAGGGAAAAATGCAGAGGCCGGCCAGGAAGCCGATGCCGCAGAGAAGCGCTAAGCGCTCGTTGGCGAGAGCCGAGGCCAACTGCCAGGAGCAGGCGATCAGTGCGACGCCAACATACACCATGAGCAGAATCGCCAGCCCCCGAAGCAAGTGGTGCCAAAATGGTTTCATAAGCTTAAAATAAATCCAGGGCCGAAAAATGCAAATCGCCAGGTCTCAGCGCTTTTTTAGGGGCGAGGGGCTGAATGCTGAATGCTGAATGCTGAATGCTGAATGCTGAGGCGCATTTCATAATTCATCATTCATCATTCATCATTCATCATTCATAATTCGTTAGGGGCGAGGAGCTTGAGCCTTGGTGGGGAGATGCATAAATCGTCGCCCCTGTCCGCGTATGCGCGTCAAAAGTTACCTTAACGGAGTCTAAATGACTACGCCTTAGGCGCATATTTCCGGTCGGAGAGGACGAGTTCCAGAAACAGGGTGGCCGACCAGCCATAGTCGCGGAAAGGCTGCCCAAACACGGGGTCGCCCAGGGCGATCTGGGGCTTGCGCAGCAGCACTGGCGGGTCGTCCTCACTGCGGTCGTCGTAAAATTCGAAGAACGTCCCGTAGAGCCGGAAGAATTTCAGTTCTTCGGCGACTGTGTCGCGAGCCAGTTGTTCGGCGTCTTCAAGGAATCCGTAGCGTTTCAGGCCGTGGATGATCATATAGTTGATATTGATCCAGACTGGTCCTCGCCACATGTCTTTGCTGTAGGCAGCAGTGTTTTCGGCTGCGATGGACGGGACGCGGAACGGCGTTCCAAAGGTGGCGGGGTTATGCAGGTGGTCGCGCAGGCGGCGGGCCTGGGTCGGAGTCGGTGCGCCGCATAAAAGCGGCAGCAGGCCAGCGCTGGCCATGATGTCGGTTTGGCGTTTGCCGGCAGTGTCGTAGTCGACATAAAATCCCAGCTCTTCGTTCCAGAGCTGTTCGTTGATGAGCCGGCACAGGCGTTGGTAGTGATCCTGCCAGTAGTCGCGCCGTTCCGGCTGGAATTGGGCCATCACTTCGCATTCGTGAGCCAGATAGGCATTGAAGTCAGTGGCGTCGAGCTGGATAGCGCCATCAAAGCGTGGCGAGTTATCCATGCCGCTTTCACCGCTGCGGCAGTGTTTTTCGGGGGAGATGAACCATTCGACCAGGCCGCCGCCGTCAGTGTCACGGTTAGCCATGACCCATTCCAGGTAGCGTCCCAGCTTGGGGATCAGCCGATTTCTCCAGGCTGGGTCAGACTCTATTTCCTCAAGTTGTTTGATGGCCAGGCCAAGGACAGGCGGCTGGGTTACGGACGACCTGGTCGTCGGGGTGGCCATGTGCGGGATATAGCCGTCTTCGCGCTGGGCATCAAAGACGGCTTCAACTAAGGATCGGGCGAGCTTGATGTCGAGGCGGCGGATGCCGATGGCGTGGAAGACGGAATCCCACAGCCACATATTCTTGTGGGGCCAGCGGTCCGGTGTGCTCCAGGTGGAACGAATCATGCCCTCGGGCGTGTAGATTTGGGTTTTAAATTGAGAAAGCGCCTTGATGCAGGCGGCGTGGAGGTCGTCTGGAAGCCGGTCAGGAAGCGTGACCGAATTGAGGAAACGGGCGCGTTGCTGCAGAATAGGCTCCAGTTCGGCGGTCAGCAGCGCGTCGTCCAGCTTCCCGGCTGGCGCCAGGACTGTCCTGGCACCCTGGACAGCCGTGACTAGGTTGTCGTCATGCTCGGTGACGACGAAGTCGCCTTCAATCACGAGATTGTGGGTATCGGCGAGAACCAGCCGGGAAATTTTCCCTGGCGCTGTCAGAATTGCGAAATCGCCGGTCAGCTCGACTTTAGACGGCGCTGGTCCCTGGTAGCGGAGCGTGGCGCGGCCAGGGATTTTGACTTCGACGGCGTAGTCGTCCGCCGTCCGCAGAACCAGGCCCTTGGCGTAGTCGGTGGGGCCGTCGAGTCCGGAAAAGGCCATGAGCTGTCCACGTGTCCATAGGTTGGGATACTGCATGAAAAGGCTCCTTTGCTTGCGGGAAGATGAAGGGCGAGCGTGAGAAAACGGAAATGGATTTTTGCAATTGCGGCTTGGTGGCATTAGGGTAATGGCTTTGCACGTCCGCCTGCGGCGCGGGTAAGGCGGTCTTTTATTTTATTTTTATGGAATAATTAGGATACCATCACCATCACGGAAAGGCAAGCGCATGTACAGACGAATCATGTTTTTGTTTGGGGCTTGGCTGGCTGGCGGCGCCGTTCTGGCGGCGAATCTGCTGAAGAACCCTGGCTTTGAGGGGGGCAACACCCTGTTTGACACGCAGCAGTACTGGGCCGGCACTGTGGAGCATATCCAAGATGCCGCGCAGGCGCGCACCGGCAAGGGCGTTATCCGCCTAGTCTCAACGCCTGGCCGCGGCACCGTCTTTGGTCGGCTGCTGCTGCGTGGTCGGCAGTCCGAGCCGTCCGGGAAAATATATGTTTTCAGTTTGTGGGCGCGAGGAACCGGCGCGCTGCACCTGGGTGGCATTCGCTATATCACCCCGCCAGAGGGCAAGCCACCCTACGAGTATGAATGGCAGGAAGAAGGGGTGACGTTGACAGGCGCCTGGCAGAAAGTCAGCTATACGATTGATCTGAGCCGCAGGGTGGCCAATTCCTTGGCCATGGTCGTCGAACTGCGCGGCGAGGGCGAGGCGTATCTTGACGATGTCAGCCTGGAGACCGTGGTACAGCCAGGGGCGTTTGTGACTGCACAGTCAAGGCACCTGGTGCAGCCGGTCGGCAAGGCCGAGGATTTGGTCTTGACGACGCAGCCGCAGGCGACGGTGTTTGTCAGCATTGCCAAGGGCAAGGACGAACCGGTCTGTCATGAGTTGACCAGCAGCGCCGAGGGCAAAGCCGTTGTGCCGGGTGCTTGGTTCGTCTCCGCAGAGCCGGTCGACTGCCGGATTGCCGTCTGCTCGGGCGGCGCGGCTGCTCATGTTGACGTGACTTTTGTCCCTCAAGAAAGCTTTGACCGCTCGCTGGACCTGGCCAAGGGCGCTGCCCTGACCAAGCCGCTGCGGATTCTGTATCTTGGCGACAGTCTGACTGATTTCGACCGTGGCCGGAATTACTGCGATAAGGTCGACTTCTGGCTGAACCAGGCCTTCCCCGGCCTGGCCAGCTTTCACAATGCCGGCGTTGGCGGAGACTATATCACGCGCATGGAGGATCGGATGTATGGTCGGCCAGCGCACCGCAAAGAGATGTATGACGGCCTGTGGAACGAAAAATACGACCTGGTTTTCATCTTCCTGGGGCATAATGACACCAAGACTACCGCGAAAAGCGAACTCAAGGTGCCCGTGGTCCCCCCCGAGGCGCAGGATGAGTCTTTTCGCAAGGTGGTTGCGCAAATTCGGCAGCATAGCCAGGCACCCATCGTCTTCATCTCCGGTGCCTCCATGGTCGAGGAAATCTGCCGCCGCAACTACGAGAAGGTCCTGCCGACGCGTCCGAACTCAAGCCTCTTCGGCCTGCCAGAGCATGTCGAGGCCTTTAATGACGTCCTGCAAAAACTGGGCAAGGAATTAGGCATCGCCTATCTGGATGTCTATGCGCCGATGAAGAATCACCCTGACAAGCCGTCGCTGTTCTATCCGACCGACGGCGTCCATTTGTCCACTGCCGGACATGCGTTTGTCGCCGATGCGATCTTGGCGGCGCTGGCGTCCGGAATCGGCCGTTAAGCCTAACTTTTGTGTCGCCTCTCCGAGGCTAAGGCTTGGGGAAGGACTACACCCCAGGTTCCGCTTCGCTTCACCTGGGGTTACTCATGGTTGCGCCTCTCCGAGGCTAAGGGGCGGCCTGAAGGCCACCAGTACGACATACGTCTGCATGGAGTCTGTACTCAAGCGCTCATTGCAAAACTTTACATATTATGGTTATGGCTATATATAATTTGATGGCTAATCGGTCGCCGATTGATGATGCTCGGAGTCCCGACAATCAGCCGAACTAAGCACCCGGGGTAAGGCGCTTTAGTGGACAGTGGACAATGGACGGAAGTGGACATTAGTAGACAATGGACTGTGGACTTTAGAGGACGTTAGTGGCAGTGGACGTGGACGGAAGTGGACAGTAATGGACAAGCGGAGCTTTCGACACGTATCTTGTACAGGCTTTCAGACGCTGAAGATGCATCATGATTACAGTTATATCTACATGTGCCGTAGGCACTTAACCATGCTTAACCCCAGGCTTTCAACCAGGGGCGGGCCTATTCTGTCACAGGATTTCTCACATTAACGGGAAAAAGGGGGTGCGTTCAGCTTGTCCGAAAAACGGCTGAACGCACCCCCCAGGAGGAAGCTTGCATTTTTTATCTGAAATTAGTGGTTCGTCACTGCCAGCGCCATTTGCTAAAATCGGTGACGAATTTGCCATCTTCCTGGAATGTTCCGAAGTCCTGTTGCCTGAGCAATTCGACATGGCCGTCGGCAAATGCGAAATTCGCTTGGTTGTCTCCATGTCGGAAATCCTTTTCGAATTCCCAGTATCGTTCCGGCATCAGATAGGGGCCTTTTGAATCGGCAAAGAGGACGATTTGCGCCGGGACTCTTAAGAACTGCAGTTTTGGCGCTGGTGCTCCATGTTTTTTGGAAGCGTTGTCGTTCAGGAACCAGTTCATTCCATAGCTGGCGACTCCTTGGACGCTGGGGTTGAAAAGCGGGCTTTGTTTTTCAAACATGTAGGTATTGCGGGGATCGGCGGGGCAGGCAAACACCAAGGGGTCTTTGGAATAGGGGCGCAAGCAATCTGACCAGAATTTCCACAGCGGTTTCATGGGAATGGTGACCGGAGGGAGTCCGCCATGATCCTCTTCGTAGATAAGAATCATCTGATACAGCTGTTGGAGATTGCCAGCGCACTGGACTCGCCTGGTTTGATTCAATGATCCAGCCGCCAAGGTAAAAAAGAGCAGTGCGGATACCACTAACACCCAAAGAAGTTCACGGTAATTGCGCATTTTCTTGTTTCCTTGTTGTTCGCTTCGTTTTGTCAAGAACGATGCGGTTGCATCGTTCTGGACTTACTTGCTTTTAAGCGGCTAAGCCTATTTTTGGGGGGTCTTCATGAGTTTTTAAGTTACACTAAAAATATATTTTTACAAGGGACTTGACTTCCAATATTTTGCGGCTATAATTAGGCACTGGCAAATGTTTGCCGCAGTTATGCTGCGGCTATAATTAGGCATTGGCAAATGTTTGCCGAGGTATTAACTTTTGGAGTTTTTCGTGATGACTTTGCGTGAGCTATCGAAGCGTACTGGTTATTCTGTGTCGGTTTTATCTCGTGCCTTGAATCCGACTCCGGATGCTTCATGCAATGTATCTGCTTCGACGCGTCAGAAGATTCGTCGTTTAGCGCATGAGCTTGGTTTTCGTCCGAACCGTCTAGCTTCCTGCGTGCGTCGTGGCAAAGCTCCCTCTTTCGGTGTTTTTTTGCCTACTTACAGCGGTTCTTTGATTAGCGATGCAGTTTTTGGGATTTCCCGTGCTGCGGCAGAGCGGGGCCTGTCCTTAAATTTTTATTTTGGCGAGGGTGGGGATTACCGATCTTTTTTAAAGCGGATGATTGACAACGGCCACCTTGGCGTGATCACCGGGAGCCTTGCCATTCGTGGCGGTGATTCTTCTTCTGCACGTTTGCAGGAGCGTTATATGGATGAGGGTGGGAAGATCGTTTTTTTCAATGAGTATCCCCATCCCTTGCCGAAGGAACGGGAGCCGCAATCGTATTCAGTCTTATCCTATGATGATCATGCCGGTGGGAAGATGGCTGCGGCTTATTTGCATGCGCAACACTGTCAGAATCTGTTGCTTGTCACGTTAGGGAGTGCTCCATGTTATCTGGAAAGACAGGCTGGTTTTGAAGAATTTTGCCTCGAAAACAAGTTGGCATATAGGATTATGGAAGGTTGGGGCGCGGATGAACACCGCCGTAATCTCCTTCCTGACTTTTTCGAGGAATTGCTGAATTTCTTGCGGCAGCAGTCGGGAGCAACGACCGGCATTTTTGTCCCCTCGGATTACATGTTGCTGGATATCATGATGCATTTATCGACTACAGGCATGCAAATAGGCAGGCAGGTGTTTCCGGTTGGTTACAATTTCAGCGATTTCATGCGTCGCATCAGCGGCTGGCCCTTCGCCACCATACAGCAGGATTTTGTCAAAGAAGGGCATTTGGCCATCACCTTGCTGGAAGAGTTAATAGACGGAAAAAGCGGGAAGCAAGTGCGCTTGCAGCCGGAGTTGCGCCGATGCAATCCGGCAGAAGACAGTTAACCCAATCATCCGCGCAAAACAAAAATATGGACGCTGCCGAAACTGGCTGGGAATCAATCAAGAAGAAATCCAGCAATATCTCGGGGAAAATCAGCTATGACAACAAAACCGAACAATATTCCCTTCACCGATGGAAACCTCTGCTGTGATGCTCGCCATCGGTTAAACAAACGGAACAATGCCATGAAACATCGGAACCCGCTGGTGGAAATTTTTTGCCTGAGCTTTTTGTTCACAGCCAGCGCCTTTGCCCTGGATGCGGATACCGCCCAGTTGCAATTTGAAAATGGCACCTTTACCCTGCACAGCAAATTGCCAGGAAAAGAAAGTTTTCAGGGTGAATTTCAGGTACTCGATGGACTTACCGGGCAACTTTTTCAGCAAGCAGAGGCCTTGACGAATTCTCTTTTCAAATGGAGGTCCCTGGTATCCAGTTCTGAAAAACTGTTCCGGCTTGACAATACGATACGGAATTTGACAGAACGTGAATTGCGCCTGGAACCTGGCCTGAAACTGTTGGTGCCTAGAGAGCAAGGCGATCTTTTCTGGGGCGGTTTTGACGTGCTGGAAACTGGAGAACCCATTTTGCAGCGGCTTGGCTTCAAAGGCAAAACCAGCAAGCACCTGGGCGGCGGCCTCTGCCAGCCATTTCCAGTGGCAGCACTAATTGCCGCTGATAAAACCGTTTTCCTGGGGCAGTTCCAGTTCGATCAAGTCAGCTGGAATGGTGCACGTTATCGGATTATCGATGAAAAGAGCGCCGAACTGCAATTTTCCCAGCGACTAGTGCTGGCGCCAGGACAGACCTTGGATTTCCGCTTTATCATTGGCCTGACACCACGCAAATTTGGCTGTGAAGAAAATGTCGTGCAGGCGATGTACGATGCCTGGCCGGCCCAGTGGTTGCCTGTACAGGGTCAGGACAATCGCTATATCTGGAGTGCACACAGTCAATACCGCGCCTGGTATTACAAACCGGACTGGGAAAGGGAACGGCGTTATTATGCGGCTGTTGACTGGGCCTTCACACCATATAAACGGGCAGGAGACCACTGGGGCAAAGAGGAGTTATGGGACTATGAATCCGTTTTCCCAATCCGACCGGACTCCTTTGGCTCCATCTCTCATGGTATTCGTTTCGATTATACCAAGAGGACACACGCAGATTTCCATCGACTGCGAAAAGAAATCTTTTTGAAGAATGCCCGGGATTTCGGCTATTCGTTTTACACGGGTATGGCCTGGTGTGAAATCAATCTGGCCAAGGAAAAATATCCTGATGCAATCAACTACGATACAGAAGGTGGTGTGGCGCATATCCTCGGCCCCTGGTCGACCGGCCATGACCAGGAAATCCGGGTCTTCCCGATGGGCACTTCATACGCCAAGGTTTTACGGGAAGATATCGCAAAGCTTTGGAAGGAACTTGATTTGCCCGGCTTTGCCTTTGACTGCGGCACCCCCGGCGTCAATTATCGCGGTCCGGCAGTCAACAATCCGGAACTGCCGGGCAGAGCGTGGGATGACAAAGGGATTTTCATTGACGAGCTGGTAGCCGTCAACGACCTTATTGACTTTGTCCACCAGCTTGATCCGGATAACCCGCCTTATGTCTGGAAAAATGGCCAGGGGCGAGCGGACTACGTGATGATTGAGACCAGTATATTCGACCCGATTTTCCGCAGCTGGATGCCGTTAACTCGTTACAATATCGGGATGCGTGCGGCTGTCGTACACGGCCATGGCTACCTTATTGATCAAACGATTCCGAATTGGCGAAACCTCAACCAAGAGGAATTCTACCATGAAATGGCGAAACTGGCCGACCATGCCGTCTTGACTGATTTTCAGTATGGAGTCACCCAGAATCACGTCACCCAAAACGGAAATCCCCAGAGCATCTATGCGATGCCGGAATTAATTGAATGCAACCTCAATGGCTGGCAGGCACTGATTCCGGTAGAGCTAAGCCAGCAGGGGAAATATCTCTATCAGGCCCGCTATGGACGTGGCGCCAGCAGCATCTTGTATTTTGGCAACCCATGGCCGGAGCCGATGCCCATTGAGTTTCGGGTAGACAACTCCGAGCTGGGCAGAGGCAGCAACTTGTTTGTGACAAAAATGCGTGATCAGGCCACGCTGCACAACCGCGTTGAAGGTAGCAATACCTTTTTTCAGGACTCCCTGCCTTCACGCCGTCCCCGGCTGTATGAGGCTGTCATCAATTTGAGCGCACTGCCGGTCGAAGGGAGCCTTGAGGCAGTCGTCAGCAGCTATAAAGACATCAATCAAATCCGCTTTGATATTACTCTGAAAGGGAATTCACCATTCAAAGCTATTCTGACGCCGCGTTTTATTCACCGCTACAACGCTTCAATCCTGGTCAACGGCACAATGACCAGCCCGGCAACGCCTGCTGAAATCCCTGCCAATGCCCATATCACCGTGCGCTTCCAGTCTGATTTTTTTCATTGCAAAGCCGCCGAAATCCTCTCGTTCCCTTTTGTTGACGCAGAAGGAAAGCCTGCCTTTGCGATTCAATTACCTGCCAAAGCCCATGCCTCTGAGTTAAAGGAAGCTGCTCATCTACAGGATTATTTCAGATTTACGGCTGACCAGAAAATTACTTTGGCGGGAGAGATTCCAGTTGTGCAACTGCCTGAAACCGCTCCTGACCCGGCGGTACTCATTACCGTCGGGCGTGGTGAAGAAACAGGGATTACCCGTCGTGCCGACCGCCTCGAACTTTGTGCAGCTGATGCAGACGAAGCCTATGCCATGCTCAAGGAAATGGCATACGTCATGGATCGCCGATTCCCCTATATCATCCCCTTTGGCCCAGTTAATAGCGTTTCACAGGAAATGCTGAAAAAATTCAACATGCCGGAGAATCCGCTGCCATTCGAACGTTGTTTTGAAAGCATGGAGTTTGCTCAATGATGAAAAGAACAGAATACCGTATGTTCCATGCAATCCTGACCGTAAGCCTGCTGGCGGGTTCATTTTTGCTGGCGAAGCCTATGCCTATCGTGGGACGTGTGGAACTTGTTGAAACCGTGAACACACTGCCGGAAGTTCACTTGGCTAACAATCGTCTCGAACTGACCTTCCTGCCGGATTCCATGGGACGAATCTCCCAAATCCGACACCGCGCCAAGCAAAAGGAGCTGCTGCAACCTTACATACAGAAAATCCTGCATGGAAATCCGCTTTTTGCGCCCTCGACCAGCAACATCTGCGGAATCAGGGAAATGTTTTGGGGAATTAAAATGACCGGAAGTGATATTCCGGTGCGGCTTGTCCGGCAAAGCGAAAACCAAATCGAATTTGACAGCCTGCATTATGGTAATACTGCCTTTGGCCTGCAACGAAAAGTCCATCTGGTGCCGGACAGCATGCTCCTCGAGTTCTCCCTCAAGCTCCGGAATAACTCAAGCGCAGCTGCGACATACTCCCTTTGGTTTAACTTAACGCCTGTACTGCCTATACATACCATGCTTCCAATCAAGGGTGGTGCGCAACCGGTACGCGGCAGAGGTTTGCAGAAACTCGCCGATGAAGACACACTCTTTGCCGGCAAGCAGGGGCAGTACTTTTATGCGCCGGCAGCCCCATGGGCGGCAGCACGTCTTGAATCAGTCGGCTTGCTGATGGTTATCTGCTTCGACATGAAAGAACTCCAGCCGGACGGATTTTTTTACTCCTGGGGAGGTATCACTTCAAGTGGCGAAATGCGGACTTTCGAGCCGATTTTCGGGAGCCGGGAACTGGCACCCGGGGATGTGTGTGAACACCAGTACCGTATCCTTTTTCTGCCGGAAATGGAAGCCCTGCGCGGCATGATTGGTAACACCGGAATCAATGCGAGCTTTTCGAATACGGAATTACAGTTGGAATTCGCGGCGCCGGTTGCCACTGCGGGACAATCCGTGGCTGTCAATCTGAAAAATGCGACAGAGACCATTTCCCTGGGCAATATCCGCATACCGGACCTGGTTCCAGAAAAAACAGAGAAACTAAGTCTTCGCCTGCCCAACTCGATTGCCACAGGCAGATACCGCGTTCAACTCAGCACGGATGCAGAGACCATTGAACTGATCGGAGCCGTGCTGGAACGTTGATTTTCATGCTGTTAAATTAAAAGGCAGGTAATGTGCGGACATTCGGACTATAAGACGATGAATGAACTCCGAAGCCTGGCTACCAACCCCAGGCAGCAATTCTGGATAGGAAACTGGTAATTATGGACAATTGCCGCACTAAATGAAGCTTAGGGGGGACTATAGCGTCCACAACTTAATTAGGATACGATCATCACGGAAAGACAAGCGTATGAATAGACGAATCATGCTTTTACTTGGTGTTTGGCTGGCTGGCAGCGCAGTTCTGGCAGCTAACCTGCTGAGGAATCCCGGTTTTGAGAGGGGGAATACCCTGTTTGAAACGCAGCAGTACTGGCCCGGCACTGTGGAGCATATTCAAGATGCTGCGCAGGCGCGCACCGGCAAGGGCGTTATCCGTCTAGTCTCAGAACCGGGGCGCGGCACTGTTCTTGGCCGACTTCGGATGCGCGGCCAGCAGGCTGAGCCGTCCGGGAAAACATACGTTTTCAGCTTGTGGGCGCGAGGTGCTGGAACGCTGTATCTGGGTGGCATTCGCCAAATCACCCCGCCTGAAGGCAAGCCCCCCTACGAGTACGACTGGCAAGAAGAAGGGGTGACGTTGACGGACGCTTGGCAGAAGGTCAGTTATACGCTTGATCTGAGTCGCCAGATGGCCAAATATTTGGTTATGGTCGTCGAACTGCGCGGCGAGGGTGAGGCGTATCTTGATGACGTCAGCCTGGAGACCGTAGTTCAGCCAGGCGCGTTTGTAAGTGCGCAGACGAGGCACCTAGTGCTTCCGGTCGGCAAAGTCGAGGAATTGGTTTTGACGACGCAACCGCAGGCGACGGTGTTGGTCAGCGTCACCAAGGGCAAGGACGAACCGGTCTGTCATGAGTTGACCAGCAACGCTGAGGGCAAAGCCGTTGTGCCGGGTGCTTGGTTCGTCTCCGCAGAGCCGGTCGACTGCCGGATTGCTGCCTGCTGGGGCGGCGCGATCGCCCATGTCGATGTGGCCTTTGTCACTCAAGAGAGCTTTGACCGCTCTATGGACCTGGCCAAGAGCGTTGCCCTGACTAAGCCGCTGCGGATTTTGTATCTTGGCGATAGCTTGACCGATTTCGATCGTGGCATGAACTACTGCGACAAGGTCGACTTCTGGCTGAACCAAGCTTTCCCCGGCCTGGCCAGCTTTCACAATGCCGGCGTTGGCGGCGACTATATCACGCGTATGGAAGACCGGATGTATGGCCGGCCAGCACACCGCAAAGAGATGTATGACGGCCTCTGGAATGAAAAATATGACCTGATCTTTATTTTCTTGGGGCATAATGACACCAGGACCACTACGGAAAGCGAGCTCAAGGCGCCCGTGGTTCCCCCCGAGGCGCAGGACGCATCTTTTCGCAAAGTGGTGGCGCAAATCCGGCAACATAGCCAGGCACCGATTGTCTTTATCTCCGGCGCCTCCATGGTTGAGGAAATTTGCCGCCGCAACTATGAAAAGGCTCTGTTGACGCGTCCCAATTCAGTCCACTTCGGCCTGCCAGGGCATGTCGAGGCCTTTAATGACGTCCTGCAAAAGTTAGGCAAGGAATTAGGCATCGCTTATCTGGATGTCTATACTCCGATGAAGAATCATCCTGACAAGCCGTCGCTGTTCTATCCGACCGACGGCGTCCATTTGTCCACTGCCGGACACGCGTTTATCGCTGATGCGATCTTAGCGGCGCTGGCGTCCGGAATCGACCGTTAAGCCGCTTTTTCACCTGGCCAGCAGCGGCCGGGCTATACCTAATGTTAGACTGGAGAAGAACATGGAAATGACAACGTGGCGTCAACGGCTGGGACTGGCGACCCTGCTGGTTTTGACGCTAAATTTGGCTGCGGACGAGGCGCTGCCGCAGTCATCCGGACCATCGCCATCATCCGTGGCGTCGCTCGACGAGGTTCGGGTTGCGCAGCTGTTTCCCGCGGCTGTTGACTATGGCTGGCGCCGCTACGCCAACGCCTTGCCGTCGTTGCTTCGTCATGTCGCGGAGTCGACCCACATCAACGTTGTTCCCGAGCCGGTCGCCATCAGCGATTTTGCGGATGAACGGCTCTTGGAATGCCCGTTTGTCTATGCCAATTTCGCCGACCGTTCGGATTGGACATTCAGCTCGGCCGAGGTCGAGCAGCTACGTGGCTATCTGGATCGAGGTGGTTTCCTGTACATCGATGCCGGCATCACCGCGTCATTCCTCCGTGAACATCCTGAATTGGGGCAGCATCACAGCTATGCCGAATGGGATGCGTGCCCAGAGCTGAAGACGGCTTTCGCCGCAGTTTTTCCGGACGAGGAATTCCAGCCGCTGCGGCGCTCAGACCCGCTGTTCCGGGCCTTTTACCAGGGGCTTCCCGACACCTCGCTGCTGCCAGACACGGTGAAGAGCTACACCGAGCAGGAAAAATGGCCTGACGGCACGTATTCCTCCGTCGCCTTGCGTCGGCAAGGGCGCATTGCCGTGCTGGCCACTCCGATTGTCGCTATGGGCTGGGGAAAAAATAGCCTTGGGCAGTGGGATACGACTATTCGCTTCCGGGTTCTGGAAGGCACGGCCGGCCTGGGCGACTACTTGGCGACAGCGGCCTACAGCGGACCGCGCTTCGAAGTGGTTCGCGAGGACGGCGGCAAAGACGTCATCTATTGCCAGGACGCGGCCATGCCAGCCTGGGCCAATGAACCCGGTGGTCAGTGGCGCGTGTTCCGCTATTACGCCAGCCGCGAAATCAGCGATTTCGCGCATGTCTTCTATACGCGCCTGGGAACGAACATCCTGCTCTATGCCTTGACGCGCTGAATTGCGAGAACGCCGCTCGCCTCGGGCTAAAGCGTTTTAGTGGACAGTGGACAATGGACGTTAGTGGACTTTAGTGGACGCCAGTAGACGATGGACTGTGGACAGAAGTGGACATTAATGGAGAGTGGACGTGGACAGAAGTGGACGTTAGTGGACGGCGGCTGCGGACGTAGTTCCTTCGACCCTCGCCCCTAACGAATGATGAATTATGAATTATGAATTATGAATTATGAAATGCGCATCAACACTCATCATTCATCATTCATCATTCATCATTCATCATTCATCATTCAGGCTCTTGCCCCTAATGTTTTTTCATGATGGCGTTGATTTTGAGGCAGAATCGCCTGGTTGCTTCGCGGACGGCTTCGGCGACGGCCTCGTCTGGCCGGCGGCGGCTGTACCAGGTCGTGGCTGCTGCCTGTGCAATAATCTGGTAATCCTCGCTCAGGCCGATGCCCGCCACCGGGATGAAGTCGACGCGCTCCAGGAGGTCAATTTGGGGCGGACGGTGAAAATGCGCCAGTTCCATCAGGTCGTTGACCAGCTTTTGGCAGCAGGAGATTTCCGCTTCCGGCGGCATAGTCCCGGAAGCGATCTTTTTCCAGAGGCGACGGCAGCAGAATTTCCGCCAGTGGACTTTGAGCCAGCTGCGGATTGTCCTGCGTGAGTTCCAAAGGCCGGCGGCGACGGCCAGGAGCGCGGCGCCGACTAGGTAGTCGGCGATCGTCAGCCGATGCATCCAGGCCAGGGCAGCGCTGATCGTTGACATGGTGCGGTGATACAGCCCTAAGGCCGAAGCCTTGACCGAGGCGAGCATCTGCTTGAAGCTGTCGCTCAGGCGTTTCTTGATGACTTCGACGGCGGCCTTGGCAAGCTGGTTGATATCCGGCTCAGTGGTGTTGTTGTCCAGGACGGCCTTGGTCATGATTTCATCGTACAGGGCTTCGGTACGGGAGATTTTCTTGTCGGCAGGGGCTGCTTCCGTTTTGCTTTTGGTTGATGTATCCGTCTGCTCTTGCTGTTTTTTCTGGGTTGTCTTGACTGACACATATCCTTGCGGGGGCTTATAGGACAACTCTGGCGGCCGGTCGCCCCAGGAGTCGCCAAAGGGATCAAGGAAGGACTGGAGGATGTTCGGGCCTTCTTGCAGGCGGAGGTCGCCTGGCGGGACGCCGTCATACGTGAGCCAGCCGTAGGGTTCCACGAAAATCTGCGTCCAGGCATGGGCGTGGTATTCGTACACCTCAAAATAGTGAGCCAGGACATTGTATTTGCCAGGGGAATAGCCGGTGACCAGGCGCGCGTGCAACCCGGCCAGGCGAGCCAGGATGACCAGCGCCTGGGCGTAGTGCTGGCAATAGCCCTCGCGGCTTTCAAAAAGAAAATAATCGACGACTTCGCGGTCATCCGGAATCGGCGGCGTCTCCAGGTTGTATTTGAAGTTGCGGCGGAGATAGTCGCGCAGGGCGTCAGCCTTGGCCATAGGTGTGTCGGCGTTCGCTGTCAGGTCAAGGGCGAGCTGGCGCAGCCGCGGTGTGATGATTTTCGGCGGCAGGCTGCGGCAGTTCCAGCCGAAGTTGCGCGGCGGCTCCTGCCAGGCTTTAGGCTCCAAGCGGAGGTCGGGGATAGGGACATGCGATTGGACGCGGTAGTGCCAGGGCGGGTCAGGGATGTTGTTGCTTTTGAGGACGATGGAGACGGCGTCTGGCCTCTGCAAGATGGCGCGGATAGGGTCTTCCGCCCGATTGCTCTGGTTGCGCAGGGCGACTTGCTTGAGCTTATGGGCGTAGGGCAGGCGCAGGCTCAAGGGCTTCTCCAGGGAAATGTTCTGGATGATTTCCATGCTGTCTTGCGGCTCGTAGGTGTCGAGGCTGTTTTTCCCAGCCAGGAGGATGGGCGAGCGCGACCACGTGTCGCCGTCGTAGGTGTCATAAATTTGCATGACCCAGTAGAGTTTGGCGGGCGAGTAGGCGCGGAAGACCAAGTCTGTGCCCAAGGCGGCACCGCCCCCGCCGCCGTCGCGGGCGCTCATGGTCTTTGGATCGGTGGTGCTGACATGGGTTTTGGAAGGCTTGTCCGTCGGAGTCGGATTGTTGGCGCCGTCGGCTTCATGCTTGGTTTTTTCCCGGGTGAGGATATACTTGGTCGGCTTGAACCAATCCCGCCACAGTTCCGGGAATTCGAGGTCCTGCTCGGAATTGAAGGACACTGGCGCAATGCCGCGAGTGCGGAGCTTCTCGCGCAACGGGAATTGCGCCAGGCAGACCAGAACTAGGACAACGACGACGGCAAAGTGCGAGATGCGGTATTCCCAAGCGGAACGGGGCTTGGACAGGGGCGTGGGACGAGACTTGCCGCCCGCAGTCAGCGCCAGCATCCTGGTCTGGTAGAGGATGGTGATGCAGACTGCGGCGGCCAACGTAAAGGCCGGGAAGTACAAGGGCCGCCCCGGCGTGAGGCCGCCATAGCCGGCCAGGGCAATGCTGAGAACTGCCAGCAGCGAGTGTTCTCGCAGCACGCCGCCGACTAAGAGCGCGACGCCAATGACGGCGGCGCATTCAATCAAGGCTAAGTCGAGCGGATTGTCAGGCGCACGATGCTTGAACCAGGCGATGGCTGCCGCGCCAATACCCAGCTGGACCAGTTGCCGAAGCAATTCCGGAAACCATTTTTTGGGAATCCGGGAAAGCAGCATGGCGATGGGGGCAGCGCCGAGGACGGCGAAGGTCAAGGGTGAATAGCCTTTTCCCCAGAGTGCGCAGAAGACCCCGGTCAGATACAAGGCCAGAAAGCTGGCTTGCAGCGACAGGGAAATCTCAATTTGGGAGTGGGCAGGGCGCTTAGACATGGGGATGAGCAACGGTTGAAACGGGGCGAGCCAATGCGCCGGGCAGGGTGGTGGGTCGGCGGAAGCCTGGCGATATGGTCAGGGCCTGGGCCAGGCTCATGTCCGGCGTGAGTTGAATGGGAGTGAGGATGGCCGATGTTTGGCGGGGGGGAGAGGGCGCGGCGTCAGCGCGGCGGGCGCTCTGGGCCTGGGCAAAGGCTTTCTTGCCAGCGTAGTACCAGCGAACGTCCATGCCCTGCTCGACCAGGGTTTCCAATGCCTTGCGCAGGTGGAGGCTGTCAGCGCTGAGGCTGAGGCAGAACACGACCGTGTTGCCTGGAAGGGCGCGGCCGAGGTCTTCGAACAGAGTGTGGAGGCGGACGTTGCCCGGGGTCAGGGTGGCCAGGGCGTACATCACTTGCGGATGGGCTTGGCTGGCTGGCTTGGGCATGAACACGGTCGGCAAGGCGCCGCCAGCGGCAAAGGCGAACGAGCAGTACAAGCCGGAACAGTGGTAGCTCAGGCTGGCGGCGGCGCGAACCAGGTATTCCAGGTTCGACCAGGAGCCGTCGCTGACTTGCTGCTCGTGCGCATCCAGCAGGACGGCGACGGACATCACCGCGTTGCGCTCGAATTCCTTGACCATGAATTTGCCGAACTTGGCGCTGCTGCGCCAGTGGATGTAGCGCATGCCGTCAGCGTGGTTGTATTCGCGTACGCCGAAGAAGTCCTGGCTGGTTCCGGCTGCGCTGATCGGGTCGCCCGTAGTCGCCTGGGTGGCCTCGTGCTGGTGCAGCAGGAGGTCAGGGACTGGCTCGATAGGCGGATAGATGATGACCGAGGCCGGCAGCTGCACGGTCGTCTCCCGATAGAACAGCCCGGCCGGGTCGCCGCCGCGCAAGGTGATGGCGTTGAGCTTGAAGTCGCCGCGGCGGATGGCCAGGATAGGACGGTCAAAAGACTGGCTGGAGCGGCGCGAAATCGGCGGAATGAGCGCCCGATGGGGATTTTCCAGGGCAAAGGGGAGCTTTTCCTCCAGGGCAATGGCCTGTCGCCGCCGCCATTTGGGGTTTTCAATCGTCAGGGCCAGGTTGATCATCTGTCCGGCGGTGGCCTGGTCTGCCGGGCCGCGCTTGACCCGGAAACCGTGCAGGGAGAGCAGGGCGCTGATCAGGCTGGCGATGGTCAGGCCAATTGCGGTCCAGGCAATAAGCAGAGCAATCAGGGTGTGGTTGACCATGGCGACCAGCAGCCAGGCGATGCCGCTGAGAGCCAGCACCCATCCGCGTGTGGTTGGCCAGATGAAGCGCGCCATGTCAAAAAACTCCCTTATGCAACCTCAGGACGTGACGTCTTTTTCCCATTTTTCCATGGGCAGCTGAGCCAAGATGGCTTCGATGACGCTGACTGAAGACGGCCATTCGGAGCGCGCTTGCAGCTTCAGGGGCATGCGATGGGCGAGGACGCTTGGCGCCAGGTCGCGGACATCGCGCGGCAGCACATGGTCGCGGCCGTTGACAGCCGCCAAAGCCTGGCTGGCGCGCATCAGGGCCAGCGAGGCGCGCGGGCTGCACCCATAGCTGAAGGCCGGATGCTGGCGCGTCTCGGTGATGAGCGTCACAATGTAGTCGCGCACCAGCTCGGATACATGCACGGAACGGATCAGCGACTGGCAGTGGATGATGTCGCTGCCCTCGGCTACGTGCGAAATTAAGTTGAGCGGATTGACGGCCGCCTGGGTCTGGAGAATGTCCATTTCTATGTTTGGAAGCGGATAGCCCATGTTGAGGCGCATCAGAAAGCGGTCCAGCTGCGCTTCAGGGAGCGGATAAGTGCCGTGGAAGTCAATGGGGTTCTGAGTCGCAATCACGAAAAAGGGCTTGCGCAGCACGTGCTGGTTGCCGTCAACCGTGATCATGGACTCGGCCATGCATTCGAGAAGGCTTGACTGCACGCGCGGGGTGCCGCGGTTGATCTCGTCAGCCAGCACGAGATTGGTGAAGACCGGCCCAGGCATGAAGACGAACCGGCGCTGGCTTTCGTCGTAGATGCTGATGCCGGTGACGTCGCTGGGCAGCATGTCCGGCGTGAACTGGATGCGCTTGAAGTCGGTGTTGATGGAACGGGCCAGGGCCTGGGCCAGCTTTGTCTTGCCGACCCCGGGCACGTCCTCCAATAGCACATGGCCATCGCTGAGCAGAGCAATCAGAACCTTGCGGATGACGTCGTCCTTGCCCTGGATGACTCGTGCCATGTTGGCTTCGATCTTGTTGACGGTGTTGCGGACAAAGTCAAGCTGGCTACTCACCTGCTCGAAGCCGCTGCGCAGGTCGGTGTTGTCAGCGTCCGAGAGGTCGTCAGCGTCAAAGATGAGCAGCACCTCGTCAATCTGGATTTGGTCCAGGTGGTTGAGTTTAGTCGGTGCGTAGACTGGGTGGGCGTTGACAAAGGTGCCGTTGCGGCTGTTGAGGTCTTCGATGGTGACGACGTCGCCGTCGCGGTGCAGTCGGCAATGCTGTCTGGAGACGCCGTTATGATTAAGCGGCAAGGCGGCCTCAACACAACGACCGACCAGTGATTCGCCTGGTGGAATGACGAATTCGCCGGTGACTTTGTAGTCTTCCTGGATGATGAGTTTGGGCATGATGATTCCTGGTTGCCTGGAGTCGCCGAGCAAAGGCCGTCAGTCTCGGCCAGTTTTATTTTTGAGGGCGCATTTGTGGGAAGAGGATGACATCGCGGATGGAGGGTGCGCCGGTGAGGAGCATGACTAGTCGGTCAATGCCCATGCCAAGACCGCCGGTCGGCGGCATGCCGTGCTCCAGCGCGATGAGGAAATCCTCGTCAATGCGGTTGACTTCGCCTTCCAGGTCATCGCGGCCAATGAGCTGGCTGTCGAAGCGGGCGCGTTGCTCGATTGGGTCGTTGAGTTCGGAATAGCCGGGCGAGATTTCCTGGCCGTTGATGACCAATTCATAGACGTCGACCAGGTCGTGGTTGTCCTCGCAGCGTTTGGCCAGCGGCACCAAGTGAGCCGGCAGGCGAGTGACGAAGGTCGGCTGGATCAGGGTGGGTTCAATGGCTTTGTCGTAGATTTCGTGGGTGACGTCCAGGGCGCTCATGGTCTCTGGGATGTTCAGGTCGAGCGCACGCGCCTTAGCTCGCATGGTGTCCAGGTCGAGGTCGAACCAGTCTGAACCCATGCGATCGGTGATTAGTTCATGGTAGGTCGCCACTCGCCAGGGCCGTGTGAAGTCGAGGTCTTCGCCTTCCTCCCGCTTGAACTGGAGGGTGCCGAAGACGTTCTGGGCGACGGTGCAGATGAGGTCTTCAATCAGGGCCATGACGCCGCGGCAGTCAGAATAGGCTTCGTAGAGTTCCAGCACGGTGAATTCCGGGTTGTGGCGGCGGTCCATGCCTTCGTTGCGGAAATTGCGACCGATCTCGTAGATTTTTTCAAACCCGCCGACCAGGAGCCTCTTGAGGTAGAGTTCGGTGGCGATGCGCAGGTACATGGTGCAGTTAAGGGCGTTATAGAAGGTCTTGAAGGGCCGGGCGGCGGCACCGCCGGCCAGAGGCTGCATCATCGGGGTCTCGACTTCCATGAAGCCCTTGGAATTGAGATAGTTGCGGATTTCCTGGATGATGCGGCTGCGTTGCTGAAAAGTCTCGCGCACGTCTTGGTTGCTGATCAGGTCAAGATAGCGCTGGCGATAGCGCTGCTCCATGTCCGTCAGGCCGTGCCATTTTTCCGGCAGCGGACGCAGGGATTTGGCGAGCAGCTCAAAGCTAGTGGTGCGCAGGCTGACTTCGCCGGTGCGGGTGGCAAAGACAGTTCCAGCCGCCGTGATGATGTCGCCGATGTCCAGTTCCTTGAGGAAAAACTCGTAGGCCTCGTCACCGACGACGTTTTTCTGGATGTAGAGCTGCATTTGGCCGTCCTGGTCCTGGACATTGGCGAACAGCGATTTGCCCATGACGCGGCGGGCGACGATGCGGCCGGCGACCCGGGCCGCGACTTCCGTCCCAGCCGGGGCGTCAGCAAAGCGCTGTTTCGCTTCCAGGCAGGGAATGATGCCGTCGACGCGATAGCCATACGGCCGACCGCCGGCATCGGCGATTTTTTTCATTTTGCGAAGGCGTTGTTCGCGCATGTCGTCAGTGGGCATGGCATCGGTGCGGTCCGGCAGTTGTTCCTCGCTCATCGTGACTCCTGAAGAATAGCATGGCGCTGCCAGCGGAAAACGCAGGCAGCGGTGAAAAAAAACAGAATGGAATTATATAATGTAGCTGTTCATATCGCAGTTGGCGAATGGAACGACCGGCTTTTTCCGCTGTCTTGCCGCCACGTCGTTTGCATTTCGCCTTAGGAAAATTAAATTTTATAACTAAGTCGTCTGCGACATGGACAGTTGCGGGCGCTATTCGTCACCACCTCTTTTCCTTGTGGAGACCAACTGAGATGGATCCTTTGGCTCAAGCTTTGAACGACCGCATCACCGCCGTCAACCCCCACGTCTACGCCATGTTGTCGGACTTGGGTAAGCGGATTTATTTTCCCAGCAAAGGCATTTTGAGTCAATCGGGCGAGGCTAAGAAGCTGGCGAAGACGTACAATGCTACGATTGGCACGGCGATGGAAGGCGGCAAGGCCATGCATTTGGCTTGCCTGATGCAGCAGTTGCCTGGGCTTTCGCCAGACGATGCGTTGCTGTATGCCCCATCGCCAGGACTGCCAGCGCTGCGGGAAGCCTGGCGTGACAAGATGCTGCGTGACAATCCTGGATTGCAGGGAACGACCTTCAGCCTGCCGATAGTCACAACAGGACTGTCGCACGGCCTGTCAGTGGTCGCTGACTTGTTGATCGACGCCGATGACCTGGTGCTTATGCCAGATATGAACTGGGATAACTACCATCTCAATTTCGTGGTCCGCAAAGGGGCGGAGACCTGCCTGTTTCCATTCTTCAAGGATGGCGGCTTCGACGTCGGCGGTTTTGTCGAAGCCTTGCAAAAATACAGCGCTGGCCGGGATAAACTGGTCGTGCTGCTGAATTTCCCCAACAATCCGAGTGGATACACGGTGACGGAGTCCGAGGGCGAGGCGATTGCGGCAGCCCTGTTGGCGACGGCCGAACGCGGGGTGAACCTGGTGGTGATTATTGACGACGCCTACTATGGGCTGTTTTTCGACGATGACGTCATGCGCCAGTCACTGTTTGCCAAGCTCGCCGGCCGCCATCCGCGGCTGCTGGCGGTGAGGGCTGACGCCGCGACCAAGGAAGTTTTCGTCTGGGGATTGCGGGTTGGCTTTGTCAGCGTGGCGGTCGGCGGGGGGACGGACGACATGTACGCAGCTCTTAATGAGAAGCTGGCCGGTTTGATTCGGAGCGTGGTCAGCAATGCCTCGGCGCTGTCCCAGAAACTCGTCCTTGACGCTTTGCGTTCGCCGTCGTTCATTGCTGAACACGCCGCCAAGGTGGAGGTGATGAAGGCCAGGGCCTTGCGAGTGCGCGAAGTGCTGCGCAATCCGGTCTATGCAGAGGCGTGGACGGCCTATCCGTTCAACAGCGGCTATTTCATGTGCCTGCGCATCAACCAAGTCAACACCGAAACCCTGCGTCGGCACCTGCTGGAGAAATACGGCGTCGGCACTATCTCCATCACGCCGACGGATTTGCGGATCGCCTTCAGCTGCCTGGAGGTCGAACAGATTCAAGACCTGTTCGACATCATCTTCAAAGCCTGGAAAGACTTGGCGAAGTAATCAGCCTGCCGCAGGCGTGAATTGACTTATTTGATGACGCCGAGGGTCATAAGCACATAGCTGGTGGTCAGCTCTGGCAGGCTTTCCATCCAGCGGCCGCTCTTGTCATTAGCCCAGGAGCCGTCGTCTTTCTGGCGGGCTACGATAGCGTCGACCAGTTCCGTGCGCCAATCGTGCTGGACTCCCTTGGCGTCGGTAAGTGCCGGCAGGTCGAACAGGGACAGGGTCTTGCCAAAAGTGTGCAGGTAATAATAATATCCGGAATCGCCGACGCCGGGGTTTTCCGCCAGCGTGTAGAAGCGCTGAATCCACTCCATGGCGGATTTGACGCGCACGTCGTCCTTGCTCACCTTGGCATAGATGAGGCTCTTCAGCCCTGAGTAGGTCATGCTGCCATACGAACGCAGTGCCTGCTGGCTGGCATTTTCCTTGAGCGCTTCGGTCGGACTGTAGATAAAGCCGCCCTTGTCGTCTGCCGGCGCGGATTGCAGCCAGGCGCTTTGATTCGTCTCAGCTAAATTCTGGCAGTGAGTAAGAAATTTCAGGGCCCTGTCCCAGGCCAGGTCGGCTTTCTTTGCTGCCTCGGGATTCTTGTTGAATGGCTCACGGTCGAGATGGTCGGTCACATAGAGAGCCTCCAAGGCCCAGGCGGTGTTGTTGAGGTCGGCTCTAGTCTTCCGGCCATAGCCGATGCCGGCAGCGCCGCCGTCGGTCACGTCAGAAAGGGCGTCGTCGCTGAGCAGATAGTCGCGGGCATGACGGATGATGGCCTGGTCAGCCGGGCGATTGAATTTTGCCAGGGCAATCAGGCAGATTGAGGTGGTGTACACGGGATAGCTGCGCTGGTCGCGTGGATCAGCCAGCGAACCATCCGGCTGCGCGGCTTTGGCGATGAAGTCAAGCGCCAAGTCGATTTTTGCCTTGACCTCGGGCTTGGCGTATTCCGGGGAGTCGGCGATGCCCATGACCGCCAACGCCGTGATGGCCGGGTGGTGCATCCAGGCGCCGTTCGGCTGCTGGCGGGACAGCAGGAAGGCCGCACCGCGCGTCTGCGCCGAGGTCAGGCGCAGACGCGAGGCGTCGCTGAGCTGAGCCGAGGATGATACAGACAAGAGAGCCGCAATGGCGGCGATAGTCAGCAAAAATCGTTTTGACATGGTTGCTTCGTCCTTTGCAGAAGGGATTACATTCCGGTCGGCGCGTCCAGAAAAACGCATTCCAGGCCGAGGTCGGCTTGGATGCGCTGCATGACCAGTTTGACGCCGACGGTTTCAGTGGCATAGTGCCCGCCGCCAATGACGGCGATGCCGCTTTCCCGGGCTTCGTGATAAAATTTGTGCTCCATTTCGCCGGTGACCAGGCAGTCGAGGCCGAGTTCCTGGCATTCGGGAATAGCGTCGGCGCCGCCCCCGGAGACGACACCGATGCGGCTGACCAGGCCTTGCTTTTCGATGGGGAACAGGCGGCAGGTGGTCGGTAACTTGCGGTTCAGTATGTTAGCCAGGGCTTCGAGGCTGGCTGGGGCTGCCAAGCCGCCGTACAGGCCGATGAGACCGCCGCCATACTGGAAGAAGGGCTGCGGGTCTTGCAGCCCCAGCATGGCTGCCAGGCCAGCGTTGTTGCCCAGCGTTGGATGTGCGTCAAACGGTAGGTGGCAGGCATACAGGGAAACGCCGTTCCGGAACAGCTCTGCCAGCCGCCAGCCAATGCAGCCCTTGAAACGGCGGACGCCGCTGCCCCAGCTGAGGCCGTGATGCACCACCAGGAGCTCGGCGCCGACTGCGGCTGCCTGCTGAAACGTCGCCTGGCACGCATCCACGGCAAAGGCGACTTTGGTCACTTCCGTCGAGGCTTCCACTTGCAGGCCGTTGTTCGAGCAATCGTCGAAATGCAGATCCGTGAAGTAGGTTTCCAGGTGTGCGCAAAAGTCGTGCAGAAGCATGGTCGTGTTCCTTATTGGAATAGTTGTTAAATGCTGGCTAGAGAATTAAGCAGATATCATGCCAGGGTCGTTGTCGTGCGGGCGTCGGTTATTTTTAGTCGACTGCATCGCCTGGGTTTAGGGCACTGATGCACGATTCCTGGGCAGTGAGAAGGCGCGGTGGTGACGGCAAGACATGCCTTGTCAGGTTTATGCTTGCGATGCTATAAAGAAAGTGGTGAGGTAGCTAAAACATACGATAAGGGCAACCATTGCTGCGAAGCAAGCAAGAAAAGAACTTATCCTTTTGCAGGATAGCATTTTATTGTAGAAATATACGGAAATATAACTTTTTGGGATTATTTCAAGGCAACATATAAATATAAATGGAATCTTATAGTCTTGCATTGTCCATCTTACTGCAAAAGGGAAAAAATATGCAAGGAACAACCCAAGAGAGATTGCAAGATCAAACCAAGATGATGTATGTTTTAAAGTATTTGCACGCATAAAAAACCTCCTTAGTTAAAACAAATCGCAAAGAGGCCACAAAAATAGCTCGTCAGAACAAAAAACAGAAAACATCCAATGCTTACAACAATGGCGTTTATGTTTTTTCGATTGCTTGTCATTACAATTTTTTTCCCGAATATGGGAATGCCTATCAAGAAAAAATTAAATATTACAGAACCACCGCGACAACAATATCCATTAACATCTATTCTTCGCTCTATTAAGGCGCAAAGCACAGCTGCGCAGATGCAAACAAGAAGTTCTAGTCTAAAAGTTTTTAGGTCATGCATTTTCATTTTACCGGCATCCCATAGAGGCTAAGCATGGTTAAACTGCTGTGGAGCAAAGAGATGTGGACGCTCTGGACATGGTGGACATGGTGGACGGTGGCAGCCGCATGTTTTGCGCTTTTAGAGTTTCTGCCGCTGTGTGGCTGGTTTCCCTGTACAACACACCCTGAAAAAATCTGCGTCATCTGCGTCATCAGCGGATAAATTAATAGTTTTTCGCCCCTTGCCCTCCATAGCTTTGTGGCGCTGCGGCCTTTTTTATTTGACAAGACTGACAACGGCGGTATTCTATTTGTGTAAGCCGGGCTGGCCCCGAGGTAAGATCACTGCCTTTGGCATATCCCCACGGAATTAATGCCCGGCTTTTTTATGTCTTTTTTCAGACGGGACTGCTGGGTTAGTTGGGTTGCGTTTGGGTGCGTGTCTTGTGCAGCCTGGCCACGAGTGACAGTAGCATCATGGCTGCTCCGAACAGGAGGATGCCGCCCAGGAGCATGAAAGCCTGGTCGTGGCGGCCTGCCTTGAAGATCGGCGCGATGACGATTGGATTGGCAATGCATCCCAGCGAACCGATGCTGATGGTGATGCCGGCAGCAACGCCGCTGTCTTCGAGATTGCGGTAGGAGGCCATGCTGACGATCATCGGCCAGGTGCCGGCAAAGGCCAGGCCGGTCAGGGTGAACAGGGCTATGCTCGCCTGCCAAGTCTGAACCATTGATTGCGCGACGCAGGCCAGGCCAGCCAGCAGCAGGAGGGCGCCGATGATATGCTCGTAGGCTTGGTTCTGGGGCAGAAAAGCGCATGCGATGCGGCCGAGGATCATGGCCGACCAGAACAGTGACAGAGCGAAGATGGTCATGCTTTCCGGTGCGCTCAGCTGCGCTAGGCGTTCGCCCAGAAATCCGGCTGTGGCCATCTCCGAAAAGACATAGCAGAAGATGCAGATGCAGGGGATGATGATCGTGGGCAGGACGCGCATGACGCTGCGCAGATTGCCGCGTTGACGGCTGCCTTCGCTGGACTTGGCCAAGGTGACCCCCATGTACATCACGCCAAGAATGACGGCGATGACGGCGTTGCCAAAGAAGAACCATCGCCAGGATAGCCCTAAGGGCAACAGCACGGCCATCAGGGCAGGAGAGCCGATGGCCCCCAGGCAATAGGCGGCCTGGGACAAATTCATGAAGAACTTGCTGCGCTCTGGGTGCAAGTCGGTTAAAATAGCGGCGCCAATGGTTTCCAGGATGCCGCCGCCCATGCCCAGGATAAAGGCGCCGACGTAGGCGGCCCGGAGCCCTGACGCCATTGTCCAGCCAAGGGCGCCTAACATGGTCAGGAAGCAGCCAAGCAGCATAACGCGCTTCTTGCCAAAGCGGTCTGAGGCGATGCCGCCGAGCAGGCAGGTGAGGAAGAAGCCGCTGAATTGCACCGAGATGATCGGCGTCATGTCCTCGAAGCTGACCTGGAAGGTTTGACTGGCCTGCCGCAGACATGCGAACATGATGTTCGACGAGCAGGCGAAGATGAACATGGAAATGAGGACGGCGTAGGTGGCACGGGCGTAGGGTAATTTGGTCATGGCGCAGGCTAGGGAAGGGAGTGAAGGGTGGCGTGGTTGCAGAAGAGAGGAAGGCGGGGCAGAAGGCTGTGTTCAGCTATCGTCATGGGGTAGGGGCCGTCTGGGAAGCAGGCGATCATCCTGACGGCATAGCAGAGCAGCAGGGCCGTCAGGAGGGATAGCCAGAATACGCGGCTTTGCCACCAGGCCCGGCCAAGCCGGGTGCGGCGTCCCGCCCAGGCCAGGACTGCGGGAAGCGCCAGCAGAAAACACGGATGGTACTGGAAAGCCTGCTGAAAGCGCCCGGAAAGAAAAGCTGCCCAGGCGTGAGTCATGCCGCAGGTGAGGCAGGGCAATCCGGTCAGAGCCCGAAACGGGCAGATGGTCAACCCGACAGCCCAGAGCAGTGCCGCCGCCGGCAGGATGAAGGCAACCGGTCGCCAACGCGGCGTTATGATGGAAGATGAGGACATGGGTGACTTGAGAGAAGAACATGCTCGTGCTTGATAGACGCTTTGTCAACGCGCGAAGCAATGGCTCTGTTGCATGTGAAGAGATTGCAAAACGGACAGGCGATGATAAACTAAACAGAAGCATTTATAGACAAGACTAGCTGCCGTGCTTTTGCTGCGTAGCATAAGGAAATAAATGTATTCCGGCAAAGACGGTTTGCAAACGCGGAACAGAACATGAATGGCGGACAGCTGACCAATGGAGCGCAGCCGGTCATTGTTTGATATTCGGAGTCCCGGCTTTAGCCTGGGGATGGGCTGCCAGAGAGGAAATGACATGAGCGACCAGACGCCATTCAATACCTACTTCAAAGAGCTGCACGCAGTCGCGCACCAGGGTGACGCCCGCGAGGAAAGCTTCTATCCCGCGCTGGCAGCCATGCTGAAGGCCGTGGCGGAAGGAACTGGACGCAAGGACGTCAGCGTCACCACGCAGCCAAGGCCGACTGACGCCGGCAACCCGGACTTCCGCCTGTGGAACGGCGCCGACAGGATCATCGGCTATGTCGAGGCCAAGAGACCCGACGCGGAGCTGGACGCCGTCGAAACTTTGGAGCAACTCACCCGCTACCGCATGACGTTCCCGAACCTGATCCTGACCAACTTCTTCGAGTTCCGGCTCTACCGCAACGGGGAATGGGTGCAGACTGTCCAGGTGCCCCGGCCGTCCGGCGCGACCCGCTCGCACACGGCCCCGCCCGTTGAAAAGGCAGATGAACTTCAGGCGCTGCTCGAACGCTTCCTCGACTTCTCGCTGCCAAAAGACTTCACGGCGAAAACGCTGGCCGTCGAACTGGCTAAGCGCACGCGCTTCCTGCGAAACGTGGTCGCCGAGCAACTCGCGCTGGAGGCCGAGCAGCTCGCGCTGGAGAAAGGTGCGCCCGGCGTTCCCCTCACCGGCTTCTTCGAGGCTTTCCAGACCTACTTGATCGGCACCCTGACGCCGGAGGACTTCGCCGACTTCTTCGCGCAGACGATCACCTACGGGCTTTTCGCCGCCCGCATCCGCGCCAACGGCGCCTTCAGCCGCCGCACGGCCTTTTTCAACATCCCGCACACTATCGGCGTCCTGTGCGACTTGTTCCGGTTCATCTCGCTGGATGACCTGCCCGAGCAACTGGCCTGGTGCGTGGACGATATCGCCGAAGTGCTCGCCGTGGCCGACGCACCCGGCATCCTTGACAGCTACTATCACCAGGGCAAGGGCAGCGACCCCATCGTCCACTTCTACGAGACCTTCCTGACCGAGTATGATCCCAAGCTGCGCGAAAGCCGCGGCGTCTACTACACCCCGGAACCCGTTGTCGGCTATATCGTCCGCTCGCTGCATGGCATCCTCAAGGCCGACTTCGGCATGGCTGACGGCCTCGCCTCGGACGGCGTGACCTTGCTCGACCCTGCCGCCGGCACCATGACCTTCGTCGCCCGCGCCGCCGCGCTGGCCGTCGCCGAGTTCGAGAAGAAATACGGAACCGGCGGCCGCGCCGACTTCATCCGCCGTCACATCCTCAGAAACTTCTACGCCTTCGAATTGATGATGGCGCCCTACGCCGTGGGGCACCTCAAGATGAGCTTCCTGCTTGAGGAACTCGGCCACCGCCTTGGCGACGACGAACGCATGCCGTTCTACCTCACCAACACCCTCGACAACGAGGAGCTGGAGCAGAGCCGCCTGCCCGGCTTTTCGGCGTTGGCCAAGGAGTCGCGCCTTGCCGGAGAGGTCAAGCAGCAGACCCCAGTCCTCGTCATCCTCGGCAATCCACCGTACTCCGGCCACTCGGCCAATGTCGGCGGATGGATACGCGGGCTGATAGAGGCGTACAAGCAGGTTGACGGCAGGCCGCTCGGCGAAAAGAACCCCAAGTGGCTCCAGGACGACTACGTGAAGTTCCTGCGCTTTGCGCAGTGGAAGATTGAACAGGCCGGCAGCGGCGTGGTGGGCATGATCACCAACCACGGCTACCTGGACAACCCGACCTTCCGCGGCATGCGCCAAAGCCTCATGCAGACCTTCGACGATATCTACATACTCGACCTGCATGGAAACGCCCTCAAGAAGGAAACCTGCCCTGACGGCTCGCCGGATAAGAATGTCTTTGACATCCGCCCAGGCGTGGCCATAGCCTTCTTC